>Ga0194060_10002260_pt1 | contig 13735 bp, 13 predicted proteins | sample SepL225m_MetaG_FD_163427 | JGI IMG/M metagenome (GOLD analysis project Ga0194060, IMG submission 163427) | Anoxic zone freshwater microbial communities from boreal shield lake in IISD Experimental Lakes Area, Ontario, Canada - Sep2016-L222-5m | ecosystem: Environmental > Aquatic > Freshwater >... | reverse complement strand
CAACGATGATGACTACCCAAGGGTAGGAGATAAATTCCTTCCACCCATTTGTGAGATCTTTGATAGCGCTCTCACCACTGCCAGGAAGTTGATGCACTTTAATTCCAGATACGATGAGGGCGCTCAACAGGAATGCCGAACCCACCATGAACATAGTGCCGGCATTTCCTAGCGTCACGATGAGTAGACCAGCGATACCTGCGCCACCGACGCGGGAAAGGTTGATCACGAGCCGGAAGAGACCGTTAGCGCTCTGTCGTTGCTTCTCTGGAACGGCATCTGCAATGAGAGCCGTGAAGACTGGAAATCCAAGACCGGATCCAAGCCCAGTGAGAGCAGCTCCAATGCAGTAAACCCCCACGTGTGAAATATGAATAGCAAGCATGATGCCCAGGAGAAACATTCCAGCAGAAGCCGTACTACCGCCGAGAACTAAAGTGCGTACGCGTGACCATCGATCGGCTAACACGCCTCCGATGAGGATGGCAGAGAGTTGCGAAACAACGACACACACTTCTACAAGTGCAAGGTCTTGCGAGTCCCCTCCGGGTAAATCGAGAATGGCGAATGCCATAGCGATCGGTGCAATCGATCCGTTAATGACGGTAAGGGCGCGCGCGATAAAGAATCGACGAAGATTCGGGATCTTGAGTACTGCAAAATCAGAACGACGCATTAATGGGTCGCTGGTTGTACAAGTTCGACGAGCACCCCACCCGCATCCTTAGGATGAATAAAATTGATACGACTGCCTGCTGTCCCGCGACGTGGAGTTTCAAAGAGCAAGCGCATGCCGCGTTCGCGCACTGCGGCGCAGGCAATTTCGATATCGGCAACGCGGTAGGCAAGTTGTTGAATTCCGGGGCCACTCTTGTCGAGGAATCGTGCGATAGCCGACTCGGGGGTGAGGGGTGCCAGAAGTTGGAGCTTCACTTCGTGTGAGGCCGGCCCCACTTGAATCATCGCCTCGGCAACACCTTGCTCCTCGTTGATCTCGCGATGAGCCACTTCAAAGCCGAACTTCGCTTGGTAGAAGGCGATAGCGACCTCCAGGTCGGCCACGGCAATCCCAATGTGATCTACGCCAATAATGCCCGGGAGTTGTGCGGAGGAGGCGGATTCGCCGCTGGTCTGAGTGCTCATAACGGGTATCGTGTCAGATAAAGCCACCTGCATCACGTCACGGGGAGTAGAAGCCATGACCACATCTGTCATCGTCGCCGGAGCCCGCACCCCTATGGGGCGCTTCAATGGGTCACTCAAGGGCTTCACCGCCACTGACTTAGGCGGCATCGCCATCAAGGGCGCACTCGCCAAAGCAGGCATCACCGGCGAGCAAGTCGATTACGTCATCTTGGGTCAGGTGCTGCAAGCCGGCGCCGGCCAAGCCCCTCCGCGTCAAGCTGCCGTCAAGGGCGGTATTCCCCTAGATGTGGCCGCGCTGTTGATCAACAAAGTCTGCCTCTCGGGTCTCGATGCGATTGCGCTCGCGGACCAACTCATCCGTGCCGGAGAGTTCGACACGATCGTGGCCGGCGGTATGGAATCCATGACGCGGGCACCGCACCTACTGATGGGTTCACGTGAAGGTTTCAAGATTGGGAACGTCACGATGGAAGATGCGCTCTTCCACGATGGTCTCTACTGCTCTTTCGATAAGTGCCTCATGGGTGAATCAACCGAGTCATTCAACGGGCGCTATGGCTTGACCCGCGAAGATCAAGATCAATTCGCAATGCACTCTCATCAACGTGCGGCTGCAGCCACCGCGGCTGGCATTTTCAATGACGAGATTATTCCGATGGAAATCCCACAAGGTAAGGGTGCAACAACGACCCTGACTCACGATGAGGGAATTCGCGCTGATACCACTATGGAAACTTTGGCAAAACTCCGTCCGGCATTTAACCCCGCAGGAACGATCACCGCAGGTTCTGCGTCGCAAATCTCAGATGGAGCGGCCGCTGTTGTAGTGATGAGCAGGGCCAAAGCCGAATCGCTGGGTCTTGAATGGCTCTGTGAGATTGGCGCACATGGTGTGGTGGCTGGTCCAGATACTTCACTTCATGCGCAACCTGCGAATGCCATCGAGAAGTCACTGAAGCGCGAGGGTATGAAGGCAAGCGAATTAGATATCGTGGAAATCAACGAAGCCTTCGCTGCTGTTGGTTTGGTTTCAACTCGCCAATTAGGAATTGATCCAGCGATTGTGAATCCACACGGTGGCGCCATTGCTGTCGGTCACCCGGTTGGTATGTCAGGAGCTCGTTTGGCACTGCACATCGCACTTGATTTGAAGAAGCGTGGCGGCGGAATTGGTGCCGCAGCACTTTGTGGCGGTGGCGGGCAGGGCGATGCACTGATTCTTAAGCGGGCGTGATTCTCATAGACACCTCAGCGTTAGTAAGTAGTTCGCGTGACGGCAATATTCGTTCACTCGCGCGCCTTATTTCGTTGATTGAAGATGGATCAGAGTCGCTGCCGGCGATCATGAAGGAGTTAAAGCCGCATGGCGCTCGCGTTATCGGGATTACCGGCTCGCCAGGTGTAGGTAAATCAACGCTTACCTCTGCACTCATCAAGTCGCTACGCGAAAAAGGGCACAAGGTGGGTGTGATCGCTATAGATCCCTCTTCGCCGTTTACTCAAGGCGCCGTTCTTGGTGATCGCATTCGCATGCAAGATCATTTCCTTGATGATGGCGTTTACATTCGGTCAATGGCCACTCGTGGTCACCTCGGTGGATTAGCCGCAGCGACTCCACAAGCAATTCGTGTGCTTGATGATGCAGGCTTCGACACCATTTTGGTAGAGACCGTTGGCGTGGGTCAGAGTGAAGTCGAAATCGTTAGCCATGCAGACACCACATTGGTGGTACTTGCTCCTGGCATGGGAGATGGTGTGCAAGCTGTAAAGGCTGGCCTGCTTGAGATCGGCGATATCTACGTAGTGAATAAGGCAGATCGCGATGGCGCAGAAGTGACCTCACGCGAATTGCGCAATTCGCTGGCGCTTGCGCCCCAAGATCCAGAACGAGAAATCCTATTGACGGCGGCAGATCGCGGAATGGGAATCGAAGAGCTTGTCGAGGCACTTGCTCGCCACCGCGATTACCTCGCGGCGAGCGGGTTGCTAGAAGGACGACGTATCGATCGCGCTTCTCTGGAGATAGAACATTTGGCGTCGGCTAAATTACGCGCGCAAATAAAAGGCGAACCACTTCGCACACTTGCTGCACTTGTTGCCGATGGAAAGATGGATTCATATACGGCAGCAGATCAACTTCTGGCTGAGGAGCGAGTCAAGTGAATCAACCTCCCAAGTTGCCTGCATCTTTTGCAAGCGCTGTAGATCTCAGCGCGTTGAATCGTCCAAAGCCAGTCCCGCGCCCTGAAGGTATGCCGCAAAGTGCTTTCGTGGTCGATGTGAATGAAGAGAACTTCGAAGCTCTTGTCATGGCGCAATCGAAGAATGTGCCGGTAGTCCTCGACTTCTGGGCGGAATGGTGTGGACCGTGTAAGCAACTCTCCCCGATCCTCGAAAAACTGGCAGAAGAGGGAAATGGTGCCTGGCTGCTCGCCAAGGTAGATACAGAAGCTGCCCCTCGCCTTGCCGAAGCCTTCCGAGTGCAATCAATTCCCACGGTGATCGCGGTTATCAACGGGCAGATCGCTCCGCTCTTCCAAGGCGCAGTGCCGGAACAGCAGGTACGCGAAGTATTAGTGAAACTTCTTGAGATCGCGGCTGAACAAGGACTCGCCGGAACGTTGGGCGCCGAACCCGCCGAAGCGAGCGTTGATGGCGATGAAGAAGAGATTGATGTCGATGAGGCGGCGGCGCTCGATGCCATCGATCGCGGCGATTACGAGAGTGCGCGCATTTCGTACCAAAAGTTGCTTGCACGTAAACCCACCGACGTTTACGCCAAGATCGGTTTGGCGCAGGTGGAACTCCTTGCCCGCGTAAAGGGTTTGGACTTCAATGCCGTGCGTGCAGACGCGGCCGCACATCCACTCGATGTGGATGCCCAAATGCGATGCGCTGATGTCGACATGGTGGGTGGTCATCTAGAAGATGCCATTCTTCGCCTCGTGGATGTGGTGCGGGCAACGTCAGGTGCAGAACGGGCGAAAGCCAAAGATCATCTGATCTCACTCTTTGATCTCGTAGATCCTAGTGATCCACGCATCGTCAAAGGCCGCACGTCACTTGCGAATGCGCTGTTCTAAAGGGATTAGCCAGAACCCTCAGTGTTACCCGGATCAGCTGCACTTACGTCATGAATCGCATACTTCTCGAGTGCACTCTTCACGACTGAGATGTCGACCTCTCCGAGACGATGGAGCTCATATAGTGCAGCAACCACGATGGATTCTGCATCTACCCGGAAGTGACGACGAAGCGCACCACGTGTATCGGAGAGACCAAAGCCATCAGTTCCAAGAGAAGTGAATGCGCCTTCGACCCAGGGCGCAATCTGATCCTGTACTGCTCGCATGAAATCGCTCACCGCAATTACGGGCCCGACTGCACCCTTGAGTTGCGATGTGACGAAGGCTTCTTGACGACCTTCCTCAGGATGAAGCATGTTATGGCGGTCTACTTCAAGCCCATTGCGGCGTAACTCATTCCACGAAGTAACAGACCAGACATCGGCAGAGATGCCCCACTCGTCGGCCAGTAATTGCTGCGCTTTAAGGGCCCAGTTCACAGCTACACCAGATGCGAGCAATTGCGCCTTTTTGGTGTGTGCGCTGGTGGCTGGTGCATACTTGTAGATTCCACCAAGAATTCCAGCAGCATCAACATTTTCTGGCTCGGCTGGCTGCACGTATGGCTCGTTGTAAACCGTGAGGTAGTAGTAAACGTTCTCCGAGTGTTCGCCGTACATCCGACGGAGACCATCTTTGAAGATATGCCCGATCTCGTAAGCAAATGCTGGGTCGTAAGAAACTACTGCAGGGTTGGTGGATGCGAGTAGATGTGAGTGACCATCTTCGTGCTGCAAGCCTTCACCGTTAAGTGTGGTGCGACCTGCGGTAGCACCGAAGACGAATCCACGTGTGAGTTGATCGGCTGCAGCCCAGAAACTATCTCCCGTGCGTTGGAATCCGAACATGGAGTAGAAGATGTAAATCGGGATCATAGGTTCGCCATGCGTGGCATACGAAGTACCTACTGCAGTAAATGATGCTACTGAACCCGCTTCGTTGATTCCCTCGTGCAGGATCACGCCTTGCTTGGATTCCTTGTATGAGAGCATGAGTTCGCGATCGACCGACGTATATGTCTGTCCGTGAGGTGAGTAGATTTTCTGCGTCGGGAAGAGCGAATCCATTCCGAAGGTGCGTGCTTCATCGGGAATGATCGGCACGATGCGCGGTCCAATCACTGGGTCCTTAAAGAGATCTTTGAGCATGCGGACAAAGGCCATAGTGGTAGCAACTTCTTGCTTACCGGATCCACGATTCACAGATTCATACACAGAATCATCTGGTTGCGCTAACGGCTTGGCGCGCACAATACGACTGGGGAGTGGTCCGCCGAGTTTGGCGCGACGTTCCATCATGTATGCGTATTCGGCAGAGTCTGTGCCGGGGTGGTAATACGGTGGGGTGTACTTATCGAGTTGGTCATCACTAAAAGGAATACCGAGACGATCACGGAAAGTTTGAATGTCTTCCAACGTAAGTTTCTTCATCTGGTGTGTGGAGTTACGTCCTTCAAAGTGCGGCCCGAGGCCCCAACCTTTGACCGTCTTCGCCAAGATGACCGTGGGTTGGCCTTTATGTGCCATCGCTGCAGCGTATGCGGCATAGAGCTTGCGATAATCGTGGCCACCGCGACGAAGCCCCCACACCTTGTCGTCATCCCAACCCTCGATGAGTTTGAGAGCGCGTGGATCGCGTCCAAAGAAGTTTTCGCGCACGAAGGCACCATCTTCAGCTTTGTACGTTTGGAAATCGCCATCAGGCGTGACGTTCATAAGATTAACGAGTGCGCCTTCTCGATCGTGGGCAAGAAGTGGATCCCACTCACGACCCCAGACGACTTTGATGACATTCCAACCCGCACCCCGGAAGTATGATTCGAGTTCTTGAATGATTTTTCCGTTACCGCGAACTGGACCATCAAGGCGTTGCAAGTTGCAGTTGACTACAAAGGTGAGATTGTCGAGTTCTTCGCGCGCAGCTAAACCAATAGCGCCAAGGCTCTCCACTTCGTCGGTTTCACCATCACCAAGAAAGGCCCATACATGTTGCTCGCTGGTGTCTTTGATGCCGCGTGATTGCAAGTAACGGTTAAAGCGCGCTTGGTAGATAGCGTTGAGTGGTCCAAGTCCCATGGAAACCGTGGGGAATTCCCAGAAGTCCGGCATAAGACGTGGGTGCGGATACGACGAGAGTCCACCAGCAGGATGTGAGAGCTCTTGGCGGAAGCCATCGAGTTGATCTTCGCTGAGACGCCCCTCAAGAAATGCGCGGGCGTACATGCCGGGGCTGGCATGACCTTGGTAGAAGATTTGATCTCCGCCGCCGGGATGATCTTTGCCGCGGAAGAAGTGATTGAAACCCACTTCGTAGAGCGAAGCAGAAGATGCGTATGAAGAGATATGTCCGCCGACTCCGACACCTGGTCGTTGCGCGCGGTGTACGAGCATCGCGGCATTCCATCGCATAAAGGATCGAATGCGGCGTTCCATGGCTTCATCACCAGGAAAGTCTGGCTCGCGCTCGGGCGGAATGGTGTTGATGTAATCGCTATTACGAAGGCTTGGTACTCCCACTGATTTTTCGGCTGCCCGTTGGAGGAGTGAGAGCATCACGTAGCGGGCGCGAGTGGGGCCGGCATTTTCTAGGAGGGCATCAAAAGATGCGCGCCACTCGGCGCTCTCTTCTGGATCGGTATCGATCAGTTGGCTCGGCATCCCGCCGGTAATCAACGGATCATGGTCAGGTCCAGAGAGTTCAAAATCAACAGCCACGGTTTGGCGCCCTTCGGGTGAGATGGGGTCTGCCCAGCCCTTGGCGGGGCCGGCGAGCATTCATCGATCCCGGGTCACGGGAGCGTTTCAAGCTCAAGGCATATCCTCCCCTAGAGGTGGGCAATTCGTCACATTGGGCGCCTTCCCCGACTCCCATCGGCGCTCTTGCACGGTGAATTCAAGGAGGGGGACTTGCGAAAAGCGCCAGATCTCGGTGGAGTACTCTCCAGGGGTATCGGAAAGGGCCGATACCAGGTTTCTTAGTTGAGGGGGATTGTGTGAGTACGGCCGCGGGCTCCGCGGGAGTTGCGAGTCGCCTTGGTGTTATTCCCGGCGCGCTCGTCATCGAAATGGGATTTGGCCCTGATGTCGATATGGCCCTTCGCGATGAAATTACTGCGCTCGCAGGCTCTGACTTCTTAAGTGATGAAACGGAAGAAGTTGTCGATATTGCACTCATTTGGTTCCGCGACGATGACGGAGATTTAGTTGACCTCCTCGTCGATGCACTCACTTTCCTTGCAGATAGTGGCGCTATCTGGGTGATCACGCCGAAAGCTGGTCGCCCACAACATGTAGAGCCCAGCGACATTCAAGAAGCGGCCCCCACCGCGGGCCTTTCACAAACTTCGTCCTTTGCAGTTGCAAAGGATTGGACAGCAACAAAGCTCACTGCACCAAAGGCATCTCGCCGCTAATCGCAATACCAATCGCGGTGTAGACCGCACAGAAGGAGAACCATGGCACTTTCAGTTGGCGACATCGCCCCAGATTTCACCCTTAAGAATCAGCACACCGAAGAGATCACGCTCTCTTCTTTCCGTGGAAAGAAGAACGTACTCATCACTTTCTACCCATTCTCCTTCACTGGAACCTGCACTGGCGAGCTCTGCGGTCTACGCGACGATCTCGGTGCATTTCAAAATGACAAGACCGAACTCCTTGCCATCTCCTGCGACTCTCCTTACACACAAAAAGAATTCGCGGCTAAGGAAGGGTTTAACTTCTCGGTGCTCTCAGATTTCTGGCCACACGGCGCTGCGTCAAAGGCTTTCGGCACCTTCATCGAGGAGAAGGGCTTCGCCAACCGCGGCTCCTTCATCATCGACAAGGAAGGCGTTCTCCGATTCGCCCTCTACAACGGCATGGACGCGCGAAATAACGAGGATTACAAGAAGGCCCTAGCTGCCCTCTAGTATGTTCCGGTCGCGCCTGCTGAGGCGGTCGCGATTAGGGTGCTTAGCTCAGCGGTAGAGCGCCTCGCTTACACCGAGGATGTCGGGGGTTCGAAACCCTCAGCGCCCACCACCTGGTGGCCACTTCAATATGCCAGCTCAATAAGTCAGTGGCGCGTTCGGATCACTCTTTTGGTGCGTACGGATCACTTGTTCAGTGCACTCCGCTAGGTCAGCAAGCAATTTCGCCTTGGAATGTTCATGGGGAAGCGAGATTCCCATCATCATTCCGCGGGGTTGATACGAACGACCGAGGTACCAATCTCTCTTCGACATCTCATCGTAAATAGCCAGGCCATCGACGTTCTCTTGATCTGATGGACCGAAGCTGATGATAAGTGAGTGCGGAGTGCCGTTAATAGTGAGACCTGGAATCGCGTTGATTCCATCCATGATTTCGTCGCGCAAATTCATCAGGCGCTTGTTCAGTGCCAAGTATCCGTCGTGTCCAAGGTAATTCATCACTGCGTAGGAACTTGCGATGGATCCGCCAGGGCGGGTACTTGCCACGTTGGGATTAGAAAATTGACCAAGGGGCCAATCGAAGAAATTAAATGGCTGAAACGATGCAAGTTCAGCGTTGGCATAGAGAACGAGTGATGACCCTTTTGCACCGAACCCATATTTATGTAAATCAGCAGAGATGGAACTTACTCCGGGGAGCACGAAATCAAAGTCAGGTATCTCATAGCCAAGTTCGCGTGCGAAAGGGGCTTGTAATCCAGCAATGCAGGCATCTACGTGTAGCCAAAGATTTTTACGTTGCGCAAGATCGCTGAGATCGCTGATGGGATCTACTACGCCGTAGGGGAAGCAGACTGCTGAGCCCACAAGTGCGATGGTGTTCGCCGTGATAGCAGCTTCCATTGCTGCAACATCTCCTCGCAAATCTTGGGCGACTGGAACTCGCACGATCGTAAGCCCCAGATATTCTGCTGCTCGATTGAAAGTGGGATGTCCAGAAAAGGGGATCACAACTTCGGGTGATGAAATCTCTGGTTTATGTTTGCGCGCCCAATCGCGGGCAGCTTTCATTGCAACAAAAATACTTTCGCTGCCACCCGAGGTGATGTGTCCGGTAGCTTCCGTGCCGTTCAAGAGACTGGCGGCGTAACTGACTACGGCATCTTCCATAATCTTGAGACTCTTAAAAGTCTTGCCGGCACCGCCGCCGTTCTCCTGCATGTACATCGCATAACTCTCGCGCTGTACTTCGAAGATGTCGTCTCCGCCGTACCAAACATGGAATGCGTGCCGGCCTTCTCGCCACTTCACGTCGTTCGTGGAAAAGCCCGCCATCTCGGCCTTGATTTCGGCCCAGGGGCGCCCGTGTGTGGGTAGCGGTGTGCTCATCTTCACTCCTAGATAGGTCGCCCCCAATCTAGGGGGAAGAGTTGAGGGTGCAAAGGCGTGCGGGTGGGTGTGGGCGGCTCGTGGGCACGGTAACCTTGACCCAATTCCATATCGGCCCCAGGAGGTCCTCGTGAAAGCTGCGCCGGCAGATCAAGCGAAGCTACTCGACATTGCGGGGCTAGATCAGACCCTCTCCCAGCTCGCCCATAAGGCCAAGTCGCTCCCTGAGCACGAAGCCATCGCCAAAGCTGGCGTGCGTCTCACTGAGCTCAACAACCTCATCGTGGCTATCACCACCGAACAGAGTGACATCAAGAAGGAACTCCTGCGCGCCGATGCCGATGTCGATCAGGTGCGCTCGCGCGTCGCCAAGGATCAGAGTCGTCTCGATGCAGGCCAGGGAAGTCCTAAAGAGCTCGAAGCCTTTCAACACGAATTAGTTTCACTCGCTCGTCGCCAGAGCGAACTTGAAGATATCGAATTAGAAATCATGGAACGCATGGAGTCAGCTCAGGCACGCGAGAAGGAATTGCGTACCGAACACGATGGTCTCTCAGCTGAAGTATCTGCACTGGAATCCAAGCGCGATGGTTCACTTGCTGCGATCTCGGGTGAAGAAATTGTGACCCGAGAAATGCGCGGAATTTTGGCGAGCCAGATCGACGACGCACTCTTGGCGCAATACTCAAAGCTCAGCGAATCAATCGGCGCACCGGGTGCTGCTGCACTCCACCAACGCCGTTGCCAAGGATGTCGCTTAGAAATCAATGCCGTAGATATTGAGAAGTTCCGCGCTGCGGCCGCTGATGAAGTTTTGCGCTGTGAGGAGTGCCGCCGCATTCTCGTTCGTACCTCAGATTCCGGCCTTTAATGTCGCGCTCCTTCGTTGTTACTGCTGATGGTGGATCGCGAGGCAATCCTGGGCCTGCCGGTTTTGGCGCCGTAGTTATCGACGCGAAGACGGGCGAAGTTCTTAAAGAGGTTGCAGAGTCGATCGGTGTAGCCACCAACAACGTGGCAGAATATCGAGGATTAGTTGCCGGTCTTACCGCGGCACATGCCATCGATCCCGAAGCGCACATTGAAGTGCGGATGGATTCCAAGTTGGTTGTTGAGCAAATGTCGGGACGTTGGCAGATCAAACATCCAGATATGCGCGAGCTCGCAAAACTTGCGCGCACTATTCACCCCTATGAGTTGATCAAGTTCATCTGGATCCCACGCGAACAGAATTCGCATGCAGATCGCCTAGCGAATGAAGCTTTAGATGCGGCCGAGCAAGGAGAGGCTTGGCAGGGAAGCCCTAATGTGGACGTTCCTGCCGAAGTAGCGCCTAACAAGAATCAACTTGTGGGTCGCCTCTCCAGCGGTGCTCCGGTGACTACTTTGCTCTTGATTCGCCACGGTGAAACGCACCTCACGCCTGAAAGACGCTTCTCAGGAAGCGGCGGCACTGATCCTGGTCTGAGCGAACATGGTGAGTGGCAAGCAGCAAACATGGCGAAAGCTGTATGCGTCCGGGAGATTGATGTTCTCTACACCTCACCGCTCTCACGCGCGCAGCAAACTGCAGCGCACATTGCACAACATGCGAAACTCAAGGCTGTTGTGGAAGATGATTTCACTGAATTGAATTTTGGAGAGTGGGAAGGCCTTAGTTTTGCTGAGGTTAAAGAGCAAGATGGTGCACGCTTGGATCGTTGGCTTGCATCGACTTCGCTACCAACTCCAGGCGGCGAATCCCATGATCAGGTTGCCGCTCGCGTTATTCCTGCGATGCATCGAGTTGCAAAGAAGCACGCAGGTAAGACCGTAGCGATTGTCGCGCACGTAACCCCGATCAAGCAGATGTTGCGAGATGCGCTGGGAGCTTCTATGGAAATCATTCATCGCTTTGATCTTCATCCATGCGGAGTTTCTGTTGTAAGTATTTGGGAAGACGGCTTCGCGCTCGTACGAGCCATGAACGATACCTCCCACCTCGCTAATCACTCTGAGTGAGTCGGTCTACTAGCGAATGATGATGTCTAAGTAGTGCGGTTTCTTCGCATTACTTGGCAACACATGTTCCACTTCAAACTGCTTGCTTAAAACTTTGGCGACTCCAGTGATACTTGTCGGCACTTTAGTTTGTAGCAAAAGTTCACGGGCTACTTCGCCGCGCGTCAACTTCGCCATATGCGACACAACACTTCGCTTTCCATTCTTCTCAAGGAATACTCGCACCTGTGCGGTGTTGGTGGGATTCGGAACCCACGCGGTTGCATATGTTTGTGAACGCATATCGATAACGGGCGCAGAATCTAAACCGGCAAGTGCAACTGACAAGTGCTTCTTCCAGAAGGCACTCAATCCACCAACACGGGGGAGCGTCACGTCCATGCTCAAGCGATAGGCAGGAATTGCATCCGATGGTCTTAGCGCACCGAAGAGTGCGGACACCACCAACAGCTGATCCTCGGCTCGCTTGCGAACAGGGGTCGGTAGCGAACTCCAGCCGAGTGCTTCATAAAGGACCCCCGAGTAGACCTCGAGAGCAGGCGCACACTGTGCGCTCATCAACCCGCTATCCACTTTGATCTCTCCGGCCAGTCCGGGGGTGAGTCCCAGGGTGTCACTCGCCTTTTTCTGCGGACCTCGGGCCAGCTTCACTAAGGATTCCAAGACCCGCGAGCGTGGATCGGAGAGCCCTGGTGCAAAAGCGAGCGTAGATAGTGCCAACCTCTTTCCCTTGGCAGGCGCACTCTTGCCCTCACTCGGGGGGAGAAGAATCAGCACAACACGAGAGGCTATCGGGCGGGTAGGCTCACTGCTTGAAGAAGAGTCGTCTGGGTTACCGCGTCGGAGTTAGCTCGCTAATTGCGCCGAGGAAAGTCCGGACTCCACAGGGCAAGGTGGTGGGTAACGCCCACTCGGGGTGACCCGCAGGAAAGTGCAACAGAGAGTAGACCGCCAAGCAATTGGTAAGGGTGAAAGGGTGGTGTAAGAGACCACCAGCGATGATGGCGACATTGTCGGCTAGGTAAACCCCACCTGGAGCAAGGTCATATAGAGAGCGTTTGAGATCGGCCCGGTCGAGCTCTCGGGTAGACCGCACGACTTCGTTGGCAACAACGAGGCTAGATAGATGGTGACCCATCCGATACTCGCGAGAGTGCGGGGGACAGGATCCGGCTTATAGGGCGACTCTTCTTTTTCATTCCTACTGCACGTAATCAAATATTTATGTAATCACTCAAGAACGGTGGCTTGGCGGTAATTAGGAGTTGGAGTTGGAATCAGCAGCACTTGCAGCCAAAAAAATCATTCCAGAAGTTACGCTTTACTCAATCTCTTCGAAATTAACGTTAAGTGCGTATGACAAGGCTTATCTAAATAAATACATCTCGACTCTAAAGAGCAAAGCCAACGTCACTTGTATCGGTTATTACTATTTCAAGAACACAACGCTGGCCAAGGCCAAGGCGCGTGCATTGGTTCAGGCAACCGCGATGTGCAAGATGATCAAGAAAGCCAAGCCAACAATCATTACCAAGATCGCTACCTATTCATCGAGCAAGGCACCAAATGCTGCTCAAGGTGCCAAATGGGTTGCAATTAGTTATCGCGTTGACTCATTTAAAAGTAAGTAGAAGTAGTCGCCCGTAACCTCCAAAAAGGCATGGAAAATAGCACTAACCCAGATGCTTCGAGTCGTAATCATCACGGCACATGCCAAGAAACCGAAGGCAGCTGCAGATATGACATGGTCATAGGCAAGCCATAAGTCCCAGCCGTAACCAACGTAGACATTGATGTGAAGTAATCCGAAAACTATTGAAGAGAGCACCATGGCTTTTCGCTCACCATAATGGCGTAGCTTTCCAAATATGAGCCCCCGAGAGAAAACCTCTTCACTAAAACCAATGCCGAGTAGATAAACTACTCCAGGAAGGGCTATACCAATCGGCTTCATTTCACTCTGCCCACTCCATAGGCGAGACGATACAAAAAGTGCGGCAATAGCAATAGTAGTTATTGAGGCCAACCCAAACCGCGACTCTTCTTTTAATCAATACTCACAATTTTAGGATGCAGATTGCGCATGTTTGCGTAGGACCATCTTCCTAAAGCCTCTAGGACTTTGCGAAGTTCTTTTCCGCTCTTAGTGAGCTGGAATGCA
>Ga0194060_10002259_pt1 | contig 13739 bp, 4 predicted proteins | sample SepL225m_MetaG_FD_163427 | JGI IMG/M metagenome (GOLD analysis project Ga0194060, IMG submission 163427) | Anoxic zone freshwater microbial communities from boreal shield lake in IISD Experimental Lakes Area, Ontario, Canada - Sep2016-L222-5m | ecosystem: Environmental > Aquatic > Freshwater >... | reverse complement strand
AAACTCTCCACTCCTCTCTCCGACTCCCTCGACTCCCTCTCCACCACGCTCGCACAACCCATGTACAGCGCAGATTGGACCACCATCCCTTCATACACGAACGTCACATACGCCTGGTCAGTTTCAAAAACAATTGAAGCAGCCGGTACAGATCCATGTCTCACGACAAATGATTGTTTCAAGCTTCTCATTAATTTGAAAGACATTGGGACGGTATCTGATCACTTAAATCAGGAATGGATGGGTACGGTCGCCACAGGGGATATCACATGGAATGGCCCAGCAAATTCAAGTATCTCTTCTGTACAACGCGTCGACTCTGATGTGAATGGTCGATTTGATCAGCTTCAGATCTTGGTTGATTGTTCCGTAGCCTGTTCGATGACAACGAGTACTCCATATTCTCTCACGATCGTGAATAGCCCCATCAAGAATCCAGTATCACCACCTGGATATACGTCTGGGGGATACACCTCTCTTTCACACACGATGTATGTGAATGACCAAAGTATTTCACGCACAACCAATCAATCTCTCATTTCCATTGTCGCAGTTGGTTTAGGTCTCACCGTGAATGCAGATGTGAATCCATATCTCACGTTTTCTGTTGAAGGTACAGCTTCTTCTAATGCGTTCTATACAGATGCAAGCACGGTATCAACAGCAGGAAATGCAGATACCTGTGTCTTTGGTGTTCTCACCCCATCCGTCCCAGCGATCTGTACATGGAATCTCCACATCGCCACAAACGCTTCAAATGGATACGCAATCTATGTCGTTCAAGATCAAGACATGACATTCAATGGCAATGCCATCAAGCAATTTAACAATGGAACGCGTACAGATGAATCCACTGCCACAATCTGGAGCTCTCCAGCCACAGGACAACTCGCTCATCTTGGATATTCAAGCAATGACACGAGTGCATTTGCTCCAAGCGGTGGCACGATCGCGGTCTGGGCAGGCATCCCAACCATTGCTGGAGCAGGGGAAGCTCCAATCACCACGGGTCTTGTGGCAGACAATGCAGCCCCAGGTGCTGCAACATACGCCTATGCCATCAAAGTGGAATCAGCCCCAACCCTTCCTCAGGGGACCAACTACACACATCATGAATACTTTATGGTGGTGGGGAATTTTTAGAACAAATTCCGTAGCGGAACCCATAGCGCGCGTATGAATGATTTGGTAAAATCAATCTGAATTTAAAAACTATTCGCAACAATCTATGAACGTGAACCGATTACACCGTGCGTTTTCAGTGGTTTCGACGGTATTGATATCGGTTCTTACGCTTTCTCCTATCGCGCCAATTGTGCAAGCGGGTGGGATTTCAAATGCAACGCTCCCTTCGAGTGTGGATAATATTTCTAATACGTTACAGTTCACATCGGCCGGACATGTACTTGGTTTTAGCGAGGATGGTGTGATGATTGCTTCCGCACGCCACATGTTAAAGGTGAACTTTCTTGGTTCTAAGGGATCGACTCCTCAGTCAGACGTTCAAGCAGGAGGCCCTCTCGGTCATGTGACGTATACGAATGCATGGGATGGTGTGAAAGCCGTGTATGAATCAAGCGAGAAGTCGGTGATGAAGAGTACGTATTTTGTGGATGGAGCGAATGTGAAGAATATCCGATTGGGATATAATCGCCCAGTTCAAATTGATGAAAAAGGAAATCTTTTGGTCGCATACGAGGATGGAATCATGACGGAATCTGCGCCAATCGCTTGGCAGGAAATTTCTGGACAAAAAAAGCCAGTGCAGGTTGCGTATGCTCTTCTTGCGACAAAAGAAATTGGTTTCAAGTTGGGTGAATATGTGAAAGGTGTTCCTGTGGTCATCGACCCAACGGTTGCGTGGAATACGTTTCTTGGAGGTTCGAGCAACGAGAATAGCCGTGGCATCACGACTGATGGTAGCGGGAATGTGTTTGTTATTGGAGATAGTACTTCGACATGGGGTACGCCAGTAAATGCGATATATGGAAATGGATCAGCGGATATTTTTGTCGCAAAACTTGGTGGAGATGGTTCTCTCGCTTGGAACACGTTCCTTGGCAGTGGAGGTACAGATAACGGCAACTCGATTAAAGTAGATAATAGTGGATATGTGTATATCGCAGGAGTGAGCTCTGCTACTTGGGGGACGCCGATTAACGCCCACGCTGGCGGCGGCGGCGATGGGGTAATCGCGAAGATCGATGGTAGCGGAAATCTTCTTTGGAATACGTTTTTTGGAGGTTCTTCGGGTACGGAAATTGCAAATAGTATAGCCTTAGATGGGAGCGGAAATATTTATACGGTCGGTTCTGCTACAGCCGCATGGGGTTCTCCTGTGAGGGCGTACACTGCAAGTTCGGATATTGTTGCGGTGAAGTTTAATAGCAGTGGCGCTGAATCTTGGCACACGTTTTTTGGTGGAAGCGGTTTTGACAATGCATTTGCAGTTGCGGTTGACGGAAGTGGAAACGTGTATGTGGGAGGATATGATGATTCAACCTGGGGATCTCCTGTCAGGGCATATACTGCAGCAAACGATGCGTCTGTAACAAAACTCGATAGCAGTGGAGCGGTAGTATGGAATACGTTTTTAGGTGGAAGTGGAAATGACGTAGCGTTTGCCCTCGTGTTAGATGCATCTGGGAATATATTTGTTGGAGGACATGCTTTTGGAACTTGGAGTACTCCGATTCGTGCATATGATGCGGCTCTTGATGGCTTTGTGGCCCGATTAGATACGAGCGGTACATTGGTTTGGAACACCTTTTTGGGCGGTTCTGGTTCAGATGGGATTCGAGGATTGGCATTGGACGTATCGGGAAATTTGATCGCTGGTGGAAATTCGAATGCCACATGGGGTACGCCTCTGCAATCGTATGTCGGAGGAGTTGATGCGATGATAGTTCAGATTGATTTAAACGGTGTCTTTGCGTGGAATACGTTTGTTGGTGGCACTGGTACCGAAACGCCACTCGCTCTTGCGTTAGATACGAGCGGAAATGCATACATGACGGGTATTAGTAACTCGACCTGGGGTACGCCTGTCCGCGCATTCACATCTGGAAACGATTCGTTTGCGTTTAAGCTTTCGAATTTAGTATCGGCGAACGGCACAGGACTTGAGTCGCTTTCTACGACGCTTGCTCAACCAATGTACAGCGTTGATTGGACAACAAATCCTTCATATTCAAATGTGACTTATACGTGGTCGCTTTCACGAACCGTCATGGCTGATCCTGGAGACGCATGTCTCACGACAAATGATTGTTTTAAGATTTTGCTCAATTTGAAAGATACGGGAACAGTTGCCGATCACTTGGATCAGGAGTGGATGACGGGTATTGATCCGGGAGATGTTGCATGGGGTGGTCCTCTTGATATGTCTGTATCTGGAGTTACGCGCGTTGATACCGATTCAAACGGTCGATACGATCAGCTTCAGTTGTTAATTGATTGTTCCTCTGGGTGTGCCATGGTCACGAGTACGCCATATTCGCTCTCTATCGTGAACGGACCTTTGAAGAATCCAGTGTCACCAATCGGGTACGTTGCTGGAGGATACACATCGCTTACGCATACGATGTATGTGAATGATCAATCGGCTTCAATGTCAGCGAGCCAATCGATGGCTTCGATTGTCGCCATCGGTTCAGGGCTTACCGTTACGGCCAATGTAGACCCAACGCTTACATTCTCTGTGGCGGCTGTGCCATCTGGAACATCATTTATTGGAGAGAACACGGATGTAACACCTACGGATAATGACACATGTAATTTTGGAGTCTTGGCACCTGGTGACGCACAGACTTGTATGTTCAATTTGAGCATTGCAACGAACGCTTCTAATGGATACTCGATCTACGTCGTGCAGGATCAGAATATGACGTTCAACGGAAATGAAATTAAGCAGTATGACAGCAATAGCGCTCCAGCTGTGAAGGGTCATGCGGCAGCGACAACGTGGGTCTCTCCTGCGACCGCTCAACTTGCTCACCTCGGATACTCAAGCAACGATACGAGCGTGTTCGCAAACAGCGGAACCCCAATCTGGGCTGGTATTCCTGATATCGCTCAGGCTGGTAATGCTCCAGTAACGGATGGCTTGGTTGCGGACAGCGTGCTTCCTGGAAGTGCCACCTACGCATACGCTATTCGCGTGGAATCGGCCGCCACGCTTCCACAAGGTACAAACTACGTTCATCACGAATATTTCATGGTGGTGGGGAATTTCTAGGAGAGAAGTGGGAATTGACAGGGCTGAAGTATTTCGCTACACTCAGCCCCGACAAACCTACGTTTAATGGTTTGATCTCCAATAGAAAGGAGCGTGTCTCATATGGTAGAAGTCAAGAAAAAGAAGAATGAAACCTTTGACGCGCTGCTTCGCCGTTTTCAACGACGTTTTCAGTCGTCTGGAAAACAGATCGAAACCAAGCGTCGCCGTTTCCACGATGGTGGCAAGAACAACACGCAACGTCACGAAAGTGCTTTGCGCCGCGTCACCAAGAGTTCCGAATACGCGTACCTGACAAAAACAGGACAGTTGAAGGAAGATCCAAAGAAAAAGAAGTACGGTCGCAAATAATGCGGTCAATACAAAAGACAGGGAAACCTGTCTTTTATGTTTGTTTTGTTCGCTTGTAGATGTCTTGTCCAGCGTGTAGCGTATAGCGTGATATGACTACTATTGAGCGCATTGAACAAGATTTTAAAGAGGCGATGAAGGCGCGTGATGAATTCCGTGTTTCTGTATTCCGCATGATGCGCATGTCGCTCAAAAATAAGCAGATTGATCTCATGCATGAGCTGACCGAGGAAGAGGCGATCGCGGTACTGAAAACGATGGTGAAACAATATCAGGATGCATTGAGTGATTTTCAAAATGCAGGTCGCATGGACCTCATCGAAAAACAGCAAAAAGAGATTGACGCGGTGAGTGTGTATCTTCCAGCCAAGATGCCTGTGGATGAATTGGAAAAATTGGTTGCCGGGGCTGTTGCTGGAATGGGAATGGCAGATATGGGAAAAGCCATGGGAATTGCGATGAAAGCTGTGGATGGAAGAGCGGATGGAAACGAGGTTCGGGCGATTGTGCAACGTCTCCTTGCAGGGTAGAATGATGGAAGCATGCACTCCAAGGGCTCTTTATTCGGCATCATCACCCTGCTCGTTTTTGTAGCAGGATTTGCTGTCGCTTCTCCCGTTCTCGCACAAGGAACGGCTGAGGGCTTGAATGCGGTCGGAAATGCCGCTGGCATTGCATCGGGTACAACGGATTTGTATACGATCATCGGACGCATTATCAATATCGCGTTGGGTTTTGTTGGTATTGTTTTGCTTGGATTGTTTTTATACGCAGGGTACGAGTGGATGACATCTGGGGGAGATCCAAAAAAAGTTGAAAGCGCAAAAATGCGACTTCGGAACGCGGTGATCGGACTCATTCTGATTGCTTCGTCTTTTGCTATTGTGAATTTTATTTTAGGTGCATTGCTTGATGCGACGAGTGGAGGTGGTGGATTATTTGGGAGTGGGCCAACAGGGGGCGTCGGATCAGGTTTTCCTAGTTCCTCTGGATCGTTAGGTGGCGGGATTATCGAGATGCATGTGCCGCCTCGCGATGCGATGGATGTTCCGCGTAACACAGGAATTGTGGTGACTTTCAAAGAGCCGATAAAAATTTCTTCATTCATCAGCGGGTATGATGATCATGGAACGCCAGCAGACCTTACGGATGATGCAGGATCTAGCACGACGGTGGGAATTAATAGCAATGCCGTGAAAGTGTATGTGACCGGGCATCGTAATGAAGCGCTCACAACGGCACAGGCTCGTGTACGTTTTACAGCCGATCGTAAGACGTTTGTGATCAAACCGGTTGATTATCTTGGAAGCCCAACAGAAAATACAAACTACACGGTTGAATTTGTTGGTGGACAAATCGCTGGATCCTCTGTGCTGCTTGAAGATGGTTCCGCGGCATTTGGTGGTGCATTTTCCTCTGGATATAGGTGGTCTTTCGAGGTTTCGACGGTGGTTGATTTGACTCCTCCGCATGTTACAACCGTAATTCCACAAGCAGGAAGAAGCTTTGCACCAAATATTATTGTGCAGGTTGATTTTAACGAAGCGATTGATCCGACATCTGCAGCTGGTATTTGGCGAAGCGATAGCGGATTTGGAAACATTACATTATCGGCGACGCCAGCATCTGGCCCTGTGGGTCGTCCAAATGGAGAGTTTCGTATTTCGAACCAATACAGAACCGTAGAGTTCGTTTCAGATTTGGCATGTGGGACAAACTCCTGTGGTCGCACGATCTATTGTTTACCTTCTGATAGTTCGATTGCGGTGAATGTGTTGTCACCATCTGCAGGAACGCCGCCACAAGCCGATCTCACGGCTTCTGGATATGATGGGGTAGTGGATATGGCTGGAAATGCGCTTGATACAAATAACGACGGGAGTATTAACGCTGACGATGATCGTTACGGTTGGACGTTTGGAACAACAGGTGCGCCAAATCTCACAGCACCAAAGATAAAATCAACAAGCCCGATTGCAGGAAATCTGGGAGATTCTAGTAACCTTGTTGTTGACCGTAAGCCGAACGCGACATTCGACAGTATCCTTCAGTCCTCAACGGTGAATTCGGAAAATATCATCATGCGCACGAATGAGCCTCTCGCATCGGCTGATACATTTTGGTGGTCTGTGTCTCAAGAAATGCTGAATGCCGCCGGGACGATTGCGGAAATTGGTGATGAGCCAGTCGCAGGACTCGTGCCAATGAGCCATCGCATTTTCATCTCAGCGACTTCTACAGCGTTTACGCCAGTTTATCAGAGCTTGTATAAGTCAGGATTGCAGAACGTGTATCAAAATTGTTTTAATCCAGCAGCCTCTGAAACATGCGCAGCTAACTCTACAAATCCAAACTGTTGCGACAATCGTCCGGGTCGCCTTGGTTGTACGGCCCCTTCTCGAACTCCCTAACATGAAGTATCTGCGCTCCTTGGCTTTATCAGCCCTCACCATCCTGTCTCTCATGACAGGCGTGTCTGTATTTCACGCGCCGACAGCGCATGCGCAGGGCGTTGATGCAGGTTTGAATGCGGTTGGGAATCAGACAGGTCTCACGTCACAAGACCCTCGCTTGATTGCGGCGCGCGTCATTAATATGGCGCTGGGTTTGATTGGGATCATCATGCTCGTGTTGATTATTTACGCGGGCTTTTTGTGGATGACGTCTGGCGGAAATGAGGAGCAGGTTACTCGCGCGAAGACCATGATTCGTAACGCCATCGTCGGCGTGATTATCATTTTAATGTCTTGGGCGCTCACAACGTTTGTTATCAACGCATTATTGAATGCGACGACAGGTGGCGGGGGAGCGGGTGGCTCAGGAGGCGGTGGTCCTGGCAGCGGTGGATTTGGTGGTGGCGGTGGTTCCACGTCTTTTCAGTTGCGTGCCATTTCGCCGTCGGAAGCAGTTCCAATCCGAAATATTGAAGTTCGTTTTGTCTTCTCACGTGATGTGGAGGCTGCCTCGGCGTCAACTTCTATTCATGTGTTAAAGGCATCAGATGGTTCCGAGGTTCCAGGAACAATCGGCGTTGATGGCTCTTTGGTGACGTTTACACCTGCGGCCACGTGTCCTGATCCGAATGCGAGTCGGTATTGCTTTGACGTTGACACGGACTATATCGCTCGCGTGAATTCTTCATTGCAGTCTACGAGTGGTTTATCTCTTGTATGTGGTGGATTTGCCCCAGTGTGTGAGGGTCGATTCCGCTCAGGATCCATTGTTGATACAGCTCCGCCGGTCGTGGCAATCACATCACCGTTTGAGGGTCAGCCTATCTCAGCCGATGATTTGATTCGTGTAATCTCTCATGCAACGGATGATGCGGGCGTTTCAATCGTCAAAACAAATGTAGATGGGATTCTTATTGGAACGAGCGCCGCTTCAGGAACGCAGGTGATTTATGACGCTTCTGTAGATTGGGATACGACGGCTATGACGCCTGGGCCAAGACAAATTCAGTCTCGCGCATACGATATTGATTCAAATAATGCGCAGAGCTCAGTCGTGACCGTTCAAGTACGTCCTCGTCATTGTTCCAATAGAACCCTGGATGCTGATGAAACGGCTATTGATTGTGGCGGGTCTTGTGGTGTTTGTCCGGGTGGTGCGTGTACAGATCCAGGCTTGTGTGCGAGTGGCGTGTGTACGGCTGGTGTCTGTGTGGAACAGCCAGTGATCACGAGTGTTTCTCCAGACAATGGACGTCCAGGAACATTTGTTTCCATTTCCGGTGTGAACTTTGGTTTGACGCCAGGGACCGTCACATTTTCATCAGGAGTGACGGCTTCAGCACCAGCGGTTTGTGCTGGCGCAGGGAGTCCAACATGGACCCCGACTTTGGTGATTGTGTCTGCTCCAGAAGGAGCGGTAGATGGTCCGATCACGTTGCGTAATGCCGCAGCATTGTCTGATGCAACAAACGATGCGCGTGGACCGAGCGTGGATGATTTTGATGTAAATACCTCAACGTATCCTGGATTGTGTGCTGTTGCTCCGGCTTCGGGTGTAGCGGGAGCTGCCCTGCAATTGCGTGGGACAGGTTTAGGAACAGCATCTGACAAACTATTTTTTAATGATCGCCTCATTTCCTCATTTCTCTCATGGTCCGATTCAGCCGTGCGTTTGAATGCTCCTGTATTTAGTCCAGCAACGTATGCAGTGCAGGCTAATGTAGGTGGTGTGAATTCAAACGCGGTTGAATTCCGTTTGGATGCGCCGACAACGGCAGCTGGTCCAATTATCGATTCGATAAGTCCTGGGACAGGACCGATTGGGGAGTATGTGACGATTCAAGGAAGAAACTTTGGAACAGGTATTGGAAGCGTTCTCTTTAAGCTTGGTGATGGAACGGGAATCGGGAGCACGGATTTCCCTGCGGAATGTTCCACCGCATTTTGGAGCGATAGCTCGGTCACGATTAAAGTTCCTGCGACATTTCATTCAGGGTTGGCAGATACGGGTGTGACGCCAGGGGCATGGAAGATATTGTTGAAGCGTCAGGACTTGGTAGAAAGTAATCAGCTTGATTTCGCGGTGTCGAGTGGTGAGGCGCATGCGGGCATTTGTGCGATTCGACCAATTGCTGGTCCAGTGGGAACGAGTATTGAAATCATCGGTGAGCGTTTTGGGGCCTTCAGTACAGGGCAGGTTTTGTTTTCCGCTCCATCAGGCGCGCGTGTGCCGATGTCGGTAGCGTCTGCAGATTGGACTTCGAATTCCATCAAGGGTTTGGTCCCGACGGGTTCGCAGACAGGGCCCGTAAAAGTGAATCAGGGTTCATCAAATTCAAATGATGTAAATTTTGCCGTTCGTAATTGTAATGAAGACGCTTCTATTTGCGGAGGAAGAGAAACATGTTGTCGCAGCGGAGCTTGTTCGATTGCCGGTATCTGTGCGGCCTCTTCGCCAAATGCAGAATTCGCTTGGGTGATGTCGACGGGTATTTTGCCAGTAAATCCTGAAGTTGTTGAAGAGTGCGCGCCGACGCGCCCAGCGTCACCATCCCCATGGTCCGGTCGAACAGGAGGCGATCGTGCCTGTGTGAATACGGATCTGTTCTTGAGATTTACAACTCTACTTAATGTTTCAACCGTGCGAGTGAGTGGTGCAACTCCGACTTTGGTTGTCCACAAGTGTACGGGGCCTGCAGAAACGCCATGTTCAACCGTGGGGGCAGCGATTCCGCCAGCAACGAGTGGGGCAATTACCTATCCAATTGTTGGAGCTGATACAGATACGGGGTATGTCTTGTTCCGTCCTCGAACCATGTGGGAAGGGAATTCGACGTATCAAGTTATTCTCACAACAGGAATTCAGTCGAGTACAAACATTCCGATGTTGGAGAAGCGTGATTCGTGTGGCGTAGGAAATGCTTATTGTTTTACATTTAGCACGCGTCCTGACACGGAAACCTGTCGTATTGGAACCGTAAACAACGTTCCGGCTGCGGCGAATATTAATGAACTTGGTGGAACGGTTGGTTTGTCTGCGATGCCACGCGCAGCAGACGATATTTGTTTGAACTTGCGTGCAGATGCGTATGATTGGACCTGGAACGCCGCTGATGCGCGCGTGGAGGTGACAAATGACGAGGAGACGCGTGCAGATGGCTCGAGACGTGGTCTTGAAAATCAGATGAGTACTGGGCGTGGAGAAACAGGCGCAACACCAGTTCCTGTGGATTCTTCGGTGACGCAGGGGACAGAAACAATCACTGGACGTTCAGATATTTCAGTTCGTTTGCAGCCGCCACGCGTTATTTCGTATGGACCGAATTGCGACAAGACCTGTTTGAATGCTGCTGCGTGGGCCATCTTTAACGTAGCAATGGATCCAGCGTTTGCCATTAATTCGAATGTCACAATCCTGCCATGTGTAAATGAGAATTGTCTCGCCTATGGATCGCCGCTTGATCTCACGCGTGCACGAGTCCGTTTGACGCCAGCTCCTGCATCCGCAAGTCTAGCGAATACGTATTTCGTCATTGAGCCAACCCGCCCAGGAGTCGGTGGAGCCGACGATGAATTGCTACTTGAGCCAGGGCGTTTTTATCGCATTACGCTTAAGGGCGGTACGATGTCAGGATTCCGTTCGCTCTCGGGTTTGCCGCTCACGGGCTTGAACGCTCCAGAAGGATTCTCTTGGACTTTCCGCGTTAAAGAAGGGGATAACGCCCGTTGCGCGGTCGCATCGGTAAGCGTGGTTCCTGGAGAAAAATTTGAAACGGCAGTCGGAAATCGTCAGTTGTTTAGTGCCACGCCAATGGCAGCTCAGGATGGTTGCAGTGGTGGTCCAGTTGTTTCTGATCGAAGCTATGCATGGACGATTGATCAGACCACGAATGTTTCCCGTTATATTAAAGCGGGTGGTGCGGCTGGAGTCGTGGACACGGGCTTGGCTTTACCAGTCGGATGTTCTAATCGTTGTACTTCGCTTGGTGCCAGTGGAATTGTTGGGCGCGTTGCATCTTGTGGAAATGGTGTGATTGAAACAACAGATACAAATTATTGTCGTGCGGGACGTACCCCGTTTGGAACGGCGTGTACGTTGCTTGCTGCGGGTTCTAAGGGAGGAGAAGAATGTGATGATGCGACGACATCCTGTGATGCGACGACTTGTCTTTGGAAACCGATGACTGGTGGAACATGTGGAAATAGCACGGTGAATCGCGGTGAGCAGTGTGATGCGGGCGTGGCAGGAAGCGCGGGCTGCAACACGACGTGTCAGCTTCTCGGTTCTCGTGCCGGAGGATCGACTTGCGGAAATAACGATGTAGCTTCTGGTGAAGCATGTGATGACGGCAATGCAACAAGTGGCGATGGGTGTAGTGCAGATTGTCTCCATGAGGGTTCTTCTCGCGTGGTGGCTCTGTGTGGAAATGGACGCCTTGAACCAGGCGAGTCATGTGATTCTGTTGGTGGTGTTTTCCCAGCAACCTGTAATTCAACAACCTGCTTGAATCTCGGAACGGCCGCACCTACGTGTGGGAATGGCGTTCAAAATCCAGGCGAGGATTGTGATGATGGGAACATTATTTCTGGAGATGGTTGTAATACGATGTGTCTTTCAGAAGGAGCATCCGCAAGCTACGCGTCTCCATCATTCTGTGGAGATGGCGTACGTGGACGTGGAGAAATGTGTGAAACTGTTTCACTTGGAGATGGAAAACAGGATCCAACACAGTTTGCGGAAATTGTTGGAGAAGGTGTGCCAGTATCAAGCCGTCTCTCTTCGTCAATTCATACGGTTTACGATAGTAAGACAGGACTCGCGACCTATGGATTGCAGTGCGGATACACAGAAGAAAGTTCCTGTAGTGCGGGAACAGGTTTAGATGCAGCTGGTTGCTGTGCGCCACGTCCACTTATTTCAAATCAAGTTCCGGCTAATCTTGCAACGAATGTTTGTCGTAACGTGATGATCAGCGGCGTCTTTAACGTGAAGATGGATGAAGCGAGCGTTCAAACAAATTTCGTGGTTGGCTATGAAAAGACCTTGCCCGCCTGTCCAGCTGGTACAACGCAATTGACGCGCATCGAAGATTTTGATGATACACCAGGAATTGCAGGCTTTTTCCGTCGAACATGGACGCGTATCTTATCTTGGTTCCGCACGCCTTCGGCGCTCGCAACGAATTGGTGTGTTGGTTCGGTGGCTGGTCGTCTTTCATTCGAACCATCTGGCGCAGGGACGCTTGCTAGCTTCTCACTCGATCACGCGCTTGCTACCTCAACGCACTATCAAGTGTTGTTCCGTGGGGATACGAATTTGGCAGATAATAGCGACATCACGAAGCGTGACGGCGTGAAGTCATTCCGTGGTGTTGTGGCGAATAATCATTTCAAGTGGGAATTTACCACAGGACTTCTTATCTGCTCCGTAACAGCAATTTCGGTACATGACACAAACGCGACGAGCCCGAACTTGTTCACAAAATTTCCAGAATCACACTTTTACACGGCGAGATCAATCGCATTGATGGACGGTATCGCAGTCGCATTGTCGCCAGTCTCTGAATACGCTTGGTCTTGGGAGCCATGGATTGCATCCAACATGGACGCGCTTGAAGCCGAATCTGGTACGGGAGCAGGGACAAATAGCCAAACAAATGTCGCCGTAGTGAATCCACCAAAGAACGGTTCATCTTTCGTGGAAGCTGGTATTCGTATCACGACCGATTCAGCAAACGTGCCAAGTACGAGAGGACGTATCGTGAAGGGTACGCAGCCTGCGCAGGTCTTGATCTGTGAAAATCCATGGCCAAACTTTGCCACGGCTCCGTTCGCCGAAGTATCAGGTCATGCTTCTCTTGGTCTCCTGGGATCAAGCACGCTCGCAAACGAAATTCGTACCGCTGGACCATATTTCAATTTCTCAACATTGTATTGCCGTGACGCAGGAGCAGCGAGCTCAATAGCGGACGATCTACCATCGATGGGTATTCAACCGATTGCGATTTCAGCCGGAGATTCCTCAATGGGTATTTTGCGCCAATATATTCTGACATTTGGTGATGACGCTCCTTCCTTGCGTGGCGATGGAATCGGTCTTCGTGTTGCGAGCAATCCTCTCCATCTCACGCCAGCTGGTTGGTATGCGTCGCGTGGATTTACGGGGACTCCAGAAATGACCACGGTCGATGGATTTGAAGCGGTAAAAGATGGAAACACGTGGTATATCGGTGGGGTAAACACAGCAGATGCTTCTTCAGCTCCTGTATATTCGCAAATCTATATTGTATCGAACAACCCAGATGCGAAGCCTGTAACCGTGGAGATCGTGAATCAATTAGTAAAGAACTTCGCATTGAACGCGAACCTTTCGAGCGGGGCGAATAATGCGTGTCAATATGCCGTTGCCGCAGGCGTGGATCATCCAGTTGGCTCATTGTATCGCGCCACGGATGGAAAATTGGTTCGTTGTACGGCTGATTGGGAATGTGTCTCAAAGAACCCAAATTTATTGTGTGCAAGCTTTAAGTCAAAGATGCAGCGTGATTCAAAGCGTGTAGTCGATTTCCAATTCATGAGTCAGGCCCTTGAAACTTCAAAGGGACGTACAGGAGCATTCCCGAAATTGCAGAGCGGTACATTTGTTCCGACGCTCGCGACTTCACGTTGGCCAAGCTGGTCACAACAATTGCAGAGTG
>Ga0194060_10002256_pt1 | contig 13762 bp, 17 predicted proteins | sample SepL225m_MetaG_FD_163427 | JGI IMG/M metagenome (GOLD analysis project Ga0194060, IMG submission 163427) | Anoxic zone freshwater microbial communities from boreal shield lake in IISD Experimental Lakes Area, Ontario, Canada - Sep2016-L222-5m | ecosystem: Environmental > Aquatic > Freshwater >... | reverse complement strand
CGGCGGCGAGACGATCCCAAAGAAGCCGAACGCGCTTGCCAGGAACGCCGACGGCGCATGGTCCGTCACGAGCGCCCTGACGCCTGGCGCCGAGAACCGGTTCGACGCGGAGGACGCGACCGTTCCGTCCGCCGTCGCCGAGACCGTCGAGCCTGCACCCCAAACGAGCAACAACTCAGACTCAAACCCACAACCCGTCGTCGACCAGCCGACGATTCCAACCGCCTCGAGCACGACGCCCATGCCGACAATCGAGCCGGCAGTCGAACCGACCTTCGTGGAGCTCCCCGGCCCGACGACGCTCCGTCTCCACGAGATCTATCCGAACGCAACCGGCGACGACTCGGCAGAGGAGTTCATTGCGATCGAGAACTTCGGAACCGCCGTCGTCGACCTCCAAGGCTGGAGCGTCACGGACGCGTCCGGCAAGACGTTCTCGCCGAGTTCCCCGATGCAAATCGAGCCCGGCGCGACCCTCACCCTGTTCCGCGCGACAACGAAGATCGTCCTTAACAACACGAGCGACTCCGTCGCGCTTTCCGCGCCGGATGGCACGCTCATTGATTCCATCTCCTATGACTCGCCCCCCATCGGCTCTATCCTCCGACTTCAGGATTCCAAGTGGGTTTGGTCGGGGAACGTTACGGGAGCTAAACCGGGCGCTGTTTCGGCAGGCGTCACTGCGACCCCTTCCGCCCCAATGGCCCCAGCATCCTCTTCTGGCGGGAGCGTGAGCCACTCGCGGGTTAGCGGAACCGTTCTCGTCGCGCCGGGCGTGCTCGGAAAGCAGATCTTCTACGTGGACGACGGCGACGGAGGGGTCCAGGTTTATAAGAATGACGCGGACTTCCCGGACTTAAAGGAGGGAGACGTGGTGACGATCACGGGAACGACGTCGGAAGCCCACGGCGAGGAGCGGCTGAAGGTCGGAAAAAAAGACTCGATCTCCATCGTGAGTTCCGCCGAGCCGGAGGCCGCCGAGCCGACGTCGATCGCGGACATTTCTGAAGAGGACCACGGCAGGCTGCTGCGCGTCGCCGGAATCGTCTTGGTCCGATCCGGGTCGCACGCCACGCTCGAGGACCACGGAGCGCAGATTGCCGTCCGCGTGGCAGAAGGAACGGGAATCGACGCGTCCGTATTCGCCAAGGGCACGACGGTCGAGGTGACCGGGATTCTCGTCGCCGCCGGCGGGACGCTGACGCTTCTTCCCCGCTCTCCCGACGACATCTCCGTCACTCAGGCCGCGACTCCGGCAACGTCCGCCGCGACCGTCCCGACCGGAAGGGCCGCCCAGGCATCGGGCGACCAGCAGGCCGCGGGCGTCATCACCGCGGGAACCCTGCTCAGCCTGCTCGCCCTCGGCGGGCGCAAGCTAATTCCCGCATGGAAACTCTATGCAAAGACGCGCGCTCTCCGCGTCGCTGCTCAGGCGGCGCATTGAAACCAAGGCATTCGCTTACGGGGTCTCGTCCACGGTCGCCACGCTGCTCGGCGAATACGTCGTAGACCTTCTGCGGCAGGCCGTGAACGAGGCCTCACCCTCTCAACAAACATAACCCAACCCATATGCCCGAAGAAAAGAAACCCCTTTGGCTCGTCCAGCTCGTCGGCAAGATCAACGCGCTCGCCGAGGAAGTCGGTCTCGACGACGATGGGATCTCCCGGTTCCGCGAATTCATCATCGGCACCGCCAAGGCGCAGTACGTTGCCGGCAATAACGCCGGCATCTACTGGGCACGGCACGGCAAGAACAAGGCCGCCGGAGCATAGAAACGGGGCCCGCCCCGCACCGCATGGTGCGGGGCTTCCCTGCAGAATTATTCATGTTATAATCGAACCGATATGGACGAGGAAACAAAACAACTGATCGTTCAGACGGCGAAGAACGTGGAAACGCTAATGGATGACATAAAAACCCTGACGCTTCGCTCCGACGTGCTCGAGTTCAACTTCGACGAGATACACTCCGACATGGACCTTGGCTTCTCGCTCGCGAATGACAGCTTCGAGAAGCTCACCCGCCACATCGACGGGTTCGCGGCCGGACTGCATCGCGACGACCGTCTGGAAGACAGGATTCTAAGACTTGAGCAGCGCCCATACTATGGAAGATAGCTTCGCGCAGCTCAACCAAAAGCTTGATTTCCTACTCGTCCACATGGACGAGAAATTTGAGGCGGTCGACACGCGGTTCGAGACGATGGACGCTCGGTTCGACGCGGCAGACAAGCGGTTCGACGCGATGGATACGCGGTTCGACGCGGCAGACATGCGGTTCGACGCGATGGATACGCGGTTCGACGCCTTAGAAGAATCGATCGACGATTTGGCCACTGCCGTCAAGCAGGGCTTCGATGAGATGGACGACCGATTTAACGCGGTAGACAAGCGTTTCGAGGCGACAGACAGCCATTTCGTTCGTATGGAAACGGAAATCCGAGACGGATTCGCGCAGACAAGCGAGCGGTCGAAGCGTCTCGACACGGACATGACCGCGTGTACCCGGCGCATAAACCGCATAGAATCCGTGGTTGGAATCTAGCCAACTTGCACGCAAAGACCCCCTGTGATATCCTCCCGTCGCAGAGCTGCGGGAATAGCTCAGTGGTAGAGCGTCTCCTTGCCAAGGAGAAGGCCGCGGGTTCGATCCCCGTTTCCCGCTCCAAAAATACTCCTCGTTCGAGGAGTATTTTTGTTATACTGGTCGGGTATGAAAATGACCCTCTCCTTTATTGCCGCAGCAATCGTTTTGGTCGGATCCGGATGTTCCTCCTCTCTGCAGCCACTCGCACGACCGTCGCTTCCGCCAGCCCGCGTCGAATCGACGACGAGTCCAACGCCCGTCCAGGCGACGGAACCTACCGCGACGTCGGAAGCGTACGTCCCGCCGACCGGCGCAGACGAGGCATCCGGGGTCGAGACTCCCGGTCGGCGGCGGATCATGACGGCGACGTCCGCGGACGGCCTCTCGTTTACGAAGACGAACAAGATCGTCTCCGACCAGGCGAACGTGCCCGACTTTGCGATGACAGGCGACGGAACGCTGTACCTCTACTTCTCGGGATGGACGGTGGGCACGAAGAACAACGCGATGGGCGTCGCAATTTCAAAGGACCAGGGCACGACATGGTCGTTTCACAACGTTGAGTTCTCCGGCTCGTCCAGCATGGCGCACTCCGGCGACCCGGACATCGTCCTGCTCGACGACGGGACGTTCCGCCTGTACTCGACGTCCGGAATCCCCGGAACGAGGACGACGGCGATCTTCTATTCCGAGGGGACGGACGGGATCCGATTCGCGACGAAGGCGGTCGCCTTCCAGGCCGACCCGCCCGCGCTCGACTCGAACACGTACCTCGTCGGCAGCACCTGGCACATGATGACCCTGTCGGGACAGACCACGCAGTCGTACGAGGCGACATCGGCGGACGGAAAGGCATTCACGGAATTGGCGCGCAAACAATACGCGATCGACGGCAAGGAGATGGTGATGTCCAACGTGATCCAAATCGACGGCGGGTACCGCATGTACGGATTCACGCATTCCGACATCCGCTCCTTCTCCTCCAAGGACGGCGCAACCTGGACAGCGGACCCCGGCGTCCGCCTTGCCCTCGACGCGTCGTCGTCCCTCGAGTCCGAGTACGTAAAGGACCCGTCCGTAACCCGGCTGAAGGACGGGACGTACCTGATGGCGTACGTGACGCAGATTCCGTAGGCAAAAATCCCCTGCGCTTGACAGGGGATTTTCGATTGGATAGAATGTTTCTATGCACAGGTACACAGATTTATCCACTCCCTATGAACAACACAAAGCTCACAACCGACCAGATCGAACGGCTCATGGACGACGTCGTTTCCGTCCTTCAGGCCGTGTCGCCGAGCAAGGCGCTGCTCCGAGAGTTTTTGCGCGACCTGCTGACTCCGGCCGAATATCGCGACGTGGCATTGCGTTGGCGAATCGTCAAAATGCTTTCACAGGGTCGTCCCCAGCGGGAGATCGCCGAATCCCTCGGCGTGAGCCTGTCCAAAATCACTCGCGGCTCGCGAGAGCTGTCGAATGACAAGGGCGGGTTCGCTCAAGTACTGCAACGCAAGACAAAACGCTAGGAGTCTCACCGTGTCCAGCCAAACCCCGACCCTTCTCTCCCTCATCAACTACGACCCTTCCCTCCGCGGCCACATGGGCGTGGAGCGCGAGTTCTTCCTGACCCAGCCGAACCACCTGCTTGCGTGGTTCGAGGGAACGCACGAGGACGGCCCGCCCGTCCCCCGCTCGCCCGACTTCCTCGCCGCGATCAACGACCCGGCCTGGACGTACGAGCTGTCCGCCTGCCAGGTCGAGCACCGCACCGATCCCCTCTTCGAGCTGGCCGACATCCGCGCGTCGCTTCGCAACGGCATCGTCCGCGGCTCGCGCGTCGCCGAATCCCTGGGCCTTCGTCTCTCGGCGATCGAGGTCGCGCCCGCCGAAATGCCTCTGACCGTCTACCCCCACGACGAGCGCTACGCGAACATCGTCGCGACGCTCCCCGGCCACGTGCTCGCCGCGGCCTGCCGCGTCACCGGAACCCACTTCCACGTGGGGTGCGCGTCGGCCGAGGAGGCGCTCGCCGTCCACAACGCCCTCGTCCCGCACCTCGACAGGCTCGCCGTTCTCGGCGACCACTCTGTGGGCGAGCGCATCCGGCTGTACAAGATGATGGCCACCAACTGGCAGCCGCCGATCTACGAGTCGCCGGACCACTTCGACGCGGTCGCCAAGGAACAGGGGTTCGCCGCGAACCTCCGCAACTGCTGGCACCTCATCCGCGTCAGCCGCCACGGCACGGTCGAGCTCCGTATGTTCGGCATGACCGACCGCGTCGACGAGAACATCGCCTGGGTGGAAGCGGTTCGCGACATCCTCCGCGGCATCTGAGTTCCCCTCGCGGGACGTCCTTTGGGCGTCCCGTCTTTTAAATCCCCCCGATTCCTGATACGATCCGGTCCATGGGCGAGTGGCGGAATTGGTTATACGCGGGAGACTTAAAATTTCCTGGCCGAAAGGCCTTGTGGGTTCGATTCCCACCTCGCCTACCAAAGAGACTTGGCATTTTGCCGAGTCTCTTTTCCGTTTGACAATCGATCTGCCATCTCGCACACTGGGCAAACAAAGAGGTTCCATTGTCCACTCAGACGTTCCGCCCGGTCTGGTATCCCATCTACATCGGCACGCACCACTCGTTCGAGCCGTTCCTGGCGGCGGCCATGGAGTACCGACGCCTCGTAACCAGTTCCGCTATCGGCCACCTCGCGCGAATCGAATGGTCAAAAAAGCGCAGCAAGGTCGACGTGACGCTCTGCCACGCCGAACATCTCGGCCTCGATCGCCCGCACCGTCTCTCCGAGCTCTACGACCTGGCCGTGTCGCGCGGACTCCACCCCTGCGTCCCCGAGATCGCCCCTGCCCTGTTCGAGCAGTTCCCGTCGCGGCGCTGGCAGAACGAATATGTTCGCCTCGCCATGAAAGGGCTCCCGAGCGCACGCCACCAGGAGCCCGAGCTCTTCGGCATCCTGTGGAAGACCCGCGTCGGCAGGCCCTATCTCAACACCAACCACGAAAGCGCCGACCACCTCCAGGACCATCGTATCCTCCGCGCCTGGTCGAAGCAACCATCCTCTCAGGACTGAGCCCATGCGCTCGGTCGTTTTTTTACGAGCCACCACGTTTCATTGACATTTGCCAAATAATGCTGTAAGGTTCGCGACCTGTCCTGGACTTTCCGCCCAGGACATTTTCTAGAGGCCGCTCATGACCGATCAATCCCCCACCAGCGCGTGGCTTGCCGTCTTCATCTGGACCCCGTACCTTCACGCGACACAACGGAGTGTTCTCGTAAGCACCGTCCCGATGACGTTTCAGCTCGACTACGGGAACACGCAGTACGACGTCACAATCATCTACGAAACAAACGGGCATCCCAACGGAGCCGTATGGGTCGGGGGACTGAACGCCCCTTGCGGCATCCCCGTCGAAGCCGGCTCAGAAAAAGCAAGCGGCTTTCTCCTGCTTGCCGCGCGCAAGAACGAGGCGGAGGCCGAGGCGTGGCTTGCCAGCAAGAAAATCGGGCTCGCCCGTGCCATCGACTACTCCAAGGCCCGGCTCGCCCATGAGGAATTGGCGGAGGCCATATTCCATGACCCCGGAAAGCGTGCGTCCTACTTCCATCACTATTACGGACAGACGGCGGCGGGCATTCCGCGCTGGAAGGCACACGCAATGGCCATGAGCGTCGAAAGACTGCTCCTTCGACCACGGTCGCGCTGACCGTTCCCTCAAGACCGAGCTTCGCGCTCGGTCATTTTTTTCGTACGACAGCCAATGATTCATTGACATCCATCAAAAATGCTGTCATCCTAAGCCTCCGGCCGCAATCCGTGGCCGACCACAAGCTGTGGAAGACGGACAATATGCCTAATTATCAATTCGACGGATCGGATTACGACATCGTTGGCACACTCCACAGGCTTGGAGTTGCCTGGTCGGGCGTTTATGGAAGCCCTGACGAGCTTGAGAAGCTTGCGGGATCCACGGAAATGCTTCGCGAAATCGTTCGGGTGCTGCGCGGCACGCACGTGATCGTGCCGAGACCCAATGCCTTTGCCAACTGGCGGACCGTCCGGAGCGGCGTATACAAGTCTCTCGACGCGTATCTTTCAGCCGCCGAGGCGAAGGGCCACAAGGTGGAGAACTTCGCGCTCGAGTTCCTGAAAGGCGTCGAGTGGTCGCAGAAGGAATCCGACGTCGAGCTCGTGCTCGCGACCGCGGAGGAATTTGGCCTCGATGACGGCTTCGCTCCCGGCGACGACATTGCGGCCGCAGCCCGGTTCGGACTCTATCCCTGCGAACCAGAGGATGTGGTCGCATGCCGTGACCAATTCCTGGACCAGCCGATGGACAGCTGGTACCCGTTCGTCCTCAAAAAATACGTGGACCCCGAAGTTTCCGGCGGCAACGTCGAAACGATCGGCATCAAGCGCGACGCGGAGGGAACCTGGATCCGAACGTACGAGCAGGATGACATCTGCGATGCGCGCGAGGCACGCGTATGGACGCGCCGCCCGCCCGCGCCAATCCACTTCCAAACAGCCTCTCCGACCTAGGTTTCCGGTCTCCACCAAAGACCACGGACACCTGGGTTTTTTCTTTTTCAACGGCCATTTGTCAAAAAATGGAAGGATTACCTTGACAAATCGACGATTTCCGAATAGCATTCGTCCCTTGTCCTCATGGGGAGGACGAGAAATTCCAGGAGTTCCGATGACCATTGGCAACAGCATCACCGCAGACGTGCGCCTGCCCTCCCCAAAGGAACCGAGGCCGGTCGAATGGATGGATGGGACGGATCCGCGCGTCGCATATAAGTTCAGGCATCGCATTGAAAAGGACCGCGAGGAAGAATGGGGATCCGTATACGCGATGTACCGAGATGGGACTATCGAACCGTTCCGGGCAGGACGCGTAAACGGCACGCGTGTTCTGTCCAAGCTTGACGCGACGGATGCGGGAGCGGCGGAAACGTTCCTCCAGTCTCGAACTTGGGAGAACGGCACGCTCATGAGCCACCTGTTTCCGGGGCGGCCGGCAAGCGCGATTGCGTCTACGCAGGGACGAAAGGTTACCGTCTCTATCCAGGTACACTGCGGCAATTCCGGAGATGCCTTCGCGCTCTTTTCTTTCCAGACTGAATGGGGCCTTGTCTCCACTCCGTCCGTTTGGATCGACGTCCGCTGGCTCAGCCAGTATCGATCCTGGATGTCTCTCATGCAGGGACACGTCGAACGCATCATGCCCAATGCGCGTTTTTCCTCGCAGTGCCCGCACCGAGTGGCACTCGCCATGGACTGCGCGTTTCAAAAGAAATGGGAATGGAAGTGGGCCGCCTGTTCCGTGTGTCATGATCCGATGACGCGCAAAAGACTCCGTCAGCCCGCCATCGAACCATCTGTTCCCGCGATCTTGTCGAGCCCAGCGGCCCAAGTAACGAGCGCCTCGCTTCGTCGCCTGCTGACGGGAACGTCATACGTCCTGAAGTCGCAGCCGCTGCTTCGCGACGCCATGCATCGGGCGTTCCATGGCAAATGCCAACTCTGTTACCGAGAGGTGGCGCGCGTCGAGGGGATGGAGGTTGACCACATCCTTCCCACCTCAAAGTCAGTCGACGAAATCCACCTGGACCTCGTGGCCCAAGGCGTTGAACCCGCTCACGCGGACGCGTTCCTGACCCAGCATTGGCATGGTACGCACGACTGCGTGCTGAACTATACGGTGATGTGCGCAGACTGCAATGGCAAGAAAACAAACGATGTCCTCAATGTCGCCGGACTCAGCCTCATGCTCGCCTATACGGCCAAGCAAGCCGAGGAAGTCCTCACCTACGTCAACGCGCGGTCCCGCTGAGGACCGCTTTTTTTTTGGACGAAGCATGCGCGGCAGTTGACATGCCGGCCTGCTTCCCGCACCCTGTCCCCAGGAGAAACCCATGCCCGACCAATCGTCACGGCCGTCGACCGGCCCACTCACCGACGACGAGCGCGCCACGCTCGTCCGCGGCGGCTTCGACCCCGTGCCGCGCGACTACGGCGACGACGATCCCGCGCTGCGATACCAACGGTTCTGCGACGAGATCGTGACCACGGCGCTCACGCCGGAAGATGCCGCCGTTCGGCTCAAGGTTCCGGTCGCGGCGGTCTGGAAGCTCATCGGCGACCGCACGCTGTGCACCATCCACTCGCACGGTCGGGTTTCCGGCATCCCCGCCTTCCAGTTCCTTCCGGACGGCGGCGGGCTCGTTCCGGGCATCGGCGAGGTCAGCCGTGCAATCCCGAGCCCCGTGACCGTCTTCGAGATCGCGTCCTGGCTCGTCGTCAAGCACCCGGACCTCGTGGTCGGCGAGGAGGAGACCCCGCTCACCCCTCTCGAGTGGCTCGCCGCCGGCCACGACCCGTCGGTCGCCGCCCAGCTCGCCGAGGGAGAGTTCCTCCCGGGTTTTCTCCCCTGACCGTCCAATGTGGGCGGTTTTTTCTTTGAGATAGGCCTCGGATATTGACATTCTAAGAAATTTCGGGTACGTTACGCGGTCCCGAAAGAATCTGAACGCACATTTATAACGGAGAATACCGATGACACAGACAAACGCCTTGGTGTTCAATGAACGCGAGAATTTCTTGAGCCCGGAAAATTTCTTCAAGCGCTGCCTTGGGACTGGCGATCTCGTCATGCTCGACATCGACCCGACGGATCCAATCAACATGCTGCGCGTGATCCGATCCGGAACGTTCTTGGGCGGGATCAAACCGGATTCAGCAAGTCCGGATCCAAGCATGGAAGTGCTCCATCTCGACATGGGTGTCGGGGGTCCGGAATACTACTGGTTCAAGTGGCGTCTGAAGGTAAGGGCGGGAAAGAACCTTCTTCTCCCAAAGATCTGGATCAACACGCGAAATGCGACCGAATTCCATGCGTGGATGAGCCAGTTTCTCCGTACCATTCACGCCGTACGAAAGAACGTCAAGTTCGCGCACAACTGCTTCGCGCGAGAAGCACGCGGATTTGGAGAGTGGCTCGCCTGTCCAAAGTGCATTTCCGCAAAGACGGCCCTTCCCGAGGGCTCTTACGCGTCCTTCACCGTTCCGTCGATTCCGGAACCGGCTGCGACAGTCGACCCGGCGACGCCAATCGCGACTACGAACGCGCACCTTCGAGACGCTATGCACAAGGCGTTCCATGGAAAATGCCAGATCTGCTACAGGGAGGTCGCGCGAGTAAACGGGATGGAGATCGACCACATCTTTCCCGTCTCAAAGCCGATCGGGCGCATCCGTCTGGACCTGCTCAGCCAGGGCATGCCACCGTCGGAAGCGGACCTGTTCGTTAACCGACACTGGCACGGGACGCACGACTGCGTGCTCAACTACACGCTGCTCTGCGTCGATTGCAATCTCAAGAAAACGAACGACGTCCTCGACGCCGGGGCACTCAGCCTGAGGTTTGGCTACACTGCCAAGCATGCCGTCGAAATCGTCCGCTACGTCAACGCGCGGTCCCGCTGAGGACCGCTTTTTTCTTTCCTCGCAACCCGAATCCATTGACATTCCGGCCAAAATCGGCTAGTCTGGCCGCACGACATTGGAGACAAATTGGAAGCACTGATCTATCGCCTGAAGAAGGCCGGCATCTGGAACAAGAAGCTTGCCTGGCGCGTCCAGGCGCTGTGGAAATACGGGGTCGAGCCCATCTCGGACCCGAAGCTGCGTTCGACGCTCGAGGGATTCCTCCTCGTGGTCCCGCTCGCGTTCTACACGCATCCCGCGTCGCACAGCGGGCGGTTCCATCCGCCGTGGCAGAACGTGGCGCACGGGACGTTTCTCAGCATCGTGGAGTCGTGCGTCATCCTTCCGGGCTGGGCGCGGCACATCCCCGAGATTCTCGACGCGCAGAAGAACCCGAGCCAGCGGGCCATCGACCTCGGGCTCGCGGCCACCATCGTTTCCGACTGCTGGAAGATGGAGGACTACGACGACATCCACTACGGCTCCGACCACGGCCGCGCCGCCGCCAAGCGATGGATCCCGTTCGCGCTCGCAGGGGGACTCGACCGACGCACGACGATGGAGGTCGCGGACGCCAGCATCATGCACATGGGCGTCTATGCTCCCGACTGGACGACGCGCACGAAGCTCTCGCCCATCGCGCGGCTCGTGAACCTTCCCGACGTGGCAACGTCGCTCCCTCAGCTCAAGCTCATCTACCGCGGCAAGACCGTCATTCTCTGACGGTTTCTTTTTTTACGCAGCCGAAACGCAAAACATATCCCCAGAAAAATTTGACGGCTTGGTCAGAACCTTCTACGCTTGTCTTGTATGACGTTGCTTCGCTTCGCAACCAACAATAACAATACCCAGCCCTCGCTGGCATTGTTTGCGTAAGAAGCGTCATCACACAATGACGAGCAAACAAAGGCCGGCGCAAGCCGGTCTTTTTCGTCGCAACGATCCGGGGTAGTTGAGGGGCACAACGCCGCGCTGTTAACGCGGATATCGCAGGTTCGAATCCTGCCCCCGGAGCCATGCACCGGACGGTGCATGGCGGAGCCATTCGTGAGAGTGACTCTGCCAGTATCGTCCATTAAGGTGAGCCAGCGGGAACCGTCGAGACATCGGCGGTTTTTGCGATCATCCTGCCGCGTATAACCTCGCGCACGTTGACAGTCCGTCCGAAACGCGCCACAGTCACTCCAATCCTATGAAATTTGGCCGGATCCTTCTTCTCACCGCCCTCGTCCTTGTCGCCTCCCTTGGCGCCAAGTTTGCGATGGATGCCCGGTCGAAAACTGTGGCCATCCGGGAGCCCGATGCCGTGCAGGCCGTCATCGACGCGCGTCTTGCGTCGCGCGTCGTCGAGACGAGCGATACGGAAATCGGCGATCGCGTCTCCGTCCTTCTCATCGGACTCGACGCACGCGCCGGAAGCGACGTGGCCCACTGCGACGTGATCCAGCTGGTGGAAATTGACGCGGCGCAGCAGACCGTACGAATCACCGCCGTTCCGCGCGGAACCTATTCCCCGCTTCCTCCCGGAGGAAATTATATTCCGGGCGACTATTACGTCTCCAACGCGTGCGGGATCGGAGGGCTGGAATTTGGCATCGCGCAGATTGAGAAAATCCTTGGGAAGCATGCCGACCACCTGGCGGTCGTTGGTTTCTCCGAAACTCTGGGTGCGTTTCGTCTGCTCGGTCTCCCCACCACGGAAACGCTCCAGTGGCTCCGCGTGCGCCAGCCGTACGCCATTGGCGAGCCACAGCGCGCGCACAACCATTCAACCTTCATCCGTCGTGCCATGGCGGAATACGCGCCGGTGGTATCGCGCCTCTTCGCGACGCCCGTTGGCTACGTCTTTTACAACCTGGTAGAAACGGACCTCACCTACGCGGAAACCAGAACCCTGCTTGGCGCGCTCGCGGACATGGATCTTGCAAACCACCCGGAGCGCGTCTCGCTGGCCATGGTTCCGGCCTACGAGTTCATCGACGTTCCCTACGATCCCGAAACGCTCGATACCGCGCTCGATACCCCGTTCAATCCGGCCGACGGACCGTCGAAGGACGAGGCCCAGCGGGCGCTCATCGATTTCGTCACCGCCGGCATCGACGACCCCGCGTTCGCGGAACGCGCCTTTTCCCAGCGCGTCTGGCTCCAGATCGACGACGCGGAAACCCGCGAGTCCATGCACTTCGCGCTCCTTTCCAAACGCTTCGCTCAACTCGAAAGCGAGGAAGGGCGCCAGGCGCTCGTCGCGGACTATATCATAGAGATGGAGGCATTCGACCTTCTCGACTGGGCGGAAAAGGGCCGAGAACTTCTTGCCGCGCCGATTGAATGATGACGGGGAAACGCTGGGGTACGGATCCTGTCGTACAAAAAACCGGACCATTCAGATGGACCGGCAGCTGCCTGCTGAGATACGGCCGTCAGCCGTGATCGATCGCATTCGGGTGGCGACCGTCGGGGATCGCGAATTCGCTGGGCGAACCGCTGCCGAGCCTCACCGTTCCTTCGGGGGCGCTGCCCCGGATGACGAGCTCCGTCTCGATCGCGGCGCACGTTTCCGCGAACCGGCGTTCCAGATAGTAGGAGTTCGCGAGGATCGTCTCGTGAAGATCGGAGAGGACCGTCGTATCGAGCCCTCCCAGAAACCGCCTCACGTCGTCGATCGGCGCATCGAGGACGAACTTGCAGTTGCGCAGGTTGATGCGGTACTTCCCGGGCGTGAGGATCGCCGCGAGGTCATCGAGGGTCTTTACCCAGCGGTGGTTGATGCGGTCCTCCACCTTCGGGTCCCGGAGCGCGACCGCCGAGTCCATGCGCGCGACGTAGAGGAAGGCGATGTCGCGCGCGCCCGAGCCGGAAACGGCCTGGAACATCACCTTTTCGGAACTGCCGGTGACGTAGACGTCGTCGATGAGCACGACCGTCTTGCCTTCGAGCCGCGCCAGGAACCCGTCGAGGGTCTGGTGCAGCCCCTGCTCGGCGTTCGCGCCGATGAGCACGATCTGCGCCGAGGACATCGTGGCGAAGTCGAGCCCCTTCAGGGCCTGCTCGCACGCGCGTCCCTGGCTGGCGCGGCGGAACCGACTACAGCTTCGTGCTCGAGTCGGCGATGCGGAACTTCGGCTGGCTCCCCTCGCAGGAGGCGGCCAAGTCGAGCGGCGGCGGGTTCATGGGCTTCTTCAAGAAGGCGGCCCCGGCCCCCGTCCAGGCGACCAAGCGCCCGAGCATCGTCCTGTTCATCACGGACGGCGACAATTCGGACAAGGATCGCACGCGCCAGGTGCTGCGCCAGTCCCAGGAACGCCATGACCAGATCTACTTCCTGTTCATCGGCGTCCACGACGGGCTCGACTTCCCGTTCCTGAAGCAGATCGGCGACGAGTTCGACAACACCGGCCTCGCGGTGATCCGGGACGTCCGGAAGCTCATGACGGCCGACGACGACGTGCTCAACGACATGCTCATCGGCGACGAGCTCCTCACCTGGCTCAAGAAGTAGCATCGCTCCCGCAGGCCACCTGGCCCCGCGGGTTTTTTATTCGGGTTGTCTTTTGTCCAGGGGCGATCGCGTCCACGTTCGCGGAGAACGAATGCGAGACCACGCATTTTGAATTCCGCGCGGCTTCGGACGACGGAAAGACCGAGCTTGCGATGCGCACCGTGT
>Ga0194060_10002252_pt1 | contig 13780 bp, 11 predicted proteins | sample SepL225m_MetaG_FD_163427 | JGI IMG/M metagenome (GOLD analysis project Ga0194060, IMG submission 163427) | Anoxic zone freshwater microbial communities from boreal shield lake in IISD Experimental Lakes Area, Ontario, Canada - Sep2016-L222-5m | ecosystem: Environmental > Aquatic > Freshwater >... | reverse complement strand
AACTCATTGCATCAATAAAAGCTGTTGGTATCTTGCAACCACCTGTGGTTCGTAAAGTTTCAGATAATAAATACGAACTCATCATGGGAGAGCGACGTTTTCGCGCAGCTAAAGCAGCAGGGCTCACATCAATTCCTGTCATTATTAGACAGACTCCCGATAATGAACTTCTACGCGATGCGCTGATTGAAAACATTCATCGCAGCAATCTCAATCCACTTGAGGAAGGCGCTGCTTACGCACAACTACTCTCTGACTTTGGTTGCACACATGATGAACTTGCACTCAAACTTGGTCGCTCACGCCCGCTTATCTCCAACACAATTCGACTCCTTAACCTGCCAGATTCTGTACAACGCAAGGTCGCAGCAGGAGTTATCTCTGCAGGACATGCACGCGCACTTCTTGGGCTCACCGATGCGACCGATATTGAAAAACTTGCTTCCCGAGTAGTTGCTGAAGGTCTATCTGTCCGTGCAGTTGAAGAGATCATCGCAACAATGAAGCCATCAGCAAAGACCACAAAGAAATCTGCAGTCAAAGGTGTATCTGGCGCCGGGCTTGCAGCTGCTGAATTGCTAAGCGACTATCTCGATACACGCGTCAGCGTGGAAAGCGGTAAAGGTAAGGGCAAGATTGTTATTGAATTTGCAGGAAATGAAGATTTGCAGCGGATCGTCGACTTAATCGAAGGTAATAAGTAAAAATTTACTTCAGATTGCCTTTAATGTAAGGCTGTACCGCGGCGCTGCATCTCTTGCTTGATAACTCCACCGAGAGCCTTAACACCTTCGCGAATGCGCTCTGGAGTCGGGTGGCAATATGAAAGTCGCATCGACCAAGAACCAAGGCCATCTGCATAGAACGCATTGCCCGGAACATAGGCAACCTTTGCAACAATCGCCTTCGGCATCAGCGCCTTTGTATCGATTTCAGCAGGAAGATTGACCCATACATAAAAACCACCACCAGGCTTTGTCCATGTTGCCTCGGCTGGAAAATGTTGTTCAAGCGATTCAAGCATTGCATCGCGACGCACTTTATAGAGTTCACAGAAACTTGCGATCTGATCACGCCATGGCTGATCTGCTAAATAACTAGCGATGGTGAGTTGTGTGAAGTTTGATGGACAAAGAATTGAAGATTCAGAGGCGATAACCAATTTATCTTTCAATGATTGTGGAACAAGCGCCCAACCCACACGAAGACCAGATGCAATTGTCTTTGAGAATGAACCCAAATAGATAACATTTTCAGAATCTTCAGCGCGCATCGCATTCGGTGATGGCTTATCAAAACCGAGCAATCCATAAGGGTTATCTTCAACGACAAAGATTTCTTCTTCGCGACAGATACTTAATATTTCGGTGCGGCGATCTGCAGGAAGGCAGACACCTGTTGGATTTTGGTAATTTGGAATCAGATAGAGAAACTTAATTTTGCGCCCTGCAGCACGCACACTCTTGATTGCAGCACGCAAGGAATCAGGGATTAACCCATCTTGATCCATCTCGACGTGAACGACCGATGCTTCATATTGGCGGAATGTTCCGAGTGCTCCGACATAGGAAGGTGCTTCAACAAGTACAACATCGCCTGGATCGATAAAGATACGAGAGATTAGGTCGAGCGCCTGCTGTGAGCCAGTTGTTACAACAATGTCATCAGCATTAGCGCGGATACCTTCAAGTGCCATGACATCGCAGATTAATTCGCGAAGTTTTGGATGTCCTTGACCGCTTCCATATTGGAGAGCTTCAGAACCATTGGTGAGAATGAGATTGTTTACAACCCCAGCCATCATCTCCATAGGAAGTGCGGAGAGATTTGGCATTCCACCAGCGAGGGAAACAATTTCTGGGCGTGATGCCACAGCGAAGAGCGAGCGAATTTCAGATGGCAACATTCCGGCGGCTCGCGCAGCAAATCTCGTTTCGAGATGTTGTGGAGCACCAGTTTGATAGCGGATTGAAATGTCGGACATAAGAGAAGTCTCCCACAAACCTTTAGATGGTTGTGCGCCGATTATCGGCGAATGCCAGCGTTACGAAGGTCTGAAATTCGAAGAGTTCCAGTCTTTGCATCATCTTCAGCGGATAAATAGAGGCGCTGTATCGCAATGATAAAACTTTCAGCGATTGTGTCTCTGAAATCAGGACGGGATAGACGGTCTGTATCACTTTCATTTGTCGCATATCCAAGATCCACGCGGACTGCAGGTGCCTTGGTAAGGCGAAGTGAATCCCAAGTCTTGGCATGTGTGCGACAGTTGAGAAAATCGGTTCGCGCACAAATCTCGCGCTGAACCAATGACGCAAAACGTTCACCAACGATGGAGTGAACACCGTGTTGATCGCTTCCATAAAAGAAGGTTGCAACACCGCGAGCTGCAGAATTTTTATGGCTATCAACATGTAATGAGATAAGAAGATCTGCATTACTTTGATTGGTAAATGAAATTCGCTCTACCTCTGTTGGGTTGTTATTAGCACCGCGGGTAAGGAAGACACTTGCGCCAAGTGCAAGTAAACGCCCTTCAATTCTCTGCGCAATGTCATAGACAACCTCGCGCTCGTAATCTTCAGATGCGGGATCGAGAACAATAACTTTATTTGCTAGAGCTGGACCGCGATTTTTCTGCACCGCACTTTCACGAAGAGCACCAGGTGCTCCACCAGAGACAATCTTTGTCAGACGTAATAAGGCAATGATTGTTGCGGGACCGCATTTACCATCGACCTTGGTTCCTACAGATTTCTGAAACTCTTTTACTGCTTCTTCTGTCATCTGGCCAAAGAGGCCATCGACGCGACCGCAATGAAAACCCATCTCAGTTAATCGAGATTGCAGGGCTGCAACATCGTCACCACGCATCATTGATTCACTCTGTAGATAGAGTGAGCGATCTCCAAGTTTCCAGCGCGCTTCTTCAAGTGCGCGCAAGGTAGCGTCGTTGAGTTCGCCTGTTACATGCAGACCACGTTCTTGCTGGAAAGAGCGAATCTCATCTGGAGATAACTCTTTCATAATGAATCCGCTACAAACTTATAATCAATATCTAGAGAAGATATTAAATGAAGCCTTCGAGCTCTTTAAGAAGAGCTGGCTTTGGCTTTGCGCCGATAATTGTCTTAACAACTTCACCATTGACGTAGACATTGAGCATAGGAATTGATGTCACTCCATACTTAATTGCAATCGCAGATTCTTCATCGGTGTTGAGTTTTACAATCTTGAGCTTGTCGCCGTATTCAGCGGCAATATCATCGAGAATAGGAGCGATCGCGCGGCATGGACCACACCATTCAGCCCAGAAATCGACCAAGACTGGTGTGCTGCTCTTCAATACAACCTGATCGAAATCGGCTGCGGTGACCTTAGTTGGTGCGCTCATGGATACTCCTTATTATTTTTCGTTTACGGTTGGAAGGTTACTAGTGAGATAAGAACTTTTCAGCATCAAGGGCCGCCTGGCACCCAGATCCTGCTGCGGTAATTGCCTGACGATAGGTGTGATCGACCAAATCGCCACAAGCAAAGACTCCAGCCAGGTTTGTGCGCGTTGAACGCCCTTCAACCTCGACATAACCCTCTTCATTGAGAGTTACAGAAGATGTAACAAGTTCAGAGCGTGGAATATGCCCGATGGCGACAAAGAGCCCAGTGAAATCTCGCTTAGATACTTCACCAGTCTTGGTATTGCGCAGCGCAAGCGCTTCAACTTTTTCAGCACCGAGAACATCGGTAACTTCTGTATCCCACAACATTTCAATCTTTGGGTTAGCAAAAGCGCGATCTTGCATAATCTTTGATGCGCGAAGTTCACCGCGACGGTGAATCAAAACAACTTTAGTTGCAAACTTTGTCAGGAATGTTGCTTCCTCGACCGCTGAATCTCCGCCACCAACAACTGCAATAGTTTGGTCACGGAAGAAGAAACCATCGCATGTTGCACACCATGAAACACCGCGACCAGATAGACGCTTCTCATTCTCTAGCCCAATTTCACGGTATGCAGAACCCATTGCAAGAATGACAGCTTTTGCTTTAACAGTATTTCCTGAGCCATCTTTAATAATTTTAATATCGCCCGTTAAATCCATTTCGACAACATCATCAGTAATTAGCTCTGTGCCAAAACGTTTAGATTGTTTACGCATGTTATCCATCAAATCTGGACCCATGATGCCATCGATAAATCCAGGAAAGTTTTCAACCTCTGTTGTATTCATCAGTGCGCCACCAGCAGTTACTGAACCTTCGTACATAACAGGATTTAACTGCGCACGCGCTGCATAGATTGCTGCGGTGTAACCGGCTGGACCTGATCCGACAATGACGAGTTCGCGTACTTCAGTGCTCATATGCGCAGAGTACCGTCCGAACGGTAGTTACTTCTTGCGACGACGTTGCAGGACAGAGGTGGCGAAGCCTTTAAGGCCTGCGATTTCACTCACTTTGAGTGCTCGCGCCACAAGAAGGTAAGCCACACCACTGCCGAGAAGTACAAAGATCAATCGAAGTGCACGAACTGCAATTGTTGTCTCTTGGTATGCCCAGCCAAGTGATTGGGTCAGTGCAAAAAATGGAGCCATTCCGATCAGTGCGGCAATGAGAAGCTTGCCGTGTTGTGACGCAAATTCACCCACTTGTAGGCGGCCAACGTGCTTCTTTAAGAGTGAAATTGTGATGAAGAGTCCAACGATGTAACTGGCAGAGAACGCGATTCCAAGTCCAACAGTTACCCAATTGCTCTTGAGAGTTGCCAAGAAGATATACGAAAGTCCAACAGAGATAAGATTGATAATAATAATTGAGGTGACCTGAGTCTTTGTATCTTCAAAAGCGTTAAATCCGCGAATCAAAATCAAGTTGATTGAAAATGCCACAAGCCCAAGGCTGAGAGCTGAGAGCACAAATCCAATGTAACGAGAATCCTCAAGGCTAATTCCCATGTAGAGAACCTCAGTCATTAAAGGGCCGAAGAAGAGAAGCGCGACAGCGCTAGGGACGGTAACAACACCGACCATACGAATAGCACGGATCAGTTGTTTGCGAACTTCCTCTACATTTTTAGCAATAGCAAGTTTCGAAAGATGTGGAAGTAAAGCTGTGACAATTGAAATTGTGACAATTGAGTATGGAAGCAACATGATGTAGTAGGCGCTTGTATATGGCGTAAAACCAACACCTGTTGTAATTCCAGCTTTTGCACTTCGCACAGCCGCGCTGGTTGCCACATTGACAGTTACTAAGTAACCAAGCTGTGAAATTAATACATAGACAAGAGTCCATCCCGCTAAACCAAATGATTTACCGAGCCCTTGTACGCCAAACATGGGGCGGATATGAATCCCCGATCGCTTTACAACAGGTATCAAAATAAGTGCTTGAACTACAACGCCGAGAGTTGTTCCCCATCCAAGAAGTTGCACCTGAAAATCAGAGATTGACCCGATAGTAATTGAGTGCTGGATTGCCAAGATCGAACCAAATACTGCAATAACGACAAGGTTATTTGCAATAGGTGCCCACATAAGTGGAGCAAAAGAGCCACGAGCATTGGCAACTTGTCCCAGCATTGTAAATAGCCCAAGGAAGAAGATTTGCGGCAAGCAATAGCGAGTAAATGCAACCGCGATATGTTGTTCAGTTTCAAAGCCAGCGGAAGAAAATTCTGGTGCATATAAACGAACTAGAGCAGGTGCAAAGAGCACTCCGATAAGAACAAGGGCGAGAAGAATTCCAGAGATTGTAGTGACAAGGCGAGATGCAAATGCATGTCCACCATCTTCATCAGAGAAGGATCGGACTAATTGCGGAACAAAGATTGCAGTGAGCGCCCCACCCACCAGTAAGTTGTAGAGAATATTCGGCATGGTATTTGCAACGTTGTATGTATCTGCTAAAAGAGCGGTGCCCAAAACTGCAACTGCAAGAAGTGCACGGATGAAACCAGTAAGGCGAGAGAGGATTGTGCCAACCGCCATGATGCCAGATGCTCGATAGAGTTCATTGTTCTTCATGAACGCGACCTCCTGACTCGTCTGACAGATTGAGTTACAGCACCTAAGAAGAGTAGAACTGCAGCTCCCGTTGTAAACCATGCAACACGCGAATCAATAATGGTTGCAGTTAGATTCAACTTAGAGACACTTCCGACTAGCTGCCCCTTTGAATTTATCAGTTGCGCAAGTACGAGAGTTGAACCTGGCGCAATAACTTCAACGGGCAGAAAAATTTGCTGACGAGATTTTGCGGCGATAGTGATATTGGTCAGATTCTCAACCTGAATTCTTGAATTCATTGGGATGAGTGAGACGCTTACTGTAGTTGCTGTATCAAAGTTATTTACAAAGGTAATAGGAAGCTTGGCTGATCGCGAAGTTATTTGATAGCGACCAGGAATCACCTTTAAACGATTTGCCATTTTTGCAACAGCCATTTTTTCACTGTAAGAGAAGTAGGCACGTTCCTCTTTATTGAGCAATGGGTTTAACACAATTGCTAATCGAGCGCGAAGTGATTCAACTTCCTCAGATGAGGTGATAGTTGTTAAACCAGTGAGCAATCTACGATTTTCGTTGTAATCACTTCGGAATTGATAGCTAAGTCGAGAAGTTCCCTTTGCCCAACCTTTTTCGGCAATAACGTTACGTCCCAACAGAGTTTCGAGCCGAGACTGAGCAAAATGAGAGTAGAAGGTGAGTTCTGATGGTGCGAGTGACTTGATTGATTTCTCATCAGGATTTCCATAAGGGAGCGCAACAACAACGCCGCCAGAGACGGCATATTTCAAACGGAATAACCAATTCTGCGCTGTCTTTTGGCCACTGGGATCTGCTTTGCCTTTAAAGGTGTAACCGTGAGCCATAATCTGAATTTCATCTACGAGCGCTGCATCGATAAGAAAAGTGTTCCGTTGCGTATTCAGGCCAAAGATAAGTTTCCCAATTTTTCCGTTGGGTAATAGCGAGATAGCTAACTCATTATCTCTAAAAGTGCCATCAAAATTTGTATGAGGTTTATCAACGATTCGTATTACCGGTTGCTCAGCCTGAGCTGATGGAATAAGTAAGAATGAAAATACAAAGAGAGAAACGAGAAACTTTTTCACATCGCACCAAGTTCTTCTGTCGCATTTGTGCGCGTTATTAATTTCTTCTCATCGGGATATGCAAGCCGATCAACTATCTCGGCAAGAGGAAACCATGAAACTTCATCAACTTCACTTTCTTGCGGTGCAAGCAGGCCACCACTTTCTCGGAATAGATAGTGGTGAACAGTCTTATGAATACGTTTACCGCCAGCCATAAACCAGAAATCAATAACCCCTAGAGATTTTTCAATAATTGATTCAATCCCGGTCTCTTCTTGAACTTCACGAAGGGCGGCTACTTCTGGAGTTTCGCCTTCTTCGATATGTCCTTTAGGAAGCGACCATAAAATTCTTTTACCGGATGCATCTTTAAGATCGCGACGGCCAATGAGTAGCCCAAGCTTTCCGGTCGTATCAATCACAAGTCCGCCAGCGCTGACTTCATCCACTCTCTTTGCATAGGGAGTCTTCGGCTTTGAGTTCTTGGTGGCCGTTTTCTGGGTCTGCGCAGGAGTGGTTGCGGTCGCTAAATCTTGAGATTGCGGAGAGCGATTAGCTGGGCGCCTGCGCCTGCGTTTCTTTTTCGTACCTTCGCTGCCCGCACTAGGTGCCGGGGTCATGGAGTAATCGTACGCGACTACCCTTATCTATTGTGAGCGCTGAGAAGGTCAATTTAGGAGCAGCGGGCGAATTAGCTATTCGCTCCCTGATCGAACGCGCTCCCCTCGCGAGCTCTCTCGCAGAAGAATTTAAACGAGAGGGATTTCGCCTCGCCCTCGTTGGCGGACCAGTGCGCGATGCAATTCTTGGTCGCCTTGGAAACGATTTAGATTTCACGACCGATGCGCATCCGCATCAAACAAAGAAGATTCTTAAAGCGTGGGCAGATAACACGTGGGATACAGGAATTCTCTTTGGAACAGTTGCTGGCAAACGCGGCGATACAACTGTTGAGGTAACAACGTATCGCACCGAAAAATACGAAGAAGATTCGCGCAAACCAGATGTTGAATTTGGCGAAACTATTGAAGGCGATCTTTCGCGTCGAGATTTTACTGTCAATGCAATGGCACTTGAACTCACAACTGCAACACCAGAGTTCATCGACCCATTTGGTGGCATGGCTGATTTACAGAAGAAAATTCTGCGCACTCCAACAAGTGCAGAACAATCTTTTAGCGACGATCCCTTGCGCATGATGCGAGCAGCTCGATTTGCCAGCCAACTTGGTTTTGACATTAGTACAGATGTTGTAGATGCGATGACAGCAATGTCTGGAAGAATCTCAATTATCTCTGCCGAACGCGTGCGAGATGAATTTATTAAACTTTTGATGTCTGATCAACCGCGCGTTGGAATAACAATTCTGGTTGATACAGGTCTTGCTGATTTAGTACTTCCTGAAATTCCTAAGCTGCGCCTTGAGATCGACGAACATCATCATCATAAAGATGTCTACGAACACTCCATCACAGTTCTCGAACAAGCAATTGCCCAAGAAGATCGTCTTGGTGGACCAAGCCTGGTTATTCGACTAGCTGCGCTGCTGCACGACATTGGAAAACCAAAGACACGTAATCTGATTGCTGGTGGAGGCGTCTCTTTCCACCACCACGAAGTTGTTGGTGCGCGCCTTTCGAAGAGCCGTTTAAAGGCGCTGCGCTTTGATAACGAGACCATTGATGCGGTGGAAACACTCGTCGCACTTCATCTTCGCTTCCATGGTTATGGCGATGGCGAATGGACAGATTCTGCTGTGCGTCGATATGTGCGTGATGCAGATGAATTATTGGTACATCTGCATGTTTTAACGCGCGCGGATTGCACAACCCGAAATGCTAAGAAGGCAGATCGCCTGGCACGTATATATGACGGACTTGAAGCGCGTATCGCAAAATTAGCGGAGGAAGAAGAACTTTCCAAGATTCGTCCTGATCTCGATGGAGCGCAAGTAATGACGCTTTTACAAATTAAACCATCTGCTGATGTAGGCAAAGCCCTTGATTTCCTTATGGAACTTCGTATGGAACGTGGCCCTCTTGGTGAAGAGCAAGCAACAGAGGAGTTACTGCAATGGTGGAAGGCTAGGCGCCACCCTTAAGAAAGAATTTTTTGGGTTGTAGCAACACTGTGGCAACAAGAAACCAAATAACGGCAATGAGCGCAGGTAGTTGCCAAGAGTCGCCACTAATAGGAAGAACCCATGCAGCAATCAAGGCTCCAGTAACGATTGCACCATTAACAAGAACGTCATAGACAGCAAAGACGCGACCACGGAATAGATCTGCAATCTTTGATTGCACAAGTGCATCATTGGTGACCTTCAGGCTCTGGCCACATAGCGCTGTAAAGAAAGCTGTAGCAATCAGAAGAGTGGGAGTGCGAGCAATAACTAGCAACAAGACACTCACACTTGCCCCAGTGATAGATAAGCGAATCCACCGATGTCGACCGACTTTGCGAACACCGTACGGTGCAATCGCTGCGCCAACAACAAAACCCACAGCAGCAATGGATAGCGCAAAACTTAAGCCAGCAAGCCCTGCCTCACTATCTGCTGGATCATGAAATGTATTTCGTTCCAGGAGTAGTGCGGTCAAGGTAAGAGCAGTTAACCCACCACGGTGAATTGCGGTTGCTGCAATTCCGCGAGCTGCATCTGCATGTTCTTTAAGAAAGTTAAACCCATCGCGCATCTCTTGGATACCTTGCGCAAATCCACCTTCTGCAATTTCATGGGCGAGCGGCCCTATCTCATCGCGCCTTAAGAGCGCAGAGAGAAATGCAGTGAAGAAATAACCAACTGCCGCGATTAGAACCAAGAGTGCATCTGCGTGATTTGCAGATTCAGTCCCGTTAAGAAGTTGGCGGATACCTAACCCAACTCCACCACCAAGAACTACCCAGACTGAACCACCAGTGACAGCGAGAGCATTTGCGCTAATGAGAGATTTGGAATCTGTCATCAATGGAATACCGGCAGATAAACCGGCGAGGATCAATCGATTCACTCCAAATGCAATAAGAACAAAGATTGTTATTTCAACTCCTGTGCGCCCATTAAAGATCAGCAGGGCGATGACACATAAGGTCATTGCGCGCACAAGATTGGCGAAGAAGATTGCGCGTTGTCTGGAGAAGCGATCGAGAATCGTGCCAACAAATGGCCCAACAATTGAGTACGGAAGAAGAACAACAGCGAAGGCGACAGCTGCATTAACAGCACTTGCTTGGCGCTCTGGGGAGAAGAGAACAAAGGAAGCGAGCGCGCTTTGGAAGAGTCCATCGATGAGTTGGCCACTCCACCTAATTCTTAGAAGGCGAAATAGTTTTGCATCGCGCAGAAGCTCGAGAAAACTCATAAACCAAGCGTAGTTAAAGAAAGGTGATTATTCTTCTCCTGCTATGAAAACAAGACGAGGTTTCATCGATTATTCACTTGATAAGCGCGCAACCCTGCTCGCACTCTTTCGTGGCGTTGTCGATGCATGTGATGCAGATCCTTACCTCATGCGCGCTGCTAAACACCACGGTGAAAAAGCAGATCGAAAGTGTCCAGTCTGTAAAAAGGATTCCCTCGTCGAACTTCGCTACACATTTGGAGATCAACTCGGGCAATACTCAGGCCGCATTAAGAGTGGCGATGAGTTACTTGGTATGGAATCTGAATTTGGAGAGTTCTCGGTCTATGTTGTTGAAGTCTGTCGACAATGTTCGTGGAACCATCTCTGTTCAACCTACTTATTAGGAGATGGCCGCGAGCGTAAGGCGCCTCGTCGCCAGCGAACACTAGAAGACGAAGACTTTGCCTCGCTGAAGTAGTTGTAATTCGGCGCTAATCTAGGTTCATGCTCAAGACCAAGTTAATCCGCGCAGGAATCTTCCTCGCAGGTTTTGGCTTCGTTGCAGGAACAGTCCTCTTCGCCCTTGCCTGGTTTACGGTCGGCATTCCAGACCCCAACGCCTACGTCAATAGCCAATCAACAATTATTCAATATTCCAATGGCGCCGAGATCGGCCGTATTGGTTCAGAGAATAGACAGATATTGAAGATGTCGAAGATTCCACTTCGTCTTCGTTATGCAGTCATGGCCGCCGAAGATCGCAACTTTTATTCAGAACGCGCATTTAGTATTACTGGAATTGGCCACGCAATTATTTCCAACGTTTTAACTTTAGGAAATGGCCGTGGCGGATCGACAATCACACAGCAGTATGCAAAGACTGCATTTCTCTCATCTGAACGAAGCATCACAAGAAAAGTAAAAGAACTTGTTATCTCTCTCAAGCTTGAGAACGCCCTGACAAAAGATCAAATTTTTGAGAATTACCTCAACACCATCTACTTCGGTCGAGGCTCCTATGGCGTGCAGACAGCTGCGCAGCAGTACTTCAATCGCAACGCAAATCAATTGAGCATCTCGCAATCTGCAGTGATTGCAAGTATTTTGCGCTCGCCAGGTTTATATGACCCGGTTCTCTCTGAAGCTAATAAGAAGCGCCTCGATGGACGTTTCCAATATGTGATTCAAGGAATGCTTGAGAAGAAGTGGATTACTCCCGCCGAAGCGAAGGCTGCAAAGATGCCAGTAGTTTCTCCGCGCACAACGAGCGGACAACTCAGTGGCCCTAAGGGTTACATCATTGATTCAGTAGAGAAAGAGTTATCGAAACTTGGATTTACCCAAGATCAACTGCTCGTTGGCGGATATGTCATCAAGACAACCCTGGATCAACGCGCACAACAATCTGCAGTGGATGCGGTTAATAAATTAACGCCATCGCCTGCCCCAACAAATTTACATACAGCACTTGTTGCCGTTAGACCTGGTACCGGTGAAATTATTGCGATGTATGGCGGAAAAGATTATGTAGTCCGCCAACTTAACGATGCAACACAATCAATTGCACTAGCCGGCTCTACTTTTAAGCCCTTTGCACTGGTTGCAGCGCTCGAGGCAGGAATCCCACTGACCTCGATGTGGAATGGCGATACACCACAAACTTTCGATGATTTAGGAAAGCCATACGAAGTCTCCAATTATGGAGATGAAGGATGGGGTCAAGTAGACCTTCTTACTGCAACACAACACTCCATTAATACCGTCTTTGTTCCACTGGGAATCAAAGCGGGAATGGATAAAGTTGTAGACGTTGCTCGCCGCGCAGGAATTCCAGATAGCGTTGCAATGATTGGAACACCTTCTGTTGTGTTGGGTGTTGCCAGCCCTCACGTTATTGATGTGGCAAATTCATATGCAACATTTGCAGCTCAAGGCGTTTACTCAAAGCCATTTATAGTCGCGCAAGTGATCGGCCCTAATAAAGGTGTTTTATATGAAGGCAAGCCACAAACACAAGAAGTATTTAGCAAAGATGTGATGGCCGATTTAACCTACGCGCTTAAGGGTGTCGTAAATGGTGGTACAGGATCTGCAGCACTTGCACTCGGCAGGCCCGCAGCAGGTAAGACAGGAACATCACAATCCAACGCTTCAGCATGGTTTAGCGCATACACACCACAACTTGCTGCATCTGTGGCGCTCTTTCGCGATAGCGCATCCGAATCTCTTAACGGTATTGGCGGGCTGACATCAGTAACGGGTGGAACATTCCCTGCAAAGATTTGGACAGCATTTATGAAGGGCGCGCTTAAAGATGAGCCAGTTATGAGCTTCCCAGCGCCGGCAAATATTGGTGGACTTGATCCTGTCGTGATGACAAGTGGCGGACGCCAACATATGAAGACAAAGTAAAAATAGATGCGCGTTACTTCTCGCGTTGTCATTCTTCTTGCAGTCATTGCCTCTCTGATTAGTTATGCAAAATTTAATTTCTGTGCGCAGAGTGGATGGCAATCACCAGGACAATATATTCACGCATGTTATTCAGATATCCCAGCACTCTACGGTGATAGAGCTTTAGATAAAGGGGTATGGGCATATAGCAGCGGGAAAGACTCCGTTGAATATCCGGTAATCCAAGGAAGCATCATGTGGCTGACTGCAAAGTTTATTCCACATGGAATCAATAACTATTTCTATGGAAGTGCGCTTTTACTTGCACTCCTCTTTATCTTTATCGCAACTATTACACTTAAGATAAAACCTGAATTCGGATATTTACTCCCCCTTGCCCCAGCTGCAATTGCATCCCTTTATATCAATTGGGATTTGTGGGCGATAGCAACGATGTTGCTTGCCATCTATTGGTTTGATCGTAAAGCTGAGATTGCGAGCGCGATTGCTCTCGGTATTGCAGTATCAACAAAGTTCTTACCCATCTTCTTACTTATCCCGATTGCAATTATTTTCTTCCGACAAGGCAGCGTGAGTAAACTCTTTAAGTTTTTAGCAATTACGGTTGCAACCTTTGCAGCAATTAATCTGCCGGTTGCGCTCACAACTCCAACAGGATGGTGGCGTTTCTACGATCTCAATCTCAACCGTGGCTCTGATTGGGGATCAATCTGGTATGCACTTTCAAATCTTGGTGTAGATCTCACCCACCAAAATTATTTATCGGTGCTCTGTCTCATGATTGGCGTGACTGCACTTGTCATTTTTCTCTTGCAGATGCGAAATATTCCTACTCTTGCACATACAGCAATCTTTATCATGGTCATTGTGATGGCGGTAAGCAAGGTGTACTCACCACAATATGTTTTATGGTTAACGCCAC
>Ga0194060_10002251_pt1 | contig 13786 bp, 16 predicted proteins | sample SepL225m_MetaG_FD_163427 | JGI IMG/M metagenome (GOLD analysis project Ga0194060, IMG submission 163427) | Anoxic zone freshwater microbial communities from boreal shield lake in IISD Experimental Lakes Area, Ontario, Canada - Sep2016-L222-5m | ecosystem: Environmental > Aquatic > Freshwater >... | reverse complement strand
TGCCGAGTTCTCGGCTCGCCGCGGCGAGGCCGCCGATTTCGCCCGGGCACCCGCGGGCCGCATCGTTCCCTTCGTCATTACCGCACTGGAGATTTCCGCCACCGCCATCCGCCGGCGACTAGCGCAAGGACTTAGCGCAAGGTATCTGGTTCCCGACACCATTCTCGACTATATTCATTCACATCAGATCTACCGGACTCCGCATGGACATTAGAAAACTTCAGAAAATCGCTGTCACCGCCCTCGAAGACATCAAGGCCAAGGACATCGAGATACTCAACACCAGCAAGCTCTCCGCGCTATTTGACAGGATCATCATCGCTACCGGCGATTCCAATCGCCACGTCAAGAGCCTCGCGCGCAACGTCCATGACAAGGTCAAGGAAGCCGGGGGGCAGGTAATCGGCATTGAAGGCGAGGAAACCGGCGAATGGGTACTGGTTGATCTGGGCGACATCGTGGTACATGTCATGCAGCCTGTCGTGCGCGCCTATTACAACCTCGAAGAGCTGTGGAAAGTCGCGCCCCGGCGCGCCAAAAAGAAGCCCGACAACGACGCTGACGGCGAATGAAGTTGATTGTCGCGGCGGTGTCGCAACGGCCGCCGCAATGGGTGGTCGCCGGCTGGGCCGAGTACGCGAAACGAATGCCGCGCGAGCTGGCACTGGAACTGCTGGAGATCAAGCCCGAGTCGCGAACTTCAGGCAAGACAGCGGAAGCCATGATGGCACTGGAAGCGACGCGTATCGAAGCGCAACTTCCCGCCAGTTGTCGCCGCATTGCGCTCGACGAGCGCGGCGATGCGCCGACGACGCGGCAACTGGCCGATCGTCTGGCAAAATGGATGGCAAACGGCGATGATGTCGCTTTCCTCATTGGCGGCCCCGACGGCCTCGATGCCCGTATCAAGCACACTGCCCACGAAACCATGCGTCTTTCCAGCCTTACCCTGCCTCACGCCCTGGTGCGAGTGATCCTCGCCGAAGCGCTGTACCGTGCCGCGAGCGTGCTCAAGGGCCATCCTTATCATCGTGACTGAAATGATCGATCCGCGCATTTACCTCGCATCGAGGAGTCCTCGTCGCCGCGAATTGCTGACTCAGATCGGCGTGCGCTTCGACTTGCTATTGTTTCGCACGCCACCGCGCGACGACGTCGAAGTAAACGAGTCCTGGCTTCCCGACGAAACACCGGAAGCTTATGTGCAACGCGTGGCGCGGGCCAAGGCGGAGTTTGGCGCGCGCCTGCTAGCGCACCGGGCGATCGTCGCGCGTCCGGTGCTGGCCGCCGACACAACGCTCGACCTCGACGGCGAGATCATCGGCAAGCCGTGCGACGAAGCTGATGCAATATCGATTCTGACAAGGCTGTCCGGGCGTAGCCACCGGGTGCTGACCTCAATCGCCATGGCGCGCAGCGAGCGCGTCGAACACCGCCTGTCGATCAGCGAGGTGTGCTTTCGAGTGCTGACTTCCGAGGAGATTCGCCGCTACGTCCATAGCGGCGAACCCATGGACAAAGCCGGCGCCTATGGCATTCAGGGTCGCGCCGCCATGTTCATCGAAAAAATACACGGCTCGCACTCCGGCATCGTCGGTCTGCCGCTGTGCGAAACAGCAATACTGTTGCGCGAATTCGGCTATCCGCTATGACGGAGCAATTCCTGGTCAATTTCACTCCGCAGGAAACCCGCGTTGCCTTGGTGCAGCAGGGTGTAGTGCAGGAGCTGCAAATCGAGCGGGCCAACGGTCGCGGCATTGTCGGCAATGTCTATCTTGGCCGTGTCGTGCGCGTGCTGCCCGGCATGCAGTCGGCTTTCATCGAAATAGGGCTGGAGCGCACCGCCTTCCTGCATGTAGCTGACATCTGGAGCGAACGGACGGGCGGCAACAGCTATGGCAACCACGAAACGCGCCCCATCGAACGCATACTCAGCGAAGGGCAGTCGTTGATGGTGCAGGTGCAAAAGGATCCGCTCGGCACCAAGGGCGCCCGACTGACCACCCAGATTTCCATCGCCGGACGCCTGCTGGTACATCTGCCGCAGGACACGCACATCGGCATCTCGCAGCGCATCGGCGAGGAAGCCGAGCGTGAAAAACTGCGTGCTCGCATCCAGGCCCTGCTCCCGGTCGAGGAGCCCGGCGGGTATATCCTGCGCACCGTTGCCGCCGATGCCAGCGATGACGAATTGGCCGCTGATATAGCGTATCTTGGCCGCATCTGGCGCGAGATCAAGAGTCGCAGCGTGGGTGCTTTGCCGCCGACCCTCCTGCATCACGACCTGACGCTGGCGCAGCGCATACTGCGCGACCTGGTGACCAGGGAAACCACAGGCGTCATCATCGACTCGCGCGAGAACTTCCAGAAGCTGCAACTCTTCGCCCAGGAGTATGTGCCACAAGTGAGCGACCGGCTCATGCACTACACCGGCGAACGTCCGCTATTTGACCTGCATGGTGTCGAGGAGGAAATCCAGAAAGCCCTGGCGCGGCGCGTCGACCTCAAGTCCGGCGGCTACCTGATCTTCGATCAGACCGAGGCGATGACTACGGTCGACGTCAACACCGGCGGCTATGTCGGCTCGCGCAATTTCGACGACACCATTTTCAAGACCAATCTGGAAGCGGCGCAGACTATTGCCCGCCAGCTCAGGCTGCGCAATCTCGGCGGCATTATCATCGCCGACTTCATCGACATGGAAGATGAAGAGCACAAGGCGGCCGTGCTCGCCGAATTCAACAAAGCACTGTCGCGCGACCACACACGCATTACGATTTCCGGCTTCACCCAGCTCGGGCTGATCGAGATGACCCGCAAGCGCACCCGCGAGAGTCTGGCCCATGTACTGTGCGAACCCTGCCCGACCTGTGGCGGAAGCGGCGAGGTAAAGACCGCGCAGACCGTGTGCTACGAGGTTCTGCGCGAATTACTGCGCGAGGCACGCCAGTTTACGGCGCGTGAAATGCGCGTGCTTGCTTCACCGGGCGTAATTGATCTGTTTCTTGAGGAAGAATCGCAGGCGCTGGCTATGCTTTCCGAATTTATCGGCCTGCCGATTTCCCTTCATGCCGAGAGCGGTTACACGCAGGAGCAGTTCGACATCGTTCTGATGTAGCGCTAAAATCCTGTCCAGCGCGGGTGTCGTATAACGGCATTACCTGAGCTTCCCAAGCTCATGAAGAGGGTTCGACTCCCTTCACCCGCTCCAATATATATGATATAAATCATATAGTTAATTGGTCAACTGCCACTTTGATGTCAGTTGTGATGCCAGTTTTCAGCATCGCCTCAACCTTAGCTTTCTCTGCTTGGTTTTCCGAGTCAATCCAGCAAGCATAGGTTTTCAGAGTGATGGGAACTGTCTTGTGACCCATCTGATTTGCCAAGTAGGGAAGCTTCACACCTGCCGACAGCATTATCAAATCCGTCAGTTTGGGCGCAATAAAGCATGTTCAATTTCTACTTTGTTTCCATCAAAATATAAAGACCGATTCGAGGTCAATTGGTGCGGACGTTTTAATGGATGGGGAGGGGATGTCAACGGACCAACTTGCCGCCCGTGACAGGATTGTTTTTCAGCCTTGCAAAAAATTAGGGGTGCCAGTTGTGTGGGCGCTTGCGGGTGGATACCAAGACCCACTGCGATTAGTATTGAACCTTCACGACAATACCCTCATGGCCTGTGCCAGTGCATATGGCGTAGTTTGTGCAAACCAAAGAACTGCTAGAAGAACTGGCAAGTAATTGCAACGGACATAATATGATTGAAGCACCCATCAGCACACCGCCACAGGCTTACATGGACATCATTAGCCCCCTGATAAACAAGGCACGGGGCTTTCTTGAGGCTGGTGACATGCTTGAAGCCTTTGCATTCGTTGGTAACCTGACCACCAAGCAAGTCATTGCCGTAATGATCAATCATGGAAGCGGTGAGGACAAAGATGACTCTGCCCGTCAGATTCAATCGGCAGCACTGGCAATAGATGCCGACTTCGTATTCGTTATTATGGAAGCGTGGTCGCTTCGTCCTGACAAAATGCCGCAGATGGATGCGATTCTGGACAAGTACGGCAGTATTGGTGCTTCTCCCTATGCCGTGGACGTGTGCGGATTAACACTGGAAACCAAGCGGGGGGTGTGGGTGGCACAGCCACGGATCAAGCCCAAGGGTATTTCCAAGAAAAAACTGACGATGGGCGTACCTGAATTCCGCTACTTCACTGAGGTAGAAGGGCGCTTCTCACATCTGCTGCCCACGAAGGTTGGCGATGAATCGCCAGCGGTATTGCATTGACTGAACCCGTCAGTCCATGCCTAGCTTGTTATCCCCTTCAACATCGGAAGCACCCGCCGCAAGTAAGGCAATCATTAACGTGATCGTGGTGTGCGGCACGTTCTTCGTGCTGGCATATTCTGTTGTATTCAACGATCCCCACTTTCCGCTAGAACAAGCATCGGCTCTCGACTACATCTTTGCTCTGGAACCGCTTTTTGCGCTATTGGCAATAATGGTAGGGGTTAGGTACAGATGGCTTGACTGGACGAAGGAAAATTATGATCGCATGAAGTTCCCGTTGTCAGGAGCCGAGCTTTTGACATTTGTTGGTTTTATTTCTGGCTTCTGCTTTGCCCATCAATTTACTTTTCCGATACTGCCAGCTTCAGATGTGAATTGGGCTACGTATGCTGTTATATGCGTCATCGCCCTTGTGGGGTTGGTATGGACAAGCCAACAAGACAAGGCAGCAGGGGGAAAGATACGTATCTGGTCTGCGATTTGGTATGCCCTGATGATGATCGCCATCGGTTCGGAAATCTTCTTGACCATCAACATGGCAAGTGCTTCAAGAACCGAAAGGATGGTTCTTGGCTACATCCACAGCAAATATTCCGCATCAAGTGCAAAGGGAATATCACGGAATTACTACGTCCAAGTGACCTCGCCAACGGATTCCAATAGCATCGTTTCGGTGACGATTGACCATGCAACGTGGGATCGAATAGGCAAAGGTGATGCGATAAAGCTCAGATTCTTTCGGGGAGGGTTGGGGCAAGACTACTGGCAGTACGAGCATTGACAGAGGTAACTCACCAAGTAACCCTGAGCCTTCAGATCGCATGTAATTGCAAATTGCGCTGGAACAATGCCTGATTAGGGCGGTTCTGAATAGTAGTTGCAGTCCTTGGGGAAAAGCAACAAAAATGGCAGCCGAAGCTGCCACTCTTGTTCTATAGATCTGAATTACTTAGCGGCGGGAGCAGCAGTTTCCGTGGCGGCTTTCTTCTCGTGTTTCTTGTGACCGTGCTTCTTCGCTTTAGGCGCATCAGCAGCGGGGGTAGCAGCAGGAGCCTTGGCTTCAGCAGCAGGGGCAGCAGCCTTGGTATCAGCCTTCGGTGCATCACCAGCAAAAGCAGACAGAGCAAACAGGGAAGCGACCAGCGTAGCAAGAATCTTAGACATTTTTAATCTCCGTTAGGTAACGCAACATCGTTGTTGCTTGAGGCGAATAACGGGGGGGTAGTCGTTTTGATGACGGTGGTTACAAGGAATTACAAATGGGTGAGTTGGTCGGCACGTAGGGCTTGATAGCTATCTACTTGAAGTCTCCGTTTCCAGTAAGGCGGCCAGCTTCATATCGTATTCAAGTACATGGCTGCGAACCCAATCAATGATGAAAGTCTCCAGAGTTCTTAGACCGACGACTGGACGATTTGCATTGATTTTCGATACAGCTTGGTTGTATCGGGTAGAGAAATTCACATGCTCCTGCTTATGTGCGACACAATGGTCTCTCGTAACACGATTGCGCCGCAGAGACTTCATCAGTTCCTCCTCGTGATGAAAATGTTCGATCATCCGCAGCATTATTTCGTGACCAATTTCAACAAGTGAGTCGAAACAGTCTATTGGCTTACTTTCTGGGCAGTTATCGCAGTCACATACTGAGCGCAGCGAACATTTACAGACATTCGCCACTTTGTGAATTAGTTGAGCTAGCGCGTGATGATCTTCATCGATTTCTGGGTTGCCAACGTTGATATTGTCAATATCAGAATAATGCTCAGAATTCATGATTTCCAGACATTAGAGCGAATCACAAGTGATGGTCGCATCCCACAGGTGGCGAAGCTCCCGTTACTCCCAAAACCGAATCGTATTGCGTCCTGCCAGCTTTGCCTGATACATCGCCTTGTCAGCACATGCCAGCAGGTCTTTCTCACTGATTTCATGATTCAAGAACAGCGCAATGCCGATGCTAACTGAACAATGATGCTCAACAATTTTCTCCGTTTCCCCATGATGCTGGACTTTGAGTAGATAGGGTTCAGCTAACGATAAAAGGATTTTCTCGGCAACTAGATTTGCTTGGGTAGATGATTGAGGCTTATCAGCACAAACGTCACTGATGACCACTACGAACTCATCACCCCCCAGACGGGCAACAGTATCAATTTCACGAATACACGACCTGATACGGTCAGCAACCTCCATTAACAGCAAATCACCCACCCGATGCCCATGCTGATCATTAAGCGGCTTGAAGTTGTCCAGGTCAAGAAACAGCAGTGCGCCATAGCAGCCACTGCGCTTGCTGGCCGCCATCGTCTGGCTTAGACGGTCACTGAGAAGGCGGCGGTTTGGAAGGTTGGTGAGGGGATCATAGAAAGCAAGCTGGCGAACCTGAAGTTCCTGTTGAACCAGTTCCTCGTGAAGCTGCTCCAAATTAGCCGTGTTCTGCTCTTGACCTATCCAGGCCCGTCTTGCTTGCCGCACATATGCAATGGCTGCAATCATGAATATCGCCAACATCCCTATAACGAAAGTAATCTGAAACTTCCATTCGTCCAACACGGCATTGACGGGAACTCCGACAATGATGGTAAATCCATATTTGTCATTACGCCTGAAGGAAGTCCACCGCACTATATGATCAGCAGTAGTTTCATCGGCAAGATAGGTTCCTTCCCGTGGATTTCGCTTTACTGTTTCTTGAAATTGCTTTGACATCTGCTTGTCACCTATAGATACAGGATTGGTGACATTAAATGTGTGCCTGGTTATTGACCCTAGTTCTTGATCACGCAAAGATATGACGGCGTTTGGTTGTAACGCCATACGGGAAAACATAGCCGTTAAGGTATCTATAAAAATCGAACCATAGACAACACCACCGAATGACCCGTCTGGCTTGTTAATGCGCCTCGCAAAAAGCCAAATCCATTTCTGTGAGAGCTTTCCGATAACAGGTTTCGCTACCACCAAACCAGCATTGGGGTTATCACGCATTTGAGGAAAGTAATCCCTGTCTGAAATACTGGAAGCACTAGTCGGAGGGGTTGGGACACCATCCCCGTATATCGCTAACCCCTTGTCGTCTGTGGCTCTCAGAAGATCAAGATGAGGGACCCGCTTCTGTTGTTGAATCAGAAATCGGGTGATAGATCGCTGATCTGGTTTGCCGCTTGCCATTTGTCGGCTAATTTCATCGGCTGACGCAAGCAGCGCCATATCAATAGTGTCAATTTGACCTTCGATGGTTTGTTCCAACGAAACAACCAGATTTAGCGTGATCATGACAGCACGGCCCTCTGCCTCATGGCGGAGGTGGATCAATGCCCAAACCGCTACGCCTATGGCAACCAGCGTGACTACAGCAAATCCGACATAAAGGAGACTGAGGCTCCTCTGATGAATGCCTGTGAAGGATTTGGTGTGCGTTTCCATTTGCTGACAGGGTCGTGCTTTTTGTTGTTGGTCTGACCAGCCTTACTGGCGTTAAGACGGCGCAGCATATCACTCTGATTACTATCGGAACATGAGAAAGGACACGGACGGAAATGCATTTCCACCGTGTTTTTGCTGGCGTTTATAACTTTAGTAATAGGTATCGAATTGACGCTACCTAAGCTAGGACTGCTCTTGCTGGCAGCGGCATCTGTTTTATTGGATATGACATGGCGCTAGTATGTATGTCTTTAGATATATGCCTTTCGGCAGGATTGTTTTTCAATGTTTCGGGGGCTAAGATTCCCGTCAGAGAAACAGTTCTGGGAGTCAATATCGTGAATCATGAACGCAGCCAATGTTCAATCTGTTTGCCTCGCGGACACAAGCATGTAGCTGACAACGACTACGCTGCTTTAAAGCTGTTCAACGAGATGATTTCGCAGGAACTGCTGCCAATGATGTGTGAGCAGAACGATGGCACGTACTATGTATGTTGTGAAGGACAAATGAAGGTGGCTCCACCTGCAACGCGGTGAATGCTGACTAGAGCCTGATCTACGTAGGAGCAGCAACGAGCAGACGACTGCGATGGAGGGCTGTTGCGTGGCATACGAAATTGCGTGGGAAAAGAGCGGTGTCGTGAAGCACTTTGATGGCTTCGTGGGTGCTGAAGAATTTATTAGAGCGGCTGAATTAGTGACAGCAAGTGAACGCTTTGATAGCTTGCGCTACATCATCAAAGACTTTCGCAATGTTAGTGGCACTGATATTTGCGAGAAAACGATAGCGTATGTTGCTGCACTCCACAATGGATCAGCATATACCAATCAGAATATACATATTGCCTTTGTGACTGCTGATAAGACCCTTGCGACGATAGCTGAACGCATAAAGGAAAAGATACTGGCAGGGGCGCACGAACTGAAGATATTTGCGACGATAGAAGAAGCAAAGGTGTGGGTAAGCAGTCAGTCAGCGACTCACACGAGGTCATCTGCATATCTTCGTTATTGAGGTGATCGTTGCGACGGTATTGTTACGGCATTACTACCAATCCCCCCGATGCAACCTCTGCAAGAAAACGCCCCCAAGGGTTAGTTGGGGGCAAGGTGGAGGAAGCATTGAAACGTTGAGAAAGTGAGGTAACTCAACGGTTCCCATGCTATCGGCCACGTGTAACAGGGGCGCTGCCAAAATCCTTTAAGTGTTACGTAATGTTTGCCGCCAGAGTTTTCACAGGTGGCGCATGCGTATCATGTTCTTGCTGGTTTCTTTGCGGGGCCACCTCTGTCTGCAACCTTGAAATCAACCTTTTCACGCAGTTCAATACCCGCCTTGAAATGTGGAATCCATTTTTCTGGAACCTCAACCCTCGCCCCCGTCATTGGATTTCTACCGATTCGGGGTTTTCTGTAGTTCAAGGCAAAACTGCCGAATCCACGGATTTCTGTTCTGTCGCCGTTTGCAACGGTTGCTGGTAATTGCATCCAGCATCGTTTTAACAGTAAGCTCTGCGTCCTTTTGCTGTATCTGTGGAAATCGGACAGCGAGTTCGGCAATAAGCTCTGAGCGGGTCATGGCGACACTTAACCGTTGCAGATGCGAATGCGAAAGAGAAGTTAGAATGGAAACAGAGCAAGATAACATAATATGCCATAGACATGTCACCTTGCTTTGATGTCAGTTTTAGGTGTCACGATTAGGGCAAAATAGGAAATATTAGGGAATCATTGACAAACGCTAACTGCATGATATTGAATAATTATTCATATTTTATTTGTGATTGTTTTTCATAAATGGGTTTGACTCCCTTCACCCGCTCCAAGCGATGCCAAGCATTTAGCCAAATCTGCCGGATTTGGCTTTTTGCTTTATTGATTTCGTGTAGGCGCCGTGTAGGCATTTCCGGAAAATGGTGGGACAACTGACGAGCGAAACATGCACTTGACTAAGAGTCTTCGTCGCGGCACAACGCCAATATTGGCATTAATAGGAGGGTTGAGAGATGAATCCAAAACGACGGATTGCAGTTTTGGTTGGGTCTGATAATGACCTAATCAAACAAGGCCATGCCGGCATCACATTTCTTTCCGAGCAGGTGCTTGCCGCTCAGATTGAATTGTTGAGTGTGGAGACGATGAGTGTTCATGGGGTGCATGATGAGTGGCGTGAATATCTCGGCGAGAGGCACGCACATCAAGATGTCGATATCATCATCGCGGGTGCTGGAATGGCGGCGCATCTCCCTGGCATGACTGATGCGGTACTGGGGCATGCATTGAAGGATCAGCACATCCATGTCGTTGGCGTTGCCTTCGAGGACAACGCGGACGTTGACAACACTCTGGCAGCGGAATTGTCGATTGCACGAGTACCGGGCAAGAGGCTGGTTTGCTCTGATGCTGATGGGCAGTTTACTGGGCCGAATGGATTTCTGCGGGCCTGTCAGTTTGCTGTCTGGGGGGAATTTGGGTCGCTGGATTTACCGAAGCCAAGGAAGCGGGAGAGTCGAACCATTTTCGAGGCACTCCGATTCATTGAGGATGCGTCGAAGGTGGCACTTCAGAAATAAATCGGGCTCAACGTATGGTTGTGCCAGCGGTGATCCTGGCAAAGCAGATAGCCGACAAAGCGACCGCCCGCGTGCTGGTGGAACTGCACAACCGGAAGGCCTTCGAGGCCGGCCTGATTCTGGTCGGCACCTTGGGATACATGGCGTGGCTGAATGAACTCGGGGCCATCGCCGTTACTCCACGAACGCTGGACATTGACCTTGCGCGCAGGCAAAAGCTGAAGCTGGCCGCACCATTGCCATTTCTGGCCACCCTGAAAGACACTGGCCTACCCTTTGTCGCTGTGCCGGGTCTGCCACCGTCAACCTCTGTCAAACTGCCGGGCGTCGAAGGGCTACGCGTGGATGTGCTAGCGCCGGGCAATACCCTGGGGGCTACCATCAATGTGCCGGAACTAGAATGGGTAGCGCAGGCCATTCCCTACTATGACTACCTGCTGGATGATGCGGAAGGCGGCGCGATGCTCGCGGGGGGACACTGCATCCCGGTACGCCTGCCGCAAGCAGCACGCTTCGTCTGGCACAAGCTCTACGCCAGTACGCAACGTCATGGTTCTCCGGAAAAAGCCGCGAAGGACCTGCAGCAGTCTCTGGTGCTGGGGGCGGTACTCGCCGAGAACGATGGCTACTAACTCAAAAATGCCTTTGAAGCGGCCCCGAACCCGATGCTAGCCCCCATTAAGCCACTGCTGAACCAGCTAGCCGGCAAGGCAGAAGCTCATCCGGCACTGGTGGACGTGCTGCACCAATGCCTGGGTGGCTAGCCGAGCGTATATCTCCGGTGGCTCAGCGCGATTCCTTGATGAGACGCCCATTCAAGGGCTGCACGGGTCGCGCATTGTTGCGGTAGAGGCGCGAGAAGATGGATACCTGATCGGCCGAAACCTGCAGCGGCTGCTTCAGCACCATCCACAACACACCTTCGGTGCACGGCGGAGTGGTCAGCGAACCCATGTAGGTCCAGTAGCTTCGGTTTTCCGGCAGCAGTTGCATCAGGTCGATCGGTTCGGCCGGAGACACTTCCATATCCCGTTCCAGCGGCATGTTGTTCCACAACGTCTGGATCAGGGAGTGCTCGCTCCCCTTTTCGAGCAACACGGCAATCACGGCCAGTTGACCCTCCTCGTTCTTGTGCACCAGATGCACCACCATGTCATAGAGTTTTCCGTTCACACGCTCTTCCGCGGGGCGATGAAAATGAAGCTGGATCAGCTCATAACGCTTGCCCATGACATGCATCGCGAGGCCCTCGCCAACATTGACTTGTACGGTATGGCCGTTGTCGATAATGCGGAACTGGGTCGGCCTGTAATCGAAACGGATGGGTTCGAGATTGACCTTGATGCCTTCGCGAATGTCGATCGGAGATTGGCGCTGGCCTGTACCGCAGGTTGCATAGTCATTGCGCAGTTTGCCCCAGTTGGCGGGGGCGCCCTCTCCCTCATAGGCCCAGTGCGCGTGAATCTGGGCTGCCGGGTTGGCTGCCGCATGTTCGTCGGTCGGCTTCTTCCTGACCACCTTGCGCGGACCACTGGTGGCGTATTGCAATTCACGTATCCGTTTTTCCTCGGCGGTTTCTGCCGCCGCTGGCGCAGCGTGTGCAGTTGCGCTGGCCGATGACTTGGTTTCGGACCTGGTTCCCGGCCGGGTCTCCGCAACGGGTGCAGTGGGCTTCTGCCCGACACTGGCCGCTGCCTTGTCAGCCGCCGCCTTGTCGATGGGGGGAAGCGCTATATGCCGGGGCTTTTCGCCGGGAATAGTCGGCGCAGTAGTCACGGGCGCTGACGGTGCAGCGTGCTCAGCGGCTGCAGGTGCCACTGGTTTGGGCGCGGCATCTACGACAGGAACGACATGAGCCCGGGGATTTTCGGTCAGCGTGCGCATGTCAGCGTGCATGGCGGTGGGCCGTTCCGCATCGTGCGTGTCGAGAGCCGCCCGGCTCGCGGCTTCAGCGATTCCGGCTGCCTCGCTGATGGTACGGGGGCGACAGGCTTCGTTCAGCAAGCGCTCATCAATACTGCCGATCTGCACGCTGTTGGCGCGCTGGCGCGTCACCGGCTCCTCGCGAACCAGGGTATCGCCGTTGAAATAGGCGCGCCGCAGTGTCGTGAAACGGCGCCCCCCGCAATCGTAAAGATTCTGGGCGTGGATTGCGTTGTACACGCCACCCGGATCATTGACTTCGCGGCCAAGGATGATCCGGCTCCAGCCGGTGGTACCGCTGGCGCCACGGGAGATGCGCGCCTTGTCGATCTCGATGGCCTCCGTTTTACCTGTGATGACGCTTTGCCAGTCAGCAGCCTGGGCGGGCAGGTTCATCGCCGAGATGAGCGCCATTGCGGCAAAAGTAGTGGCAACAGCCGATGACACACGGAACACAGACATGGGTTTCCCTTTATCCTTTTTCTAGCTTTCTTAGCTTACGGCTCTGAATTGCAATACTTTAGCTCTAATCGGACGCCAAGCCTACCTTGAATTCGCCTCAAGTGCCCTTTCACCGGGATGGGTTGCATTCACCCGACCTTTCCAGTAGTTTCAAGCTCCTGCCCTACCCCTCTCGCTGGAATGCCCCATGAATGCCAATGAAAAGTTCATCGCCACCGACGCCCATGTAGACGCGGCGGCCATCGCCCCTTTACCCAATTCACGGAAGGTCTATGTTGTCGGCAGCCGCCCGGACATTCGTGTTCCGATGCGCGAGATAGCGCAGAGCCCCACCGGCGATACGCCCAACCCGCCGATCACCGTGTATGACTGCTCCGGACCCTACACCGACCCGGCCGCCGCCATCGACATCCGCCGGGGCCTGCCCGCGCTGCGTGCCGGCTGGATCGCCGAACGCGGCGATACGCAAGAACTGCCCGACCTTTCTTCCGAGTATGGTCGCCAGCGTGCGATCGACGCCGAACTGGCCGGCCTGCGCTTCGACCTCGGGCGCAAACCACGCCGGGCGCTGCCCGGGAAGAACGTCTCGCAGATGCACTACGCCCGCCGCGGCATCATCACGCCGGAAATGGAATACGTCGCCATCCGCGAAAACCAGAAACTCGACGGGCTCGACGATCTGCTGCGCACCCAGCATCCGGGCCACAACTTTGGCGCCGCGACGCCGAAGGTGATCACGGCCGAATTCGTCCGCGACGAAGTCGCCCGCGGCCGCGCCATCATCCCCAACAACATCAATCACCCCGAGTCCGAGCCGATGATCATCGGCCGCAATTTCCTGACCAAGATCAACTGCAACATCGGCAACTCGCCGCTGGCTTCGACCATTCAGGACGAAGTCGACAAGATGACCTGGGCCATCCGCTGGGGCGGCGACACGGTCATGGACCTGTCGACGGGCAAGAACATCCACGAAACCCGCGAATGGATCGTGCGCAACTCGCCGGTCGCAATCGGCACCGTGCCAATCTACCAGGCGCTGGAGAAGGTCGATGGAAAAGCCGAAGACCTGACCTGGGAAATCTTCCGCGATA
>Ga0194060_10002250_pt1 | contig 13791 bp, 8 predicted proteins | sample SepL225m_MetaG_FD_163427 | JGI IMG/M metagenome (GOLD analysis project Ga0194060, IMG submission 163427) | Anoxic zone freshwater microbial communities from boreal shield lake in IISD Experimental Lakes Area, Ontario, Canada - Sep2016-L222-5m | ecosystem: Environmental > Aquatic > Freshwater >... | reverse complement strand
AGGTAAGGGTGAACGCTTCGAGATAATACTGCCTAACAGATTCTACAAGAGACGTAGATCCATTCGCGTATCCGCCATATGCCTTGCCCCGCGCCCTGACATAGTCATTTGCGAATAGAGGCAGCGATTGACCCGCAAGTTGCCAGCCACCTGCTATGCGCGTGCCCGTACCGAGAAGCGTCCATGTGCTCATATCAGCGGAACGCTCAAATGTTACGTCATGCACTTCGGGCGAGGACTGGCCCCTCGTCCATGTAATAGCCGTGCCATCATTTGATACCGCAAGTTTTTGGAGAGCCCCATCATCCGCGCTTAGCCGGGCTATATAGTTCCTTGGCTGCACGTCTATGGTTGTGAAGAATCCGCCCACGAGTATCTTGCCATCCGGCTGTACTGCCATGGATAAGACAATATTGTCCGCATTTGGATCGAAGGTCGTATCCACAGTACCGTCTGCATTCAGTCGAGCTATATGGTTCCTTGTCGTTCCACCATTTATGCTGGTAAATATACCGCCTACAAGTATCTTTCCGTCAGCCTGTACTGCCATGGAGAAGACTTGGGCGTTTGCATTTGGATTAAAGATCGCATCCGCAGTGCCGTCAGCGTTCAGCCTGGCAATATAATTCCTTGTCGTCCCGCTTATGGTTGTGAATACACCGCCTAAGAGTATCTTGCCGTCAGCCTGTACTGCTATAGAATAGACATCAGCATTCGCGTTTGGATTGAAGGTCGTATCCGCAGTGCCGTCAGAATTCAGCCGGGCTATCCTGTTCCTTGCCGTTCCACTTATGCTGGTAAATACACCGCCCACAAGTATCTTGCCGTCCGCCTGTATTGCGATGGAGTCGACAACACTGTCTGCGTTTGGATTGAAGGTCGTATCCAGTGTGCCATCAGCATTCAGCCGGGCTATCCTGTTCCTTGTCGTCACGCCTATGGTTGTAAAAGAACCCCCGGTGATTATCTTGCCGTCTGCTTGTACTGCCAATGCATAGACATCGCCATCAGCATTTGGGTTGAAGGCGGCATCCGTAGTGCCGTCAGCATTCAGCCGGGCAATCCTGTTCCTTGTCGTCCCGCTGATGGTTGTAAAGATGCCGCCAGTGAGAATCTTTCCATCCGCCTGCACTGCAATAGAATAGACATCATCGTTTGCATTTGGAATAAAGGTCAAATCTGCATTGCCGTCGGCATTAAGTCGAGCGATATGGTTCCTTGTCTGTCCGCCTATGCTTGTTGTAAAAGACCCCCCCACCAGTACCTTGCCATCTGTCTGTACCGCTATGGGATATATCCAACTATCTGCATTTGGATTGAAAGTCGCATCCGCCATGCCGTCAGCAGCATTCAGCCGGGCGATATTGTTCCTCGCCTGCCCGCCTATCGAGGTAAATGTCCCGGCCGCAAGTATCTTGCCGTCCGGCTGAACTGCCACGGTATAGACGACAGAATAGACATCGATGTTTACATTTGGATTGAAGGTCAAATCCGCGGTGCCGTCTGTATTGAGCCGAGCTATATGGTTCCTTGTCTGACCGCCTATGGTTGTAAAAGTACCACTTACGAGTATCTTGCCGTCCGGCTGGATTGTTATGAAATCAACCTCAGTATCTGCATTTGGATTAAAAGCGGTATCCAGGGTTCCGTCAGCATTCAGACGGGCTATCCTGTTCCTTGTCGTTCCGCTTAGGGTGGTAAATAACCCGCCTGCCAATATCTTTCCGTCCGCCTGTACCGCTATGGTAAGGACATCAATATCCGCATTTGGATTGAAGGAAGCATCCAATGTACCGTCCGCATTCAGCCTGGCGATATTGTTCCTTGCCACGCTGCCTATAGTTGTAAATACACCGCCGACAAGTATCTTGCCGTCCGCTTGTATAGCGATGGACCAGATGCCGCCGTTTGCGTTTGGATCGAAAGAAGTATCCAGTGTACCATCAGCATTCAGCCTGGCGATATTGTTCCTTGTTGTCCCGCTCATGGTTGTAAAAGTACCACCGGTGAGTATCTTCCCGTCAGCCTGTACTGCCATGGAGATGACTATGTTGTTCGCACCTGGATTGAAGGCCGCATCCGCAGTTCCGTCAGGATTCAGCCGGGCAATCCTGTTCCTTGTCGTCCCGCTTATGCCGGTAAATATACCGCCGACAAGTATCTTGCCGTCCGCTTGCACTGCCATGGACCAGACATCGCCGTTGGCATTTGGATTAAATGTCGTATCCGCGGTGCCATCAGCGTTCAGCCGGGCAATATAGTTCCTTGTCGTCCCGCTTATGCCGGTAAACAAACCACCGGCAAGTATCTTCCCATCCACTTGCACGGCAAAGGAGTAGACATCACCGTTTGCATTTGGATCGAACCCGTCGATGGCAGTGGAAGCCGCTGCCTCCATTCCGGAGAAAGCCAACAGAATAAGAAGAATAGCGCAGATAGAAAAGATGAAAAGATAATTCCGTTTTCTGTTTAGCATGAAATCTCCTTGAATGCACGGTTAGAGCGGCGACGTTAATAATGGTTCATTCAAAACATGAGTAATCTTGATTGCGAGTCAATTCGTTATCAGCATCGGTCCGGAGCGCTTGGGAAGAGCACCCTACGATTAAAGAACAGATCGTAAGGATCATTCCCAGGCCAATCAGCACCATTTGGTGATGGCTTGTGTATTGAAGTTGAACTACAGCGGAGGAGGGCGTGTACCGGCGAACAATGCCGGTGCTGCAGGGATGGCGATAAAACCTTCAAAAGGAACTGAAAATGAGATCCTTACCAGGCTGAGATCGGGGACAATGCTGGCTGCGGCGGCGGGAAGTTCAGACGCGCGGCAGACAGGGCAATGTTCATAAGAACCATCCGTCACGTGATAGTGGTACGCTGTTGCAAAAGCCGTAAGACACAGCATTGCAACGCACAGAAGAGCCATGCGCTTCCGCAAAGCGTATTGCGCTCCCCCGGCCGGGCGTTTGTCACCCGGGGCGTTTTGCAACCATGGCAGCATTTTTAAAAAGAGCATGAAACCGTTCCTGACCGAATAGCTTTTGTACATAAATTGCGGGTCAATTCTGTTGCTCCGCACGAGCAGGAGTATTTCTCCGATCACCGCCGGTTCTTCGGTCACGATAACTTCTCTGTTCAATGATATTCGGCGGGCCAGAGGCAACCGGGCCTTCCCAACTGCTGAGGCCGCCGCGAAGGCACTTTGCCTTTATGCCATGGTTCTTCAAAAGGAACGCCGCAACCATGCCGCGTGAATCATTGGTGCAATAGGTAATATAAGATTTGCCGGGATCAAGGTCCTTGTATTTGTGCCGCAGGATCTCCACGGGAATACTGAGCGCTCCCTCGATGTGCTCTTGCTCATATTCCGGCACGACCCGGGCGTCAATAATAACGTACTTCTCCTTGTAGGTCTTGATGGAAACATCCTCGGCGAACACATTGTCCAGAAAGGACGATTTCAGGATCTGGTCGAAATCGATCTTGTCCAGTGCATACACCGTTGTTTCCTCAATAGCACGGCAGGTCGCATTCCGCGGGTCGTCCCGAATCAGCGCTTCTTCTCCAAAGCCGGCGCCTTCTCCGAGCAACGCCACCTGTTTGGCATCCTGTTCGCCCTTCTTTTTTATCAGCACGGCGACCTGCCCGGACTTGATAACGTAATAATAGTCACCCTTCTCGCCCTGGACGATGATGTCCTCGCCGAGGCCATATGTTTTTTCCGACATCCTCGCCAGCAGCGCATACATCCGGTCCGGCTCCAGCAGGGCAAAGGGCTGCAGAGTCTTTATTTTGTCATATCGCGACAAGTCCGCCGCCTTCTTCAGGAGAACGTCTTTGAACGACGATTCCCGGTCCATGAGCGTCTCGAAATCCGCCTTTGCAAGCTTATAGAGGATAACATCGGAAATAGCCTTGACCGAGGCGGCACGGGAAGTTTTGGTAAGGAGCGGGATCTCGCCAAACCCCTGCCCGCTGCTGATGACCGACAACTTTATCGTGCCGTGTCTCAAATGATCTTTGGTGACTTCGAGCCTGCCCTGCTTTAAAAAGAAAAACTCGTCCGCCAGGTCGCCCTCGGTCAGGACCATCGTCCCTTTAGGGGAATTTACGACTATGAATTTTTGCGCAAGGAATTCGAGAGAACTGTCGGAGAGGGTGGAAAAATAATTATACTTTTTCAGTTCAGAAGTCTGCAGCGGCATTTACTCCTCCTTGGGGGAAAAACACGGGGTACTCCACAACCCCGGCCATCCCGTATAATATCTGTCGCCACAAAGAACATAAATGTAATTAGATCATTTATTCAAGTACATTGAAGCTTGTATCCGTGACTTCTTTGACCATTTTTTTTGCCAACAAATTATGGTTGCAAAATTTTTTTTGTGGAAGGCGAAATACTACCATACCCGCGAATACAATGCAACATAAACTTCAAATTTGAGGAGCCTTCGCGGCATGCAAAATTTCGTCAACCATTCATTGATAATCGAGGGAGTATTACCGGTACATTGTCGTTTCAGAAATCAACATAACTCTTCATGCAGAAGGTTTACGTTACGTTCAAACAATGTCAGGACGCTGCATGTTTTGATTGAATTATTTTTTTTCTGACTATGCCTAAGAATTCCCGCAACGCAGTTGCCGGAACAGGAGAAAGGTGGCTTTCCACGACGTTGTTCTGGACACCATCGTGGCAGTGGCGGGGGAAGGTCGAAATGTGGGCCCATTTTCCATGTGGCGCGTTATCATGTCGGTAAATGCTGTTTCGCATAAGGCTTTGTTCCCAGTGAAATGAATAATCACCGTCAGCAGTGTACCAAACATCCACGAACGTCTGATCAATAAGTGATATCCGCAATTTGCGAGCGCGGCCCGTGTAAGCAGGTATCATCTCCGCGGCTTCAACGATATCGCCAAATTCACTGGTGGCCAGCGCCTCAAGCTGCCTGTAAAGTTCTGATATCATCCTCTATTTCCTTGATCTCCGCCTCAATATTTTTAATTTCAATCATATCTTCCCATGTCGGATGTTCTGGTATCGCCCCTTTCTTAATTTTGTCTTCCAAATCAGTCACCGTCTCAGCCTCATAGCGCGCAAGGATCTCAATACGTTCAATCTGAAGATTACGCTTCTTCTCTCGCAAGGAAAGAGTTGAAGCATGCTTAATAAAGTCCTGGGATGATAATGAATACTTTTTTGAAAGCGAGTCAATCGTTTTTTCGGTGATCATAATATTGCTCCTTTACCAATTCGTCAGTAATCAACTGTTTGAGACGTTACAATAAATCGAAAAAAAAGGCAAGCGGGTTATGGCTGATTTGCTCTATTAATACTTCACGACGAGATCTCGACGATCTGGCCGACCATGCCGGTGCGGATGTTCGCAGCATTGGCCTCATCCGTATCTATGTGCATCGCCAATTTAAAGCTGGGGTGGACCCTGATCAGTACATCTCCGAAGGTCAGTTCCCTTCCGCCCTGTACGCGCACCCGCACCCGGTCCTTGTCCCGCAGGCCGAAGGTCAGGGCGTCTTCCGGCGACAGGTGAATATGACGGAGCGCGCAGATCACTCCTTGCGGCAGCGTAACCGAACCTTTGCTCCCCTGGATCGTGATCCCCGGACTGTCCTTGAGATCGCTTGATTCGCGGATCGGCGGCTGCACGCCCAGCTTGAACTGTTCGGTCATGGCAATCTCTATCTGCGTTTCCCTGCGCACCGGGCCGAGCACGCGAACGCGCTCCACCCTGCCTTTGGGCCCGATCAGATCGACCTGCTCTTTGCACGAGTACTGGCCAGGCTGAGACAACTCGCCTGCAATGGTCAACTGGTAGCCCGCACCAAAGATCGCCTCAACATGCTCCTGGCTGAGATGGACATGATGAGCGGAAACTTCGATCGCCACCGGCGCGTTCTCCTGTTTTCTGATGATGCTGTTGACGTATCCGCTGTCGATCACCCGCAGCGTTTCACGCGCAATCATCCTTTCCTCGTCCGTGGGAATAACCAGCACACGCACCGCTGCATCCGCCTTCGAAATGTCGGTCACCTGTTCAAAACCCGCGGCCTCGCGGTTCCGGTCCTCGTCTATGGAAATGCCCATGTAGTCGAGCCCCTGACAGGCGAGGCTGCGCACACCGGCGCTGCCCTGGCCGATGCCGCCGGTGAAGATCAAAACATCGAGGCCGCCGATCGCCGCGCCATACGCGCCGATATATTTCCGTACCTGATAACTGAACGTTTTGGTGGCAAGCAACGCCTGACGGTTACCGTCCTGCGCCGCCTTCTCGAGCTCCCGCATGTCGTTCGAGATTCCCGAAAGCCCTTTCAAGCCGCTCTGTTTGTTGATGAGCTTGTCAACATCTTCAACGCTCAGGCCCTCGGTCCGCATCAGATGGACCAGGATGGCGGGGTCAATGTTCCCGCAGCGCGTGCCCATGATCAGGCCGTCCGCGGGGGTGAAACCCATCGAGGTGTCGATGGACCGGCCGTGGTCAATGGCGCAGATCGAAGCGCCGTTGCCGAGGTGGCAGGATACGATCTCCAGCTTATTGTACGGCTGCTTAAGGAACTCGCTGGCCTTTAACGAAACATAGGAATGCGACATCCCGTGGAATCCGTAGCGCCTGATGCGCTTCCGCTCGTAATATTCATACGGCAACCCGTAGAGATAGGCATAGGGCGGCAGGGTGTGGTGGAACGCGGTGTCGAAGACCGCGATATGCGGAACCGAAGGCAGCATCCGCTGCGCCTCTCTGATACCCAGAAGATTGACCGGATTGTGCAGAGGCGCAAGCGTGGACAATTTATCGATCTCGTTCAGCACGCTTTCCGTTATCAGCTCCGGCCCCACGAAGCGGTCTCCGCCATGAACCACGCGGTGGCCTACCGCGCTGATCTCGCTTAACGATATGTTCGCACCGGAAGCGCCGGAGGTCAGCTCCTCGATCATCGCAACAAACGCTTCGCGAAAACCACCGGCCGGCAGGACACGCGCCGTCTTTCCGCGCTCGGAGCGGTGGGTAAGGTTCATGTCCCCGCCCTCGCCGATGCGTTCGATGACCCCTCTGAAGCTTTTATCGTCGTTTGCGGTGTCGAACAGGTTGTACTTGAGCGAGGATGAACCGCAATTGATGACCAGGAGCTTCATGGGCTTGTCGCTCTTCAACTTGAAACCATAGGGGTCGTCGCTCTTTTTGAAAGCAGACTCGGACAGCTTCTTTCTGCTGTTCGATTCTGCGGACATTTTGAGGCGTTCAGAAATGACTTTCGACAAATGCTTGATGGCGGGCAAATGAGTGATGATGGTCATGGCAAAAAGCTGGTGAGGGATGAGCAATGCCTTGCAGGGGACCACGCCGATAATGTCCGCCATGGTCCGGTCTCCGGTCATGAGCGACATCTCCCCGAATACGGCTCCCGGCTTCAGGATGCCCAGCCTGTTCTTATCTCCGCCGTCATCAGTAATGGATGCTTCTGCTTCGCCTTCCAGCAGTACGCCAAGGAAGCGCCCCTCTTCGCCGAACTCGATGATAGCTTCATGCGGTTCGAAGGTCACGATCCGGGAGCCTTCCACAATGACCTTGAGCTGCTGATCCGCAAAATCCTGGAACAGCGGGACATTATTCTTGAGAAATACGATCACATCGGGAATGGTCATGTAAGATCTCCTTGATTACTTCTCGGTTACTCCCCTTCAGTCCATAATATGGCGGCGCGAATGTTTGCCTCGAACAATCCCCTCACCCCAGCCCTCTCCCGCAAGGGGCAAGGGAGTTTTGCATCCTCTCCTCAAGGAGGGAGAGGACCGAGGTGAGGGGGGATTTGCCGCGGCCTCAAGCTGCCCTATGACATAGCACGAATGCATCCTGATTGAATTCCGTGCAAAGATGCGAGGCTCTATTCAAAACAACACCGTCACCTCGACCACGTCACCCATATTGCTCACGCTCGCATTTGGCGCCGACTGGGCGAGCCTGCGCATTTTTGTATTCTGCGGCAGGATGTCGGCGAAGAACCCGCGGATGCCCTTCTTTTTGGCGTACTCCATCATGATGGACTGGAACTGCGTACCCAGGCCGGTCCGCTGCCATTCAGGGAGGATCATGAAGGCTGTTTCAGCCAGGTTCGTGGTCGGATTCAGGAAGTAGCAGGACGTGCCGATGATCTTTTCTTCATTCCGTTCGCCGATGATGGCGACATACGCCATTTCATTCTCATAGTCAACATTGCAGAGATGCTGCGCTTCGGATATGGAAAGAGATTTCAGGGTGCTCAGGAACCTTGTGTACACATCCTCAACAGGCAGTTTGTAAAATATGTTCTGTAGCCCCTCCACATCGCTCGCCTTTGCCGGGCGAATCAAGACATGCTTCCCGTTCTTGAGCACGGCCTCCCGCTCCTCTTTCTCGGGATACGCGCTTTTGCTGCGCAGCGACTGGTCCTTTCGCACATAGCCCAGCCGCTTTGCCTCTTCGAGCAGCATCATCCGGTATTTGGGATGGGCGATCTCGATGAGCGACAGAGCGCGGTCGCGAATTGATTTTCCGTACAAGTATGCCATGCCGTACTCGGTCACGACATAGTGGACATCGGACCGCGGGATGGTGACGCCTTCACCCTGGAGCAGCAGCGGCCGGATGCGGGACACGCTGTCGTCTTCGGTGGTTGCAGCCAGGCAGACGATCGCCCGGCCGCCCGGGCAGCGCGACACGCTCCGGAGGAAATCAAGCTGGGTCGAGACGCCGCTGTAAAATTCGCCGTCAAACTGGTCTGCGCAGACCTGTCCGGTCAGGTCAACGGCAAAGGCCTGGGAAACGGACACCATCTTCGAATTCTTCGCGATGATGATCGGATCGCAGACATATTCGATGGGATGGAATGAAAAATTAGGATTCCCGTCGATCAGGTCATACAAGCGCCTGGTCCCCAGGCAGTAACTGGCAACGACCTGGCCCCGGTGGACGGTCTTTTCTTTGCCCGTGATAACGCCCTGCTCTATGAGATCGGCGATCGGTTCCGTGATAACGTCGGAATGGATGCCGAGGTTTTTGCGGTTCGTGAGGAAGCGCAGCATCTCGTTCGGGATCTGTCCAAGGCCAACCTGCAGGGTGGAACCGTCCTCAATAAGGCAGGCCACGTAACGGGCGATCTGTTCGGCACGCGCGTTGGCAGGTTTGTGGAGATACTCGATGACCGGCAGGTCGACCATAACGAACGAATCGATCTCGTCAATATGAATGAACGTGTCCCCGCGCGTACGCGGCATGTTCGGATTCAGTTCCGCAATCACCTTTTTAGCATAACGCGCCGCGCACTTCGTGATATCAACGGATACGCCAAGGCTGACGTACCCGAATGCGTCAGGAAGCGACACCTGGATCAACGCGACATCGAACACGATCCTGCCGGTCTCGATCAGATTCGGGACTTCGGAGATGGATATGGGAATATAGTCGGCCTGGCCGGTTTTCATTGCCTCCCGCGTGTCGCTTCCCACAAAGAATGATTTGTGCTTGAACCTGGTCTTGGGCGCGCCATTCTCGGTTGCGATCGCCCCGGTCGTGATGAAATGGATCAACTGGACGTCGCTCAACTCCTTCTTCAGGCCTTCCAGCGCGCTTACCAGCGTCTTCGGTGTTGCACAGGCGGTCCCCACAAAGACCCTCGCCCCGGATGTTATCGCGTCAAGAGCAATCGCCGGCAGCTGTATCCTGTTGGCAAGGCCGGGATGAAGCGAATGGTCCTTGTTCGTAGTCGGTTCTGGCATAATGATCATTCCTCCTGTGAAGGGTTCCCTTGCCCGCGGGGGGCAACAGATGGTGAGGCTAAATAGCGGTTATGATGATTTGTTCCTCCAAAATATACGCTTAAAAGTAATTGCTAAAATAATCTTGTGAACATAAATAGTCAAGATAATTTGAGCCGGCTGATAATTTGAGCAACACCGTGCAATAAAACAACAGCGGTAGCCGGGTAACTCCAAAGTTGCTGCACATAGATGCTGCGCTGATTGACAGTTCACGGGACGCCTGTTACAATCATTCAACAAAACAATCGGGGAAGGTTGAGCCGTGGCATACTTCGAACTTACTATCACTATTTCCGACACCTATCGAGAAGCTCTGATCCAGAAACTCTCGGCGCTCGGCAGCCTTGGTTTTATCGAGCAGCGGACCGCACTGGTCGCGTATTTTCCGGATTCAGGGGACATGGACGGGATAGCAGCCGAGTTACAGGTGGTGCAGGCGCTGCTCGACACTTCCGGCCAGGAGCATATCTCGTTCAGCCATGTTCTGATACCGGATCAGGACTGGAATACTGCCTGGCAGCAGACCTTCAAACCGATTGACATCGGCAACTGTTTTACGGTGCTCCCTCCGTGGGAGCAGGCGGCGGAGGGGCGGATCAATCTCATTGTTGACCCTGCCATGGCTTTTGGCACCGGCCACCATGGCACCACGAGGTCATGCCTCATGCTGATGGAAAACCTTGCCCCTCAGACCTCACGGGACCGGTTCCTGGACATAGGTACGGGAACGGGTATTCTTGCCATTGCGGCATCCAAACTCGGGTTCAAACATATCATCGGCGTGGACACGGACCAGCAGGCAGTGGACGCGGCGGTCAAAAATTGCAAAGTGAACAAGACGGAGCAGGTAGAGATACGGATCGGCAGTGTTGCCGATCTTTCCGGCAGCTTCGATTTTATCGTGGCAAACCTCATTTCACTGGCCCTGATCAAGCTGGCACCGGATATCGCCGCGCACCTTGCCCCGGCGGGTATTGCGGTCCTCTCGGGCATGCTCACGGGGCAGGATAAGGAAGTGACTGAAGCAATGCACCAGGCCGGTTTAGTTCTGCTGGACATGCGTGTTGATGGCAAATGGGTCACCACCGCGGTCCAGCGGCCGCAGTAATGACCCGGGATCATCCCTCCTTAATAGTATGCGCGGCAGCATCACAGGGTCAAACATTCCTGAAATAATTTCTCCTCTCTTATGATGCATATCATACAGCTTACGGTACCTTCCGTGTATCCTTCCTGCAGCATCATGAGTCAGCATCAAATGTCATCACACGGAGGTGTACGGATATGAGTACCATGGTTGTGAAACTAGACACAAGGAGGTGCATATGGATATGAGCAACAAAACAGCAAGAAATCTGTTCATCTTCGGCAGTCTCATTTTTTTCGCTATCTTTCTTGCCATGACATTCGACACTCTGGGTAAGCTGGATCAACGGGCGCCGAATATCACGCAGGCTATTGACGACGGGAAGATGGTCTGGCACAAGTATGACTGCGTTGGATGTCATTCCATATTCGGGAATGGCACGTATTTCGCGCCGGATATGACCAAGATCGCCGCTCGCAAGCCGCACAGCTATCTCAAGCAATTCATCATGGACCCGAAAGGCGTCAACTCACAGGCCGTCATGCCGAAGCTCGGGATCACTTCCGATGAGGCGGACAAGCTGGTCGCATTCCTCGACTGGATATCGAAAGTCGACACCAATAACTGGCCGCCAAAACCTATCCTGGCAACCGCGGCAGGAGTTGGAGGAAAACCGCTGACAGCCGGACAGTTAGTGTATCAGTCCCAGGGCTGCTCCAGCTGCCACACGGTCAACGGCATCGGCGGAATGTCAGGGCCGGACCTCACCAAGGTGGGAAGCACGCGTGATCATGACTGGATCTTCGGGCATTTCAAGGACCCGCAGAAATATGTCAAGAATTCGGCAATGCCCCCGGTCACCGTTTCTGATGAGGAAATCGGGCAGTTGACCGCATACATGCTTACCCTCAAGGAGGTGACGAAATGACAATGCAATATAAAAGTCAAAAGATGGCGCAAAACTTCTATACCTTTGCCGTAGTGCTTTTCCTGGTCCAGGTGCTTGTCGGCGTCATCGGGGCGCTCCAGTTCATCTGGCCGGACTTCTTCTTTTTGAAGTTCCATATTATTAAAACGCTGCACGTCAATGCTCTTGTGGTCTGGTTGCTGACGGGGCTCATGGGTGCGACCTACTATGTGGTGCCTGAAGAGTCGGAAACCGAACTCTGGAGCTATCCTCTGGCGCAGTTCCAATTCTGGGCGACCGTGATCACGATCACGATGGTCGTGCTCGGCTACATATGGATGGGCTTTGATCCGCAGGCAAACAAGACGGTGTTCGGAACGCTGATCTTAAATGAGGGGCGTGAATATATTGAGGCGCCGCGCTGGGCCGACATTCTCATCGTCGTTTCGGTGCTCACGTTCCTGTTCAATATGTTCATGACCATGTGGAAGACCAAAAAATGGACCGGGATACAGGGCGTGCTCATGGTCGGGCTCCTGTTCCTGGCGCTCATGTATCTGCCGGGCATGTTCTACAGCAAGAGTATGGTCAAGGATCAGTTCTGGTGGTGGTGGGTTGTCCATCTCTGGGTCGAAGGCGCCTGGGAGATCATAGCCGGCGCGCTCCTGGCGTTCATGCTGATGAAAACGATCGGTGCAAAGCGCGAAGTGCTCGAGAAGTGGATGTATATAGAGGTCGGGTTGGTGATGTTTACCGGCATCCTCGGCACCGGCCATCATTACTACTGGATCGGAACACCAAAATACTGGCTCTGGGTCGGCGGGCTCTTCAGCTCTCTTGAGCCTGTTCCACTCCTGCTGATGGTATGGGACGCTTTCAGGACTACCCGGGAAGCCCGCAATGTATCCAACAGAGCCGGCCTCTTCCTCACCGTTGCGCACGCGATCTTTAATTTCGTCGGCGCAGGATTATGGGGTTTGATCCATACGCTCCCGCAGGTGAACCAGTGGACACACGGAACACAGATCACTGCGGCCCACGGACATTTGGCGTTCTACGGCGCTTACGTCCTGCTCGTTATCGCCATGATATATGTGACCCTGCCCTCGATCCGCGGCATCAAGGATTATGATCCAAGCAGGGCCTATGCTGCATTTTGGTGGATGACCATATCCATGGTATTCATCACCATGGTCCTCACCGGCGCAGGCATGGTCCAGGTATACATGGAACGGCTGATGGGCCTTGACTACGAAGCGGTGAAGGCGAACTACAACCTCTGGTTCTGGATCTTCCGCGCGATCTTCGGCGCAGGATTCCTCGTTGGCGTAAGCATCTTTGTGTGGGATTATTTCACGCTCAAGGAAAAAGCTCCCTCAAGCGCGTAAGAACATAGTTTCCTGTAAAACCACTTATCTAACGAGAGCAGCCCCGGCTGCTCTCGTTTTTTTAGGGCTTTGGTGTGATATCCTGCGCGCGATCATTAAAATCATTTACATTCATTGCCTGCTAATCTATACTCTGCGCTATGAAAATCCGGCATAATTTATTGATCCTCGCTTTACTGGCGATTATATCATTCACCAGCACGATGCTTCTTCCCGCGAACGCTCTGTCAACACCCGATTATGCAACGCAGACGGGTTTTGAATGCGGCCACTGTCACGTAGACGCAGGCGGCGGCGGAACACTCAAGCCTGCGGGAGAGCAGTTTCTATCGGAACTGAAGAGCAAGGGCAAGTACCATCAGTTGACGCCGACACAGCACATTGTCCGGCTCATCATCGGTTACTTCCACCTTCTGGCGGCGATCATCTGGTTTGGAACCATCATCTACGTTCACCTTCTCCTGAAACCCGCGTATGCTTCCAAAGGCCTGCCCAAAGGTGAGCTCCGGCTCGGCATGCTGTCCATGATTCTCATCCTCGTGACCGGCACCCTCCTGACCATTGCGCGCATGCCGGATATTGATTCCTTTTATAC
>Ga0194060_10002249_pt1 | contig 13797 bp, 11 predicted proteins | sample SepL225m_MetaG_FD_163427 | JGI IMG/M metagenome (GOLD analysis project Ga0194060, IMG submission 163427) | Anoxic zone freshwater microbial communities from boreal shield lake in IISD Experimental Lakes Area, Ontario, Canada - Sep2016-L222-5m | ecosystem: Environmental > Aquatic > Freshwater >... | reverse complement strand
CGCGCGTGCAGGCGGTGACCGGCGAGCTCGGCGGCGAGCGAGTCGACATCGTTCTGTGGTCGGCCGATCCGGCGCAATTTGTCATCGGTGCGCTCGCTCCTGCCGACGTATCCAGCATTCTGGTGGACGAAGAGAAGCACAGCATGGATGTGGTCGTGGACGAGGCCAACCTGGCCATCGCGATCGGCCGCAGCGGCCAGAATGTGCGGCTGGCCTCCGAACTGACCGGCTGGACCATCAATCTGATGAACGAGGAAGAGTCGGAGAAAAAACAGCAGGAAGAGAGCGCCGGCATCCGCTCGGTGTTCATCGAAAAACTCGACGTTGACGAGGAAGTGGCAGATATCCTGATCCAGGAAGGATTCTCATCGCTGGAGGAAGTCGCTTACGTGCCGATCAATGAAATGATGGAAATCGAGTCTTTCGACGAAAATACGGTGAACGAGCTCAGGAGCCGCGCGCGCAACGCACTGCTGGTGCAGGAGATTGCGAGCGAGGAAAAAGTCGAAGGCGTCGATCCGGAATTGCTGCGGCTGGAGGGCATGGACAGCGCGCTTGCAGCCAAGCTGGTCGAATCCGGCGTCAAGACACGCGATGACCTTGCCGACCTGGCGACCGATGATCTGATCGAAATCTGCGGGATCGATGCCGAACGTGCCAAAGCGCTGATCATGAAGGCGCGCGAGCACTGGTTTGCGGAAGAGGAAGGGAAGTAGGGGACCGGTATGGCGCAGACTAGCGTTACACAATTCGCCGGGGAGCTTAAGGTTCAGCCTTCGGTGCTGCTCGAGCAGCTAAAGGCCGCCGGCGTGCACAAACAGCAGGCCGAAGACACACTGAGCGAGCAGGACAAAACCAGGTTGCTGGAATATCTGCGCAAAGTGCATGGCGCCACCGAAGCCAAGAGCAAGATTACGCTCGTGCGCAAGCAGACTTCCGAGATCAAGAAGTCGGATTCGACCGGCAAGTCGCGCACCATTCAGGTCGAAGTGAAGAAAAAGCGCGTGTTCGTGAAGCGCGACGCTTCCGCCGAAGCCCCGCCCGAGGCGCCTGTCGTTGTCCCGGTGGTCGAGGAAAAACCAGCCGCCAAGCCGATCGCACCGGTAGTGGATGCGCAGCAGCTGGAACTGCGCGAGCAGGAGCAGAAGCGCCAGATGGAGTTGATGGCGCGCCAATCCGAGGAACTGCGGGAAAAGCAGGAGCGCGAGAAGAAGCTTGCGGAAGCCCGCGAAGCCGAAGAAAAACGGGTGCAGCAGGCGCCGCCAGCGAAACCCGGCGAGGCTCCGGCTACCGAAGGCACGCTGCACAAGCCGAAGGTCGACGAAGCGGCCAAGGGCGACAAGAAGAGCCCGAAGAAGAAGACGACCACCATCTGGAAGGATGAAACGGCCAAGCGCCGCACGATCAAGACCCGCGGCGACGTGGGCGGCGCCTCCGGTTGGCACACCCCCAAGGGGGCACGGCACAAGCCCGCCTCGTCCGCGGAGTCCGCGCAAGTCTTCGCTGCTCCGACTGAGCCGGTGGTACGCGAGGTCATGGTGCCGGAAACCATTACCGTGGCCGATCTTGCGCACAAGATGTCGGTGAAGGCTGCAGCGGTGATTAAGACGCTGATGAAGTTGGGCAGCATGGTCACCATCAATCAAGTGCTGGACCAGGAAACCGCCATGATCGTGGTGGAGGATATGGGGCACATCGCGAAGGCTGCGAGGCTGGACGAGCCTGATACTTTTCTTATGGAGCAGCCCCAGTCGCACGAGACCACGCATGAACTGCATTCGCGCGCTCCGGTGGTGACGGTGATGGGACACGTCGATCACGGAAAGACCTCCTTGCTCGACTATATCCGCCGCACCCGCGTCGCTTCCGGCGAGGCCGGCGGCATTACCCAGCATATCGGTGCCTATCACGTGGAAACGCCGCGCGGGATGGTGACGTTCCTCGACACGCCGGGTCATGAGGCGTTTACCGCAATGCGCGCGCGTGGGGCGAAAGCCACCGACATTGTCATCCTTGTGGTCGCGGCCGATGACGGCGTGATGCCGCAAACAATAGAGGCGATCGCGCATGCCAAGGCGGCCAATGTGCCGCTGGTAGTGGCTATAAACAAGATAGACAAGCCGGATGCCAATCTGGATCGCGTCAGGCAGGAACTCGTGGCGCAAGGCGTGGTGCCGGAGGAATACGGCGGCGAATCGCCTTTCGTGCCGGTATCGGCCAAGACAGGCGCAGGCATAGACAATCTGCTCGAACAGGTGCTGCTGCAGGCGGAAGTGCTGGAACTGAAGGCGGCCGTGGACGCCCCTGCAAAAGGCTTGGTCATCGAAGCGCGCCTGGACAAGGGCAAGGGCCCGGTCGCTACAATCTTGGTACAGTCGGGCACGCTGCATCGTGGAGATATCTTGTTGGCCGGTTCGGTCTTCGGTCGCGTGCGTGCAATGCTGGACGAGACGGGGCAACCGGTGGAACAGGCCGGACCTTCGATCCCGGTTGAAATCCAGGGATTGTCCGATGTACCGCTTGCCGGCGAAGAAGCCGTGGCGCTTGGCGACGAGCGCAAGGCGCGCGAGATTGCCTTGTTCCGCCAAGGCAAGTTTCGCGACGTCAAGCTGGCAAAGCAACAGGCGGCAAAACTCGAGAACATGTTCGAGCAGATGGGCGAGGGCGGGGTAAAAACTCTGGCCCTGCTGATCAAAGCCGACGTGCAGGGCTCGCGCGAAGCGCTGGCGCACGCGCTGTCACGATTGTCCAACGAAGAGGTCAAAGTCAGCGTGGTGCACAGCGGCGTAGGCGCAATTACGGAATCCGATATCAACCTTGCGCTCGCATCCAAATCGGTCATTATCGGCTTCAATACCCGCGCCGACGTCGCTGCCAGAAGGCTGGCCGAGTCGCAGGGCATCGATATTCGCTATTACAACATCATCTATGACGCCGTGGACGAAGTGAAAGCGGCTCTCTCCGGTATGCTGGCGCCGGAAAAGAAGGAAAGCGTGCTCGGACTGGTGGAGATTCGCCAGATCTACAAAATTTCAAAGGTCGGTACGGTCGCGGGATGCATGGTGCTCGAGGGCCTGATCAAGCGCGGCGCACGGGTGCGCCTGCTGCGCGATAACGTCGTGCTCCACGATGGCGAACTCGATACCCTAAAACGTTTCAAAGACGATGTGCGCGAAGTGAAAGCGGGTTTCGAGTGCGGCCTGTCACTGAAGAATTACAACGAAATCAAGGAAGGCGACCAGCTCGAAGCGTACGAAGTGCTGGAAGTCGCAAGGACGCTGTAGGGCGGAGTCGCCGTTCTGCCGGTTGCATGCCGGAGGGGCGACCTGCCAGCGCACGAGGTTGCCGTATGCCAAAAAGCCATGCCCGCAGTCTACGCGTAGCCGACCAGATCCAGCGCGAACTCGCCGAAATTATACGCACCGAGCTGAAGGACCCGCGCGTCGCGATGATCACGCTCACCGGCGTGGAAGTGACCGCCGATTACGCCCACGCCAAGGTTTTTTACACACTGATGGGCAGCGCCGAACAGCGCGCCGATACCGAAACAGGCCTGAAACAAGCCGGCGGATTTCTGCGCAGCCAGATTGCGCGCCGGATCAAGCTTCACTCCATACCGCAACTGCACTTCGTGTACGACGCATCGGTCGAGCGCGGTTTCGAATTGTCGCGCCTCATCGACGAGGCGGTGGCAGGAATCAAGGAGCCGCGTTCCTAGTGCAGCCGACACGCCTGAAGCGTTCCTTGAACGGCGTGCTGATGCTGGACAAGGCGCCGGGAGCGAGTTCCAATGCCGCGCTGCAGCAGGCGAAGCGGCTGTATCAGGCGGCAAAGGCGGGGCACGCCGGAACCTTGGATCCGCTCGCCACCGGCCTGCTGCCGGTGCTGTTCGGCGAGGCGACCAAATTTTCGTCCGATCTGCTCGACGCCGACAAGTCCTACGCGGCCGAGATCAGGCTGGGCGTGAGCACCGCCACCGCGGATGCCGAAGGCGAGGTGACCGCCCAGAGACCGGTGTGCGTCACGCCGGACGAGCTCGCGGCAACGCTGTTGCACTTCAACGGCACCATGCTGCAGATTCCACCGCTATATTCAGCGCTGAAGCACGCCGGCAAGCCGCTTTATGCCTACGCCCGCGCCGGCATCGACATTGAACGTCCACCGCGTCAGATCACGGTCCGTGAACTGGCGCTGCAATGGTTCGAGGGAGACCGGCTGGCCCTGACCGTGACCTGCAGCAAGGGCACCTATATCCGGTCGATCGCCCACGATTTAGGGGAAATGCTCGGCTGTGGCGCACACCTTACTGCCCTTCGCCGCACAGCGGTCGGGCGTTATGGCTTGGACAGCGCGCATAGCCTGGAACGCCTCGAGGCGATGGCGGCGGACGAACGGGACCGATGCCTGCTGCCGGTGGATACGCTGCTGCAGAACCTACCTGAAGTGAGCCTGGAGCCTGCAGAAGAGGCCCGGTTTGTGCGTGGGCAGGCGGTGCAATGGAATGGGCCGCCCCAGCCGCGTGTGCGCGTCTATGGCGCTGGCAGAGCATTGCTTGGTGTGGGACAGGCACGGGAAGATGGGACGATCTCGCCCAGCCGCGTCATCGCCAGCGCTTAGATGCGCCCGTGAGCGCTTAGTCCGCTCCAAAAAATCAATGAAAACCCTTGAAAAACCACTCGTTTACAGTGTAAAATCCGCGCCTTTGCTGCAGCGACGATGCAAGAGACCCAGGAGAGTATCAGTATGCCATTCACTACCGCGCACAAAGCGCAAATCATGAACGACTACCAGCGCGCCAAGGGCGACACCGGTTCCCCGGAAGTCCAAGTCGCGCTGCTGACAACGCGCATCAACGAGCTGACCGGTCATTTTAAGGCTCACGTCAAGGATCATCATTCCCGCCGCGGCCTGCTGAGAATGGTCAGCCAGCGGCGCAAGCTGCTGGATTATCTGAAGCGCAAGAATGCGGACACCTACCGCAGCCTGATCGAGAGGCTAGGCCTGCGCAAGTAACCCCGGCGCCTGTCTGTAACACGACGGGCGTTTTGCATTTACGCGGGCGCGTACCCGGTTCCAGATAGCGCCCATTTCCCACATATGACCGATGGCGCGTCCCGCGCCAACTCGCAAAGGACCCTACCTTGAATCCTATCAAGAAAACCTTCAGCTACGGCGCACATCAAGTTACCCTCGAAACCGGTGAAATCGCACGCCAGGCTGGCGGCGCCGTCTTGGTCAACATGGACGACACCGTGGTGCTGTGCACGGTCGTTGGCTCGAAGCAGGCCAAGTCGGGCCAGGACTTCTTCCCGCTCACCGTCGACTACATCGAAAAGACCTACGCCGCGGGCAAGATCCCCGGAGGTTTTTTCAAACGCGAAGGCCGGCCTTCGGAAAAGGAAATCCTTACCTCGCGATTGATCGATCGTCCGATCCGACCGCTGTTCCCGGACGGGTTCTACAACGAAGTCCAGGTTGTCGCGACAGTCATGTCGGTCAACCCCGAAGTCGATCCGGACATCGCAGCCCTGATCGGCGTTTCGGCGGCCCTGACACTGTCCGGAATTCCGTTTAACGGTCCGACAGCGGCCGCGCGCGTCGGATATGCAAATGGACAGTACATGCTTAATCCAACCGCTACCCAACTCAAGGATTCCAAGTTGAATCTGGTGGTCGCCGGTACCGAGCACGCTGTGCTGATGGTCGAATCGGAGGCGCAGGAGTTGTCCGAGGAAGTCATGCTCGGCGCAGTGATGTTCGGACACCAGCAGATGCAGGCAGCGATTACGGCGATCAATGAACTTGCCGAGGGCGCCGGAAAGCCGATGTGGGACTGGAAACCGGCTGCCAAGGACGAATCCCTGTCCGCGCGCGTCGCCTCACTGGCCGAAGCCGAATTGCGCGCAGCGTTTCAGGTGAAGGAAAAGCAGGCGCGCTCGCAGGCGATTGATGCTATCTGGAAGCGAGTGTTCAACGAAATCGGCGTAGGTGCCGACGGCGGGCCGGATGCGAACGCGGCCAAGGAAATCTGCTTTGCGCTGGAGTCGAAGATCGTGCGCAACCAGATCTTAGATGGCGAGCCTCGGATCGACGGCCGCGATACCCGCACCGTTCGGCCAATTACCATTCGATTGGGCGTGCTGCCTCGCACCCACGGGTCCGCCTTGTTCACGCGCGGCGAGACCCAGGCCATCGTGGTCGCGACGCTGGGAACGGCGCGCGACTCGCAAATCATCGATGCACTGATGGGAGAGTACAAGGACCGGTTCATGCTGCATTACAACTTTCCTCCGTACGCCACCGGAGAAACCGGCCGCGTCGGATCACCCAAGCGGCGCGAGATCGGCCACGGACGTCTGGCGAAGCGCGCCCTTTTGGCGACACTGCCCTCGGTGGAGGAATTCGGTTACAGCATGCGCGTAGTGTCCGAGATTACGGAATCCAACGGTTCAAGCTCGATGGCATCAGTGTGTGGCGGCAGCTTGGCGCTGATGGACGCCGGAGTACCGATGAAGGCACATGTGGCCGGGATTGCCATGGGACTGATCAAGGAAGGCAACCGCTTTGCCGTGCTCACCGACATCCTCGGCGATGAGGACCACCTCGGCGACATGGACTTCAAGGTGGCCGGCACCGAGAACGGCGTAACCGCCCTGCAGATGGACATCAAGATCGAGGGCATCACCAAGGAAATCATGCAGGTCGCACTGTCTCAGGCGCGTGAAGGCCGCATGGTCATTCTGGAGAAAATGACGAACGTGCTGCCCTCGTCGCGCTCCGACATCTCCACCTTTGCGCCGCGCATCATCAAGATCAAGATTAATCCGGACAAGATTCGCGATGTCATCGGGAAAGGCGGGGCGGTTATCCGCGCGTTGACCGAAGAGACCGGCACTACCATAGACATTGAGGACGACGGCACGGTCAGCATTGCCTGCATCAGCGCGGAGGGCGGGGAACTGGCCCGCAAGCGCATCGAGGCGATAACCGCCGACGTGGAGGTGGGGAAGGTCTATGACGGCACGGTGCTCAAGCTTCTCGATTTCGGAGCCATTGTCAGCGTACTGCCCGGCAAAGACGGTTTGTTGCACATTTCCCAGATCAGCCAGCAACGTGTGGCCAGCGTCGCAGATCATCTGAAGGAAGGGCAAATGGTTAAAGTCAAGGTGCTGGAAGCCGACGACAAAGGCCGCCTGCGCCTGTCGATGAAAGCGGTGGAGGCCTCCGCTTCCGAGGCGGCGCAGCCGGGTGCGACGCAGCCCGGCTAATATCGCGGCGCCATAAAAAAAGGACGCCTATGCGTCCTTTTTTTTCGATGCAGATTGCTGCATAAAAATGCGGCGGCATTCAGCCGCCGTTCGCGCTCCGGCATAAACGCAGGTAACGTTCGATCTCCGTCCGGCCCGAACGCAATGTTCAGATGCTACTTGGCCAGCTGCTTTTCCCTGAGCTCGTCCAGTGTCTTGCAGTCTATGCACAAGGTGGCAGTGGGACGCGCTTCCAGCCTCTTCAAACCGATTTCCACGCCGCAGCTTTCGCAATAACCGTAGTCCTGGCTTTCGATCTTGGCGATGGTCTCCTCGATCTTTTTGATCAGCTTGCGTTCGCGGTCCCGGTTGCGCAGTTCGAGCGCCATGTCTGATTCCTGGCTGGCGCGGTCGTTGGGATCGGCAAATACCGTGGCCTCGTCCTGCATGGTATGAACGGTGCGATCGATGTCCTGCGACAACTCGACCTTGAGCGATTCCAGGATATTGCGGAAATGCGCCAACTGTTTTTTGTTCATGTACTCCTCGCCTTTTTTTGCCGTGTAGGGAGGGAAAGTCTTATGGCGTAACAGTTGTTCTGCAGGCATATCAAACCACTCTCAGTTAAAAAACGAAGGCGCTTTAATATCAGAAATACAAGCGGGGAGCAAGTTTATTATCTTTTCCCCTGTAGCGCCACCGTGTTCTGCGTTGACCGTCGCTGAACGCCAGAGTATGATACGCGACCTCTCGGGGTGTAGCGTAGCCTGGTAGCGCGCCTGGTTTGGGACCAGGATGTCGGGAGTTCAAATCTCTCCACCCCGACCAAATTATTTGCCCGCGCTACGTCTCGTGCGGGTATGTCGTGCGTAGCCCAAAGGGGGTGCCCGTAGCTCAACCGGATAGAGCACCAGCCTTCTAAGCTGGGGGTTGTGGGTTCGATTCCCGCCGGGCACGCCAAAGTTTTTCAGTGGTGGCCGTAGCTCAGTTGGTAGAGTCCTGGATTGTGATTCCAGTCGTCGTGGGTTCGAGTCCCATCGGCCACCCCATTGTTTCTTTTACAAATTAATAACATACATCGAATTGTGTTTTTTCGGGGCAGTTCCAGGGCAGAAAACGAATTTCCTTGTCTATTAATGCATCCTAGATGGCTTTTGCTTCCACGATCACCGCTTGTGCGTAACCACTATAGGGCGTGCCGCCGGTCCGGGCGAGGGCGGCGGTGACCTTCTCGATCACTAGGTCGAGCGGCACGCCGCGCTTTTCTATCAAAGTTGACCTCGGTGTACCGCGAATCTGCCCCGTAGCGATGGTGCCCGGATCCACCCCTTCAATAGTGATTCGCTTGGTTTCAATGTTAGTGTCGCGAAATCGCGCGCCAGCTAGAAGTCGTCGCAGAAGACCGAAATCATGCATATCGTATGGCAGCCTGAACCGCATCTCCGCGTCGCCCGGAAAAAGCGCCTCGACCACCTGAGCATTCGCGGCGGCATGAGGGTTCTCCTCGATGCAGTCCCACACATTGAAGAGCAGGATTCCACCATCCACTAGAACGCGCCGTGCTTCGTTGAGCATGGCTTGGCGGTCCGGCATGAACATGACGCCGAATCCGCAAACTACCGCCCCAAACACGCCGTCCTCGAAAGGCAAATTGAGCGCATCTGCTTCACGCCATTCGATGCCATCGTACTCACCCAATTTTCCGCGTGCGTAATCTAGCATCGCCTTGCTTAGATCGGTGGCCACGAGCCCCAAGGTTGGGTCGAGATGCTGGCGAAGCCTCCGCGTCACAAGGCCCGTGCCGCACCCTACCTCAAGGACGTTCCCAGGTGGTCTCTTCGGAAGGCGGCGAACGAGGTCGCGGCCGAAGGGATCGAAATAGATAGGTCCCAGACAGCTATCGTAGTATTCCGGACCCGCGAAGTTCGCCGACGCGCCAACCATTGAACCTCCTATGCAACACGTGTGGTTTAGCCCTTAAGCGCTGGTAGGCTACTAAAATCACGCAAACACGTAAGTTACCCAGTTTGCGATCAGCCTTCAAGCTCTGTCGCGTCCTCTGAAAGCAGACGCTCGCGGAGTTCACATCCTGTATACTAATTACTGATCGCAATCTTTCAGCAGGAGTCCAGCATGGTCGATCCGCGCGCGCAGGAATTTATGAAGTTGTCGGTACCCAACGTGTCCGACGCCCTCGACCGCCTCAAGGTCAACGGGGCGCCGCGCGGTATCCTGCCGCTGTACCACGACTGCAAGAAGATAGTCGGCCCCGTGACCACCATGAAGCTGGTGCCGCTCGGCCAGGCATCGGCGTCGCCCGTCCTCGGCACATTGGAGGCCATCGTTGCGGCGGACGCAGGTGACATCCTGGTCATAGACCAGGGCGGCCGCAGTGATGTCAACAGCTATGGCGGGGTCGCAGGGTTCACGACATTGCATCGTGGTCTGGTGGGCTGCGTCATGGATGGCGTGACCCGTGACATCGACGAGTTCAGAATGCTCGGCCTCCCGGTGTACGGGGTCGGAATCATCCAGCAATCGATTCGCAACCGCTGCGCATTTGCCGGCCACAGCATCGACGTGCAGTTGGCCGGCGTCACCGTGCGCAACAAGGACTGGATCATGGCCGACGACAACGGCGTGGTGGTCATGCCGAAGGAGCACATCGACGAAATCCTGAAAATCGCGCGCGATTGCAAGGAAACCGAGGACCGCGTGGTCGAGGAGATTCGCGGAGGCGGCGATCCGGTCAAGGCGCACGAGAAGGTGCGCTACGATATGATGACCGAGCAGCGCTGAAGCACGCAGGACCCAACCCCTGCGAGCGGCAGGGCGGTGCATGAACAGGGGAGCGGTTGAGTTGCAGCGATTCCATCTAGAAGGCAGCCTCATCCGGCTGCTGGCGGTACTGCTGTTCACGGCAGCGGCCGGCGCAGCGCAAGCGCAGGCCTGGCCGTCCAAACCGATCAGGATAATCTGCCCCTTCGCGCCAGGCGGGATCGCCGACACCTATTCGCGACTGATTGCGCAGCGCCTCGCCGGCGTTTTAGGCCAGCCGGTGGTGGTAGAGAACCGCACCGGAGCGGGTGGCAACATCGGCGCCGAAGCGGTTGCGCGCGCTGCGCCCGACGGCTATACGCTGGTGATGGGCAACATCGGCACCCACGCCATCAACTCCATCCTGTTCAGCAAACTACCCTACGACCCGGTCAAGGACTTTTCCCCTGTCGCACTGGTGCTCGAGGCCGAAGGCCTGCTTGTGGTGCACCCTTCGGTGCAGGCCAATTCGGCCGCCGAACTGATCGCGCTAGCTCGCGCCAATCCCGGCAAGCTGAGCTACGGCTCAGCCGGCATTGGCACCTCCAGCCACCTCGCGGGCGAATTGTTCAAATCGATGGCCAAGGTGGATGTGACCCATGTGCCTTATAAGGGCAACATGCCGGCGATCACGGACCTGATGGGCGGACAAATCACCATGATTTTCGCCACCATGCCCACAGTGCTACCTCAGGCGAAGGCCGGAAAATTGAAATCCATCGCCGTGATCGGTTCGATCCGATCGACCGCGCTGCCCGAGCTGCCCACGTTGGCCGAGGCAGCGCTGCCTGGCTTTGAGGTTAACAACTGGATTGCGCTGTTCGCTCCGGCGGGAACGCCGCGCGAGATCGTCGCGCGACTCAACGCGGAGGTGCTGAAAATCATGCAGTCGTCCGATGTCCAGCAGCGGCTGCCTGCGGACGGAGCGCGCTTCGTGCCCGCCACGCCGGACGAATTTGCCGTGTTCGTGAAGAATGAAATTGCAAAATGGGCGCCGGTGCTGAAGGCGGCAGGCGTGAAAGCGGACTAAGCCGGGAGAATGCGGCAACCCTTAAATATCGTCGCGCGCGCGTCGATCCGATTTCCGGAAATCATGCGGGCTACCAAAGCACTGTCGTTCCGAACGGCTCCAGCCGCAGAAGTGATCTCCAGCGGGGATTTGCACCGCGAAGACAGATGCCGACTTGATGACGGCGTACGCGGCGCTGCGCCGACGACACCAATTCGAGCGTCTGCTATCCCACAACACCAACTCAGGCTTATGTCAATTCCGTGTTATGCAAGTAACGGACCGATGGCTGGATGCCCATTTGGGATAGTGCGGGAGTGGCTGCGGATCATTCAGCCTTGATGTCGTTGGCCTTGATGAGCTTTTCGTACTTCGCCGAATCCACATTTAGCACGGTTGAAAACTGATCCGGCGTGGTGACAAACGGCTCGGCTCCTTGGGCCGCCAAGTAGGCTTTGACGTCGGGCATGGCCAGCACCTTTGCCACCTCGGCCGAAAGCTTATCGACGATTCCCTTGGGCGTGCCTGCGGGCGCAAATATTCCAAACCAGAATTTCGCATCAAAGCCCGTCAAACCGGCCTCTGCGAATGTCGGCACATCGGGCAAGACCGACAGGCGCTTGTCGCCCGAGACGGCGAGCGCCTTGAGTTTTCCGCTCTGTACGAATGGAATCGCGGTAACAGAACTCTGAAAAGCGAATTGAACCTGGCCGCCAATCAGATCGGTAGTCGCCTGGCTGACGCCCTTGTACGGGACATGCTGGATCTTTACGCCGGTCATGTTGGCGAACAATTCGGCGCTCAGATGGGGTATGCCGCCGATCCCGCTCGACGCGTAGTTGAGCTTCCCCGGTTTGGACTTCGCCAGCGCGATGAATTGCTGCAGGTTCTCCGCCGGCACCGAGGGATGGAGCAGGAGCAACTGCTCGGTGCTAGAAAACGTGGCAACCGGTGCAAAGTCCTTGAGCGCGTCGTACGGGGTGCGAAACAGATGCGGGTTGCTTATGTGCGCGCTCGTTTGCCAAAGCAGCGTGTAGCCGTCGGGTGCCGACTTCGCGACGAATTCCGAGCCGATGATCGTGTTGCCGCCTGGGCGATCGTCCACGATAACCGGCTGTCCCCAAGCCTCATTCAGCTTGCGCGCCAGCAAGCGGGCCTGGTTGCCGCTGCTACCGCCGGCGGTGTAAGGGCTGACGATACGGATCGCCCTGGTCGGATATACCTGCTGCGCGCCGGCGCCGCCGGCGAAGACTGCGCATGTAAAAATGGCCAAGGCCAGAAAATATGCCGATGTCATGATCTTCATCTGATCCCCTCGTCAGTCGTGGCGGTGTTATGGCCTTATGTATTTCCCGAGGATAGAATGCGACGCTGGTAGTGAAAATGTCAAGTCTGCCATGGTCGAGGAGCAAGGCATGAAGATCACCTATTCGAGAGACCGCGTCGGGTGGACGGGGCAATTTCGCGGTTTTGTATTGCGGACGCAGGCCGGAATTTCAGGAGTCGCCGGCCGCTGCGCCGCGCGCGTTCACGGCTGAGAAAAGGAGAAGCTGCCATGGGGCTCTACGAAAAAGGCGAAGTTCGGATTCACTACGAAGAAACCGGCTCCGGTTTGCCATTGCTAATCATTCCCGGCGGAGGTTTGAACTCGACAATCGCCTTCTTCACCGATAGCGCGCCGTTCAATCCGATGGAGGAGTTCAAGCGTGACTACCGCTGTATTACGAGTGACTTGCGCAACGCCAACGGCGGCCAGTCCTCCGGCCCGCTTGATATCGAAAGGCCCTGGGATGCGTACTCCGATGACCAACTCGGCCTGATGGATCATCTGGACATAAAGGAGTTCATGGTGATGGGCTTCTGCGTGGGCGGCCCGATGATCTGGAACCTGTTGAAGCGGGCCCCAAAGCGCATCGTCGCTGCCGTACTCGCGCAGCCCAGCGGGTCCCGCCCGGAAATGCGCGACCTTTTCTACGAAAACAACATGAAAAACTGGGGCCCGCCGCTGACCGCCCGCCGGCCCGACATCACGATGGCGATGGTCGACAGATTCCTGACCAAGATGTACCGCACCGACCCGGACTTCGTCTTCACGGTGACGCGCGATTTTGTGCGCGCCTGCCAGACACCCATATTGGTCCTGCCTGACGACATCCCGGCGCACCCGTATGCGGTAGCGATGGAGTCCGCGCTTCTCGCGCCGAATGCCGAAGTGAGCTTCTTCCCCTGGAAGGAACCCAAGGAGCGCGTTCCCTTGGCGGTGCGCCAGATACGCTCGTTCCTCCGGGCGCATCAACCAGCGACAGCGGTGCGTTGAGACGGGGAGCAAGGTTATATCGAGTAGGCGCACGAGTGTCTGCGTTCCCGAGACCTAAGAGTCGGCTTCACGCCCTGAGGTAGGCCGCGTGTGCCAGGGCGAACAACAGACTAAGCGCGCCTTCACATTTTTTAAATGCGGACTTTCACCGGAATAATCAGTAGGTCGACAACCTTAGTGCCTGCATTGGGGAACGACGCCCCGTGGGGCCCATGGAGAAGCCCGCGGTCTGAGTGTCCGTTGTGCACGCCTCCTCGAACGTCGCTGCCAATTCGGTTTGTTTCGTTCAGCTTCCCCGATCGGCCAGCACTTTTTCGATTCGGCGATCAGGCACGAGCCACATCAGGGCGACCAGGACATATAGTGCCTGAGCAATCCACTGATTGATGAAGGCCAGCGGAATCGCC
>Ga0194060_10002248_pt1 | contig 13809 bp, 6 predicted proteins | sample SepL225m_MetaG_FD_163427 | JGI IMG/M metagenome (GOLD analysis project Ga0194060, IMG submission 163427) | Anoxic zone freshwater microbial communities from boreal shield lake in IISD Experimental Lakes Area, Ontario, Canada - Sep2016-L222-5m | ecosystem: Environmental > Aquatic > Freshwater >... | reverse complement strand
GTTCTGTACAATGCGGAAACCCGATTCAGCATACCCATTCTGGCGGGCGATCTCTCCCCCCTTCTTAAAGATGTAGCCGACCACCCCTTCATCCTCTGGCGACATATCAAGGCAGTTGACAAAATGCCGCTTTGGCAGGAGCAGAAGGTGTAACGGTGCCTGCGGGGTTATATCCTCGATAACAAAAATCCGCTCGTCCTCGAAAACTTTTTTGGACGGCATCTCACCCCTGATGATTTTGCAGAAAATACAGTTTTCCATAAAAACCTCCTGATTGTTGCTTAGTGATATCAAAAACTCCCGGTTACCATCAGCCCCGGTTATGGGGGATTCGCAAACCCCTGAAACAGTCAGTCCAAGCTCCTGCGCCGTCTGGCGCACCGCCTCGATAACCCTTTCGTGGGCGGCAGGATCTCTGACGATTCCACCCTTCCCCACTTCACCCTTCCCCACCTCAAACTGCGGCTTTATCAGGGCGATTATCCTTCCACCCGGTTTTACCAGAGCGACAACGGCGGGGAGTACTTTGGAGAGGGAGATAAAAGAGGCATCGATCACGGCAATATCAGGCACAGCATCCAACTGATCCGGCGTCAGATAGCGGATATTGGTTTTCTCCATACTGACCACACGCGGATCCTGCTGCAGTTTCCAGGCAAGTTGGCCGCTCCCGACATCTACCGCTATAACCCGCGCCGCCCCGGCCTGCAGCAGACAATCGGTAAAACCGCCGGTGGATGCACCGACATCAAGCGCCAGGAGACCGGTAACATCTACGGAAAAATGATCCAGTGCCCTGCGGAGTTTAAGCCCCCCCCTGCTGACATATGGTAAGACATCCCCCTTGATCCGAATCTCCGCATCAACAGGCACCTGCTGCCCCGCCTTATCAACTGTATGATCCCCGACCACAACCTGCCCCGCCATGATCAGCGCCTGAGCCTTTTCCCGCGATGGTGTCAGGGCGCGGTCGACCATTAGTTTATCGAGGCGCTGTTTTACCGCCACTTTATCACCAGATGACTGCTTTCAATCCGAGCCGAAAGTGTATTAGATGTGTTGTTGCTATTCAACAAAAATTCCGCCAGCTTCATTTCTAACTTCATCTCCTGGATGTGCTCTTCGGTTATCCATGATTATTTCAGTGATATATTCCTCTGTTTCATAATTTTAGTTGCGTAATTGATAAGGGACATCTCTTTCCCCTCCCTGAATATTTCTCCCAGTTCGGTTTTTGATTTTACATCACCAAGCTGAGTAAGCGACACCAGCATAATAAAAAACACCCGCCGATTCTTCTCAGTTGCCGCCTGTTTGAGCAGCTCTGCAACCGTATCCCTGGCACCGAGGGTTCCCAGCGTAAGAGATGCGCTTTCCCGAATATCCGGGTTTTTATCCTGAAGCAGTGGAATAATTGTTGTTTTGGCCTGCTCAATCTTCCTGCGCCCGATCAATTGCAGCACTCCCCTTATATTTTCATCACTAAGCGATGCCAGTCGTGAACCGTCCGGCGCGCAATGTTTCTCAAGGGCTTCAACCAGATATGGCGTTGACTGTGTTATGCTTATGTCAACCATCAGTTTAAGCACTTCAAAAGCCTGATCCTGGCGATTGATCATCTGTTTCAGAAATGGAAACGCCAGTTCCCTTTTTGATCGGACCAGATTTTTAATAGCACCGAGACGTATATCAAGCTTTTCATGTTCAGTAAGCTGAAGCGATTTTCTGTCATCAACTGATAATGACACCTCAAAATCTTTATATTTGATCTCGGCAGCGATCTGCCGTGATGTTGATGTGCCAGGCTGGCGGGTGACAGGGGGTATTACAACGGTATTCAGCTCCTGCCTCGGCCATTCGAGACTGCCGTTAAGATCAACCGCCTTCTGGAACGCTTCCAGTGCCATTCCACTATTGCCGGAGTCGCGATGGATGTAGCCAAGCCCCATCCAGCCATCCAGAAGATATGGCTTTAATGTCACCGCTCTGGTGAATGACTTGAGCGCTGCATCTTTTGAGCGATCGTGATATAGAGCCCATCCAAGGTTCACAAAAGCTTCAGCATAGCCTGGATCAATCTCAACGGCTTTTGAGTAGAATTGCGCACTGCTGTTCCATTCCTTAGCCATACCGATGGTTTTTTGAATCTTCTGGAGTTGCCCGCTAAAGCCTCTGGCGTTCTGCTCAAACGCGCCTGTCGATTCCGTTGGAGGTTTTTCTATACGCTGCAACTCAAGGGTGGAGGCGGTAATGCGGCTTGCGCTGATGAGTGATGGAGTTATTCTGGTGGGGATTGTCTGGATGTTATGGAGTGTTGTCTTGATTTCACGAGTGCCCAGCAGCTCCCCGGATTCGGTTCCATACACGGAATAAGAAAGGGTGACCGCTTCTTTGCCGCTCATGCTGTATTCACCGACCCACAGCAGATCGGCCTTTACCTTACGTGCCAGTTGTGCAGCCTGTTTGATTTCGATTTGGCTGACCCGGATAGGATCATAACCGGTATGTTGGCCATATTCGGTAATAGGGACGGTTTTTACCGCATGGACTCCCCACATTATTACAGTCATCGCATCCTGTAGGCCAGCGGCGAGCCAGTTGAGTTCAGGATTACCGGTTTTGTTCTGCGGCGGAAGAATAACCAGGCCAGGTATTGCGGAACAGGCGACTCCGCCGGATATCATGATGATAAGAGCGCATATCAGTAAGATGATGGCTGTCTGTTTGCGGCGATAACTGCGTAGATTGAGATGGTAGCTCCGCACGAAGTTTACCATGCTCTACCCGACCGGTAGAGTGACAGTAAATGTGCTCCCCTTTCCAGGTTCGCTCGTAACCGTAATCACTCCATTATGTTTCTGAATAATATCGGAAGATATTGCGAGCCCTAAACCGGTGCCCTTCCCCACCTCTTTTGTGGTGAAAAAGGGATCAAAGATTCTGGAGAGTATTTCCGGAGGGATCCCGCAACCGGTGTCGCTGATGGTCAGTAATGCGTGGCCACCTTCCATTCTGGTAGTAACGGAGATTGTGCCACGTTCGCTGATAGAGTGTGCTGCGTTCAGGAGCAGGTTGGTAATTACCTGATTGATCTGCTGCGGGTTGCATAAAATTGGCACCAGTTCTCCCAGATCCAGAATAAGATCAGCAACAAATTTGATTTCATTGCGCACCATGTTGACAGTACTCTCTATGCATTTGTTCAGGCTCGCTTCCTTTATGCCGTTCTCATCCGGATGGGCAAAGTCCTTCAAATCGAGGACAATCTGCTTCACCCGCTGGGCTCCGTCAAGCGATTGCTCAATTAATTCCTGTATGTCACCAAGAATATATGACAATTCATGCTGCTCGCCGTATTCAGCCAACCGCTGTCGCAGAGGTGCCGGGCACTCTTCAGCAATGATTTTATCGGCTGCCTGATGATAGGCGATAATGGAATCTGCATACTCTTTAAATCTTTGGAGATTACTTGTGATAAATCCGATCGGATTGTTGATCTCATGGGCTACTCCAGCCGCCAGTTGCCCTATTGAGGCAAGCTTTTCCTGCTGGAGCATGAGACTGTCTTTTTTTCTGCTTTTACGAACTTCTTCGTTGATGCGATCCTCAAGTAAGGCCTGAGCCTGTTTTATTTCTGCTTCTGCCCAGAGTCTGTGAGCACAGGCTAGCAGAGCGTCGCTGAGTTTCGAGCTGATCACCGGTTTTACTACATACTTATCGATGCCGATATTGATGGCTTCCATCAGGTAGTCACGCTGGTCAAATGCGCTTAGAACAATAATCGGCACAGACGTGTCAAGTTCGCGAATGGCTCTGGACATGGCAAGCCCATCCATAACCGGCATATTGATATCGGTCAAAATAATATCCGGTCGGTGTTTACAATACGCTTCAATTCCCTCCATGCCGTTATTGGCAGTTATCAGCGTTCCGGTATAACGTGTCAGAAAGTGGTTGAACTGCCAGCGGATCTCCTCGTCATCCTCGACATACAGGAGCGTGAGACTCTTCAAGTATTCAAAATCAGATGCATTGTTATTTGTGGTCTGCCGATTGCCAATCGACTCCTGGCTCATAAAAACTGCTCCTTCAGCGCCCTGATTATCTCGACCTGCCGCTGGTAGATGAATCTGTTGACGGCAGCATCTTCCATTTTGCCGAGGTTTATTTTAAATATCAGCGTAATTGCTGAATTATCATGTAGCACAGACTTCACAGTTATTGCGGGAATTCTCATCGGAGTTTCAACGAGCATAAAAGAGAGCTGCCCCTGCTGGCCTAATGGAATATCCGGTCTGTTCTCAAAAATTATTGATACTCCGGATCCTGAAATATCTATCAAACTCCCTGTGATGCATCCGATTTCAGTTACAAAAGTAACCGGACATGTTTCAGCCAGCTTTACGCGCACTACGCCCCTGCGCGCAGCGGGGATGCATGCATATCTGAAATTTTGCAGCAGCGCAGTTTTCTTGATGACATTGATGTATGATATTTTTGCGTGTACGACTAGACCCTCAAGGAAAGAATTACTGCGAATAATCGTCTGTTTCTCCATCTGCATTACCATCGCCTGATTTTCGTGAACCTTAAGTTCAATGCGGTTACCATCAAGAGCGACTATTTTAGCGTCATAGCTCAACGGCATTTCGTCAATATAGTTTATCAGTCTGATGTCACATTCTATAACTCCTTCAGCCATTCCGGAAAATAGCTTGATGATCTCTTCTGTATCTGTCTTCTCGTCCTTAACTGTTACCAGATGGTATCTGTCGTTATTATCTGTATCAGTTCCCGGCTTCTGGTGAGCAGTCGGATCGACTTCGGCGCACTCCTGTCTGGCCAGTTCATACTGCTCATCATACAGTTCATGAGCCGCCTGTTCCAGAAGCGGGAACTGTCCGGGAGAAAATCGTGTGCCGACTCTCCTGGCAATTATTTTCAGCGTTTTTTCAAGACCGCCGGACTCCGGTCGTCGCGAAATTTCTACGTCAAAAGTGTCCGCTATGGCGATAAGCCGTGAACCGAGCGGTATACTCTCACCGGCCAACCGATCAGGATAACCACTGCCGTCCCAGTTTTCATGATGATGCCGTACCAGCAGCCCCACCGGGCGCAACTCTTCGACCATCTCAAGAGCGGTCTGTCCCAGAACGGGATGTTCCTCATACTTCAATTTTTCATCGAAGTTCAATTTGTTTAAGTCGATACTCTCCTTGGCAAGAATGCTGTCGGCCAAAACATTTTTGCCGATATCATGCAGCAGTGCTGCCAGCCTGATCTGTTCCAGCTCTTCGGCGGGAAGTGCCAGGCGCCGGGCCATGGAAACAGTCAGTGTCATGGTGTTGTCTGCGTGTCGCCGCCTGCTCGGTGATCTCATTTCAATCAGTTCTGTCAGGATGGAAATCATGCTGTCTGATGTTTTCTGCTGTTTTTTTGAAAGCTTCTGCAATTCAGTCATCTGAGAGCGGATCGTGTTTGTATGCTGCAACACCCGCTGCTTCAGCGTTGTGTTCCATTCCAGCAGTTGGATGTTTTGGGAATTTATTATCTCCTGCTGGCGATGGGTTTCTTTGAGCAGGTTATAGTTCCTGACATTGTAGCGCACTGTCTGGAGTAGTTCAGAATCATTCCACGGTTTGGTAACGTAGCGGCTTGTCCCCCCTTCGTTGATTGCTGCGATGGCCGCCTTAATATCAGAGTATCCGGTGAGGATGATACGGGTGGCATCAGGAGCTGTTTCTCTCGAAAGCCTTAGAAATTCAGACCCCTCCATGACCGGCATCCGCTGATCCGAGATGATGACAGCAACATCTGTAAGCTGCGGCAGTAATTTGAGAGCATCATGGCCGGAAGTGGCGCATACAACGGTGTAATCCTCTTTGCGAAACAGCCGCTGCAGCGACTGAAGGATGTGGGCTTCATCATCTACTATAACTACAGTACACAGCTTGTTATTTTTCAAAATGGTCTCGTTTGTCATCATAAACCCTCATTATCTGATTGCAACTCAGTTATGTTTGGAGTTAAGTAACATAAAAGTGAATACAATACAATCTTACAATTTTTCTCTATCCCTAAATTTCATTGAAAATAATGTATCGGCATAATAAGGTGTATCGGTTTCTAATTCCCACTTTTGAGAGGGATGCTGTCAGTATGATAGAAGGAGTCTACCGATGGAAATTGAGCACGAGACTGTTGAAAAGCCGCTTGAAAAACAGAAGTTTATTGTCGGAATAGGTGCTTCAGCCGGCGGTTTGAATGCCCTTGAGCAGTTATTTTACAACATGCCTGTTGACAGTGGCATGTCGTTTGTCGTTATTCAGCACCTCTCCCCCGATTTTAAAAGCCTTATGGATGATCTCCTTGCCCGGCAGACCACTATGCCGATATTTCGTGTGACTAACGGCATCGAACTTCAATCGGACAGCATCTACCTGATACCCCCCAAGACCCATATGACCGTCTGTGACGAGAAGCTGTATCTGACCGATAAACCGATCAGCCCGCACTTTGAGCTTCCGATTGACATTTTTTTCAATTCACTGGCCGAGGATGTCGAAGAGCGCGCTATCGGAATTATTCTCTCCGGAACCGGCTCAGATGGCTCACGCGGTATCCAGGCGATACATCAGAAGGGGGGGCTGGTGGTGAGCCAGTCGCCTGAGTCGGCACAGTTCGATGGGATGCCCAGAAGTGCCATCGCCACCAACGTCTGCGACGCAATTATACCCCCCGACCGGATTCCCCGCTTACTGATTGAATACGTTAAAGATCCGGTAACATACCAGAACCGTATCGAGCTGGAAGTGTTCGAGGCAGAGGGGGAGTATGCCGCCATTTTTGCACTGCTGCGACGAGGCTATAATCTGGACTTTTCCAAATACAAGGCTGCCACAGTCGGACGGCGCATCCGTCGGCGTATGGAGTTCAGGCAGATTTCAGTGGCATCTGATTATGCCGCCATCGTCTCCGGCGATCAGGCTGAGCTTGACCTGCTCTACCGGGATCTGCTGATCGGTGTGACTGAATTTTTCCGAGACAGGCAGGTTTTCGACTATCTGGAACAGGAGGTTTTGCCGACTATTTTTGCAGGCGTAAAATCGGGGGAGGATCTACGGATCTGGTCTGCCGCCTGCGCCACAGGGGAGGAGGCGTACTCGCTGGCGATCCTGCTGGACGAAATGGCGCAGTGCCTCGGGTACATGGGAAAAATCACCATATTTGCCACGGATGTGCATAAATCATCGCTCGATACAGCCTCACAGGGATTGTACGATAGAAACCGCCTCAACAATGTCAGCCCTGAACGCCTTGAACGCTATTTCAAAAAAGAGAACGGCGATATGTTCCGGGTAATCTCAGACCTGCGCAAGATGGTGGTCTTTGCCCCCCACAACCTCCTGAATGACCCTCCATTCACCAGACTTGATCTGGTCTGCTGCCGGAATCTTCTGATTTATTTTCAGCAGGAGGTGCAGGAAAAGGCGATCTCCCTCTTTCATTTCGCCCTCAAAAGAGGGGGCTTCCTTCTGCTTGGAAGCAGCGAAGGGCTTGGCATCATGGCGAGTGAGTTTGACACCGTTGCCATCAATCAGAAAATTTATCGCAAAATTCGCGATCTTAAAATGGCGCTTGACATCAACGTACAGCGCCTCGCACTGGGTACCGGTTCACTTCCGACCGTCACTGTCCCAACCGGAAACAGCCGTATCGTCAGCCTTGACCGGCAGACTCTTTCGGATTATGACGCCCTTCTGCATAAATATATGCCACCTGGTGTTCTTATTAACGATGCTCGCCAGGTGATCCATTTCTTCGGCAATGTCTTTGAATACCTGAAAATGCCGGAGGGGCGTGCCGAGCAAAACCTCCTCAACATGGCCACAGGGAATCTATATATCGCCATCAGCACCGCCCTGCAGCGAGCCGAAAAATCGTGCCAGAGCATTGTCACCCGCAATATCCGTATTCCTCATGGCGACGAAGAGCAGCTTATCGACCTTAATGTCACACCGCTCTCCTTTGAGAAAAGTATTAACTACCACTACCACATCTCTTTCGAGCGGGTTCGGCAGGTTGATATCCAGGTTTTTGAACCTGGTGAAGCGGCAGATGAAGTGCTGAGTTTTGATGCTGAGCGGCAGTTGCGCCAGTATACCTCCGATCTGGAGATGGAGCTTACCTCCACCCGTGAAAATCTTCAGGCCACCGTTGAAGAGCTGCAGACGAGTAACGAGGAGCTGCAGGCCACTAATGAAGAGATGCTGGCCGCCAACGAGGAGCTGCAGAGTACCAACGAAGAGCTGCATTCGGTTAACGAGGAGCTTTACTCTGTCAATTCGGAATTCGAGCGGAAGAATCTGGAGCTTAAACAGCTCAACAGCGATCACGAGAACCTGCTCTCCAGCATCGATGTCGGCACTGTTTTTCTGGATAAGGAGATGCGCATCCGTAAGTTCAACAAAGCGGTCGCGTCGTTCTTCAAACTGCTCCCCCAGGATGTCGGTCGTCCGATCGATCATATCGCCTATCACCTCTCAAGTCAGGCTAATCTGCTCTCCCGGATCCGACAGGTACTGGCCACCGGCATTGCCGCCGAGAAAGAGGAAGAAACCGACAACGGATGGTTATTGAACAGAATTTTGCCATTCCTGACCGAAAACGGCCAGATGGAAGGGGTGGTGCTTACCTTTACCGACATAACTACGGTAAAAGAGACTGAGCTGAAACTCACCAGAATGAACGAAGCGCTGGAGGTGAAAGTAACAGAACGGACACGTGAGCTGCTGGAGGAGAGCATAGTGCGCCTGCAGGCGGAGGTTGAACTTACAAGGTCGAATCGCGCACTTCGTACCATCTCTGACTGCAATATGGCACTTGTTCAGGCTGCAGACGAAGTTCGGCTGTTGTCCGAGATATGCCGTATCATCGTCGAGACCGGCGGCTACCGGATGGCGTGGGTCGGCTACGCAGAACATGACGAAGCAAAAACTGTCAAACCGATTGTTCAGGCGGGATTAGAGGCCGGTTATCTGGAAACGCTTGCGGTAACCTGGGGGGACACTGAGAGGGGGCGCGGTCCGACCGGCAGCGCAATCCGAACCGGTCAGCCATGTCTGGCTAATAACCTCATGACTGATCCGGTATTTGAACCGTGGCGAGCGGAAGCAGTTAAATCTGGCTATGCCTCATCTGTCGCATTACCGCTACAAACGTTCGATCAGGTTTTCGGCACCCTGAACATTTACTCTGAGAGGCCGGACGCTTTTGATGTCGAGGAGATGAAACTGCTGGTCACGCTTGCGGAAAATCTCTCATTTGGAATCATTACGGTTAGAAATCGTTCGGCGCGGGAAGAGGCGGAAAACGATCTGAGACGCAGCCGGGACGAGTGGGTACGAACCTTTAATGCCATGTCGGATCAGATTTTTATTACCAACAGCAGGCACCAGATCACAATGATTAATCAGGCGGCGCTTGATGGGTTGGGAGTCTCCAGCCTGGCTGATCTGCATTTAACGCTCTGTCATCAATGCATGCACGGCACGGAAGCTCCCCCTGATTCCTGCCCGCATACCAGAACCATGCAGGATTGTAAAGTTCACGAGAAGGAACTGCTGGTGGAGCGCCAGGGGCGGTACTTCCAGGTAAGCACCACGCCGATTCTTGATAAAGATGGGAACTATGAGTCAACTGTTCATGTGTCGCGTGATATAACGGTACGCAAGCTGTACGAGTATGAGCTTGAACAGGCTCGTGATCTTGCCGAAGCGGCCAACCGGAGCAAGAGCGAATTTCTGGCCAACATGAGCCACGAAATACGAACCCCCATGAATGGCATCCTTGTTTCAACCCAGCTTCTGGCTAATACAGAACCGACATCAGAACAGAGGGAATTCCTGGATATTATTCATTCGTCATCAAAGAACCTGTTGACTCTGATCAACGATATCCTCGACCTGTCAAGGGTGGAATCGGGCAGAATAGAGCTGGAGCAGATTGATTTCAGCCTCCGGACAACCATCGGTGAAGTCATCAAGACCCATATCTCCATCATTGACAGCAAAGGGCTCAGCCTGTCACTCGACGTACCGGATACTCTGCCGGACAATCTGTACGGCGATCCGCTTCGCCTGAAGCAGATTCTGCTCAATCTCCTCGGTAACGCCATCAAATTTACGCATCAGGGGGGTGTCGTTGTTGCCGTTACAGTCGGCGAATCTGATGATGCCACTCCACTGCTCAAAATTGCGATAACTGACACCGGGATCGGAATAAGCCCGGAAGCCCTGCCGGTAATCTTCGAGCCCTTTATCCAGGCAGACGGCTCCACCACGCGCAAATATGGTGGAACGGGACTTGGCCTCTCTATCAGCATGAAGCTGGCAGAACTGATGGGCGGCGGTATCACGGCAGAAAGCATGGTCGGAGTCGGCAGCAGCTTCTTTGTTCAAATTCCGTTTGTTTTGAGTGGACAATCTCCGGAACGATCCGGACAGGTAAATGCTGACAGGATCCCGGCTCGATGGGATGCCGAACCGCTTAGGATACTGGTTGTAGAAGATATTGAGATAAATCTGTTAGTTGTCAAACGTTTCCTGCAGAAGATGGGGCATACTGTCGTTGATGCCCGTAATGGGGAAGAAGCCCTTAAAAGATGGGAAGAGGAGGTTTTTGATCTGATCCTGATGGACATACAGATGCCGGTTATGAGCGGAACAGAGGCCATTCAGATAATTAGGGAGCTGGAAAACGGGACAGCCAATCGCACCAAGATCATCGCCTTGACCGCCCGTGCGCTGCACGAAGAGCACGAAAATATATTGAACCAGGGTTTTGATGGCTACATCTCGAAACCGATCCAGCTCGACCTGCTGTTCAACGAGATGAGCAGATGCCTCAACGATCAAATGCCGGATCCGCTCGAGGGATGATAAAAATATGATAACTACCGACCAGTTACGTCTCCTTGACAAACGCCATGTGTGGCACCCCTTCACCCAGATGCAGGATTGGGAGCGGGATGAACAGATTGTCATTACAAGAGGGGAGGGGTGCTGGCTTATCGATAGCGATGGGAACCGCTATCTTGACGGCGTCGCCTCCATGTGGACAAATGTACACGGTCACTGCCGGCCAGAGCTGAATCAGGCGCTTAAAGATCAGGTTGACCGGTTGGAGCATTCAACTCTCCTCGGTCTGGCTAGTGAGCAGAGCATCCTCCTGGCTGCCAGACTTGCAGAAATAACCCCCCCCGGCCTTGATCGTTTTTTTTATTCTGATAACGGCTCCACAGCTATGGAAGTTGCCGTCAAGATGGCTTATCAGTATCAGGTGCATCTGGGCCGACCGGAGCGGAGCCGCTTCATTACCTTCAAGAACGCCTATCATGGCGATACACTCGGGGCGGTCAGCGTCGGTGGAATCGATATATACCACGCCACTTTCAAGCCGCTGATGTTTGAGACTGTTCAAGCCCCTTCGCCATATTGTTACCGCTGTGAATCTGGCTGTCCTGACCGCTCGGAGTGCCATATGAAATGCCTCGATGCGCTCGAATCTCTTTTGATTGAACAGGCCGGTAGATCTGCCGGAGTCGTGATAGAGCCGCTGCTTCAGGGGGCTGGGGGGATGATAGTACAGCCGCCGGGGTTTTTGAAACGTGTTCGCGAACTCTGCGACAGGTATGACCTTCTGATGATCGCCGATGAAGTTGCTACCGGTTTTGGCCGCACCGGAAAGATGTTTGCCTGCCAGCATGAAGATGTCGTGCCGGATATAATGGCCATTTCAAAGGGGATTGCGGCCGGCTATCTGCCTCTGGCCGCCACGGTCGCCTCGGAGAAGGTTTACGCCGCTTTCCTGGGTGATTATGCTGAGCTGAAGACCTTCTTCCACGGCCACACCTTTACCGGAAACCCGCTTGCATGCGCGGTAGCCATAAAGAGCCTGGATCTCTTTAAAAGTGATGATCTGCTTGCCAGGCTGCAGCCGAAAATCTCAAGACTTGCAGAGTGGCTGGATAAATTGAGAGTGATGGAGCATGTCGGAGATGTACGTCAATGCGGTATGGCAGCCGGTATCGAACTTGTTGAAGATAAAGATTCCCGCCGGGCTTACCCCTGGGAGCAGAGAACAGGTATAAGGGTTTGCCTTGAAGCGCGAAGGCAGGGCATATTTTCCCGCCCCCTCGGAAATACGGTGGTGGTATATCCACCGCTTGTCATATCAGATACGGAACTTCAATTTTTAATGGATGGACTGCAGAGGTCAATAGAGGCGGTTACAGATGGAAAGGTATCATGATGACTGATGAAATAAAAATTCTGGTTGTTGACGACGACGACTCCAGCCGGGAGGCACTGACTCTGCTTCTCCGTTCTGTCGGATACAGGGTTCTTTCTGCAGTTGATGGTGAAGAGGCACTTGATATTATCGGTCGTGAGCGGTTTCAGGTCATAGTGTGCGACCTTTTCCTTCCCGATAAGAGCGGGTTTGATGTTCTTCAGAGTGTGAGAAAGGTAGCAAATTCGACAGAAGTCATTGTTGTGACCGGCCACGCCTCGGCTCAGACCGCTGTCCGCGCCATGAAGGAGGGGGCTTTTGACTATATTACAAAGCCTATTGATTTTGATGAACTAAAGATAGTAGTCACCAAGGCTTTGGAAAAACAGAAGCTTCTTTCGGAAAACATCTACCTTCGCAAACAGCTTCTAGGGCGCTTTGAATTCAGTAACATCATCGGCAACTCACCGGCTATGCGGCTTGTTTTCGAGAGAATGTCCCGCATCGTAAAGACAGATTCGACGGTGCTCATAACCGGAGATTCAGGAACCGGCAAAGAGCTGGTCGCCCGCGCACTGCACTTTAACGGCAACCGCAAGGAGCGACCGTTTGTGGCGGTTAATTGCAGCGCCATACCGGAAGCGCTCCTTGAGAGTGAACTTTTCGGTCATGTGAGAGGGGCTTTTACCGGAGCGATAAAGGATAAAGCCGGGAAATTCGAGGCGGCCAATCATGGGACGATTTTTCTGGACGAGATAGGCACCATGCCTCTGCACCTGCAGACCAAGCTTTTGCGGGTACTACAGGAGCAGGAGGTGGAAAGGGTCGGTTCAAACAAGACGGTGAAACTTCACGTCAGGGTCATTTCCGCCACAAATCTGGATCTTGAAAAAAAGGTGAAACAGGGGGAATTCCGCGAGGATCTCTTCTACCGGCTTAACATTATCCCGCTGCACCTTCCCCCCCTTAGGGAGCGGAGGCAGGATATCATACATCTGGTACAGCATTTTCTTGAAAAGCAGGGACGTCTTATGGGGCGCCCGAACATGACGGTCAACAAGCAGGCTCTTGAGGCTCTTGAGCAGTACTCATGGCCTGGAAATGTCCGTGAGCTGGAGAATCTGATTGAACGGATGATTGCCTTGACGGATGCCTCAGTCATAACCATCGGTGACGTCCCGGCTGCGATTACCGATGATAAAGCGGCAGCCGGTTTTGCCGGTTTTGAATTATCAGATGAGGGTATCGATATGGTGGCGATAATAAATGAACTTGAGCGGACTCTGATAGCCCAGGCGATGGAGCGCGGAGGTGGTGTCAAGGCCAGGGCGGCTTCTCTGCTTGGGATAAATCGCACAACGCTGGTTGAAAAGATCAAAAGGCTTAAAATAGAGCAGAACTCGCCGGATTGTAATCCTGTTAATCCGTAAATCCGAGAAATCCCGGTTCAGACAGTCTTTGAATCATATGCACCCTGTTTCATACGATATTACAGGACTGCTCCAAGCACGGTAACTG
>Ga0194060_10002246_pt1 | contig 13813 bp, 10 predicted proteins | sample SepL225m_MetaG_FD_163427 | JGI IMG/M metagenome (GOLD analysis project Ga0194060, IMG submission 163427) | Anoxic zone freshwater microbial communities from boreal shield lake in IISD Experimental Lakes Area, Ontario, Canada - Sep2016-L222-5m | ecosystem: Environmental > Aquatic > Freshwater >... | reverse complement strand
ATTCCTCTTGCATGGGGAGGCATTCCGCGCTTGGTGCGAGAGATTGGACCAGCAGCAACAAAAGAGTTAGTGCTCACGTGTCGTCGGTTTTATCCAGAAGAAGCCAAGTCTTTGGGGTTCTTGAATGAAGTTGTTCCCGATGCTGAATTAACTAAGCATGTTGATGCATTGGCACTGTCGTTAGCCGCAAAGCCTGGCTATTCGTTGCGCACCACAAAGCAGCAAGTCAATGCAGTTACAGAAGAGATGATTGGCACGGCGCGTAACGCCAACGACGCAGATTCGTTAGTTATTGCAACATACGACGCTGAAAGTCGCGCAGCAAGTGCTGCATATTTGAAATCCAAGAACAAAGGGTAAAGACATGGGTACAACAAAAGTGTTCGTTCACGGCAATCCGGAAACATCTGCAGTGTGGTCACTGCTGGTCGCAGAGTTACAGAAGCGCGGAGTTGACAACATCGTGTTGCTAACGCCACCAGGTTTCGGTGCTCCGACACCTGCGGGCTGGGGTGGCACGATGCGCGAATATCGTGACTGGCTCATTGCAGAACTTGAAGCAATTGGTGGAGACATTGACCTTGTGGGTCATGACTGGGGCGCAGGCCATGTGTATGGCGTGCTGAGTGAGAAGCCAGGAATTGTGCGGTCGTGGGCAGCTGATTGTGCGGGGCTCTTGCATGCTGATTACCAGTGGCACGATGCTGCACAAGGTTGGCAAGCACCTGAACTTGGCGAACAAATGGTGGCAGGCATGGTTGCAATGCCCGATAATCAGTTTGTTGATGCGTTCAGCGGTTTAGGCATGACACGCGAAATTGCAGCAGAAGTGAAATCACACATCGATGACGAAATGGCTCGGTGCATTCTTGCGTTGTATCGCGATGCAGCTCAACCGGCAATGGTGGCAGTTGGTAAACAGTTCGTTGCTGCACAGCCGAAAAACGGATTAGTCATCATTGCTGAAGGCGATCATTTCGCAGGTTCTCTTGAAACCATGACTGCTGTTGCTAACAGTGTTGGCGCTGGCGTTTCAGTGTTGCCAGAAGTGGGGCACTGGTGGATGTGTCAACGCCCTGACCTTGGTGCCGACATTTTGATGGCACATTGGGCCAGCATCTAATCAGTCGTTAGGCCTTATACGCCGAAACGATGGGCGCAAGTTCTGTTGGTGTGGCGCCATGCATGATGACGCCGTCACAGCCAAGTGCAAACTGATTGCGAATTGCAGCAACACATTGTTCGGGCGTTCCTGATGCTGATGGTGCAAGCCATTCGTCAGGAATCAGTGGAGCAACACGTTCAAGATCTTCAGTAGTTCCCTTTGCGTCAAGCGCACCAGGGAATGTACGAACAAATTCATCTGCTCTGAAACGTTTCAAGACTTCAGGGTCCCAATTGTTTGTGCGCACCATGAGGTCGCCGTAGGCCTGCAAGTACGTTGCAAGTCGGCCAACTGTTTTCTTAAGCCGCAATGCGGGGTCGATGTGATCGCCAATGGTTGCAAAACATGACCACACTTTGACAGTTGCAGGGTCTCGGCCTGCTTGTTCGGCCGAGCGCTTCACTGTCTGTACTGCACGCTGTGTTGTTTCGTCTGTGAAGAACGTGTGCAAGATCACGTTGTCGTATGCGCGGCCCGCCATCTCGAGCGTCTGTGGACCAAACACCGTGATGCTGAGAGGAATTTCTAAATCAAATGCGGGGTCAAGGCGAAGTACTGGGTACTTGCCAGTGATGTCTTCGTAATTCATCACTGTCTCGCCGTGCCACAACTGACGCATCAGGTGTGCGAACTTCTCCATTGAATCCGTGGTTGCTAAGGGCATGCCATATGCCTTGAACATTGCATCGATGCCGCGCCCGAGACCAAGACTGAAACGCCCCTGCGATAACAGGTGCAACGTGCTTGCCCATGAAGCAGTTACAAGCGGGTGACGCGTGGTGTGGTTTGTTGCAGCAGTGATGATGTTGATTGAGTCCGTCACAGCTACGGCTGCGCCAGTGAGCGCTCCGGCTTCCTTGATGTTGAATCGCTCAGAAATGAATGCGGTGCCAAGTCCCATGGCTTCTGCGTCGGCTAATTCGCCCAGCATGTCGCGCGGCGACTTCGGAGCCCCTGCCAATGTGTAAAAGCCAAGTTCAGGATGGGCAGGAAGTGAAGCCATGTCTGTGACAGTACCTGTATGGCATGCCTCATGGCAGAATCGGGTTACTAATTCTTAGGGGGAATCATGAATCGCATTGAAATTGAAAAGAAACTGAATGAAGACCGGGCATGGTTGTTGGAGACGTACTCGCATCTCACTGAAGACCAGTTGTTCGGCGATCTCACACCAAGCGAACACGACCCGTCGAATTTCTGGTCAGCTCTTGACCATCTTGCGCACTTGGCATTGATTGAGCGCAACTTTGCAGCAATGATTCGTCGCCACATCAGTGGTCATAAGAATCCCGTCGGATTGGCTTCTGATGATTCCGGTGCTCCACGTACTCGTGATCAGATCATGGCATCTGTTCATGCAATGACAGAAGAGTGGCAGAAACAACATCACGGCAAGTCTCTTCATGAAGTAGTTGCTCTTGGTGCAAGCGCACGTGCAGTTTCGTTAGAACTTCTCAGTGAACTGACTGATGAACAATTGGAAGAAGTTTTACCAGGAGCGCCATGGGCTGACGGAACAGTTGGTGGAGTGATTGGTGCGAATGCTGATCATGGCCGCATGCACTGGAAATGGGCAAAGGACGCTGGCGTTCTTGACCATCACTAATTTGAACAATGGTTGATAAAAACACTCCCGTGGCACCTGACGTTATTGGGTTGCTGGAAGGAATCAGCACAACGCGGGCAATTCGTCGATATCTCGACGAGCCAATTCCTGATGAAGTATTGCGCGACATCATGTTTGCTGCCACCCGTGCACCAAGTGGAAGTAACCGTCAACCATTTCGATTCATTGTTCTTGCTGATTCAGACATCGCCCAACAAGCAAAGACATTGATTGCTACTGGTGCTCAAAAAGTGTGGAACCACAAACGGACGACTGAAGGATACGAAAAAGGCTCAGGCGTGGTTGAAGATTCGCCGAAAGCTCGAATGGCTCACACCATGCAGCAATATGTCGACAACTTTGCGAAGGTTCCCGTGTTGGTGCTTGCTGTACTCGTGAGATATCGCGAACAGAACCCAACAGAAGGTTCGTCTGTGTATCCGGCGTGTCAAAACTTATTGTTGGCCGCACGCGGTCTTGGGTATGGGGGAGTCATCACTGGGTTTCATGGTTTTGTTGAACCAGAGTTGCGCATGCTTTTGGGAATTCCTGATGACACATTGATTGCTGCATCTATTTCTCTTGGTAAACCAGCAGGGCATCACGGCCCCGTACGGCGCGTACCAATGGCAGGTCTTATCTACGGAGATACCTGGGGCGAATCACCTGCGTGGGCAATTGACCCGCCGGGAACTGCGTTTACCCGCGGTGGCCCGCCGTCGTAATTATGCGCGAGCAAATTCGCGAATAACGCGACCCGGGCGAGCACCTGTGTGGTTTCCTTGTTCCGTAACGATCTGGCCGTTCACGATTGTTGCCGCGTAGCCACGTGACTTAATGAAGAGTCGTCCTGTTTGACCAGGGAAGTCATTGACGTATGTGGGTTGACCTGACGCCACAGTGTGTGGGTCAAAGATATTGATGTCAGCAAAGTTTCCGACCTCAAGCGTTCCGCGCTTCTTCAAGCCCAACACTTCTGCTGGCATTTTGGTGAGTTTGCGAATTGCTTGCGGCAAAGTAACAACACCACGTGTGCGGTACCAGTACTGCAAGTAATGCGTGGTTGCATCTGCATCACAGATCTGCCCGATATGGGCACCAGTGTCTGCAAGGCCTGGGTACACATGATCAAGCGCGAGGAAGTCTTCAAGGTCTGACGTATTGCGGTTAAAGAACCACGTATTGAACAACTCAAGGCCATTGCTCTCAATTAAGCGATCGATGACAAGTTCAACCGGATGCACGCCAGCAGCTTCGGCAAGTTGTGCAATCGATACGCCGTTTTGCTCGTTGTAGTTAGGAGTGAACTCTGTTCCTAATGGGTAAATGTGATTCGGGTCGTACCACATGCCCTTTTCTTTGCCTTCTTCTACAAGTTCGGCGCGTGTTGACGCATTGCGCAAAGCAGCAACCCGATCTTCGAGGGTAGGAAGGTCCATCAGTGCGCGCCACTTCTTTCCCTTCACAGGAGAGATTTGTGCAAGTCCACACAGTGATCCACTAGGGCGAGTCATGCCGGCAGACGTAATACGACCAGAGTTCGCGCGAGTGTTGTTGAGGAAATTTCCGAAACCTTCTGCTGATCGCTTGTCGCCGTTACCGACACCGCCAGAGAACAGAACATCTCCGCATGCTTCTGACATCGATTGCAACAAATCAAATTCGTGCGCTGCTTTTGTTGCGAAGTCATTCACCGCTTGGAAGATTCCGCCGCCACCTGCATTGAGGCCATCTGCAATGGCGAGGTACTCATCTTTTGGTGCAAGTGTGCCTGGTACGTAGCGACCATCGGGTACGACATGCAACAAAATGCGCGAAGTTGAAAAACCAACAGCGCCACCTGCAACAGATTCAGCAACAATGTCGCTCATGCGCTGTAGTTCTTGTGCCGTTGCTGGTTCGTCGCTGAGTGACCGTTCACCCATGACGTTGTAGCGCACTGCGCAGTGGCCAACCATGCCGACAATGTTGAGAGCAGGATTTAGTTTTTCAACGGAATCTAAGTACTCGGGGTAGGTCTCCCAGTCCCATGCAAGACCATTCAAAATTGCATCGCGTGGAATGTCTTCAACGCTTTCCATCATCTCAGCAAGGAATTGTTCGTCACCTTTTGCAACAGGTGCAAAAGTAACGCCGCAGTTACCCATTAATACTGTGGTGACGCCATGCCATGAACTGGATGTCATCAAGGGGTCCCAGCCCACTTGGGCGTCAAGGTGAGTATGAAGATCAATGAAGCCAGGTGTGACTGCAAGACCCTTGGCATCGATTTCTTTTGTGGCAATTTCCCCGGTGAGATCGCCAATAAAAGTGACGGTGTCTCCATCGATTGCAATGTCGGCTGTGTAGCCATCGCGGCCAGTGCCATCAACAATCAGTCCGTTACGGATAATAAGGTCATGTGCCACGTGTGCCCCCCAGGTGTGCGGTTTCTAGAACGATACACACTGCGTTCGGGGTCTGTGAAGGTGGATGTCCTAGTCTTAGTCCTTACCCAAATCGATGGAGGAATCACATGTCAGACATGAGCGTGCAATCACTGTTTTCAGTGAAAGGGAAAGTTGCCCTAGTGACCGGAGGGTCGCGTGGAATCGGAGAGATGATTTCTGCTGGACTTTTGGCCAATGGTGCCAAGGTCTACATCTCATCTCGTAAAGCACAAGCGTGCGACGAAGCGGCAAAGCGTCTGATGGACAACTACGGCGGAGAGTGCATTTCTCTTCCTGCCAACGTGGCAGAGATTGAAGGAATTGAAGCCCTTGTTGCTGAAATCACAAAGCGCGAAAAGTACGTTGACATCCTTATCAACAACGCAGGAGTTTCTTGGGGTGCTCCCATCGAAGAGTTTCCTGAAATTGGTTGGGACAAAGTGATGGACACCAATGTGAAGGGCGTCTTTTTCCTTACGCAGAAGTTGCTTCCGTTGTTGCAGGCTCGCGCCACAAAAGACAACACATCACGCATCGTGAACATTGGTTCAATCGATGGCATTGGTACACCAAGTTTTGAGACCTACTCATACGGCCCTTCAAAAGCTGCAGTGCATTCGCTGACAAAAGTTCTTGCTGGTCGCTTGGCATCGCGTCACATCATTGTGAATGCAATTGCACCAGGACCATTCCCAACATGGATGTTGTCAACTGGTGTTGGCGGCGGCGGAGACGTTGATAACACCGACTGGGACACTGTTGGCCGCATGAACCCAAGTGGTCGCGTTGGTACTCCTGAAGACATCGCTGGCTTGGCGTTGTACCTGTGCTCGCGCGCCGGTGCATTCACCGTTGGTGAAGTCATCACCTGTGACGGTGGCTCACTTCTTAAGTAATTAGTTGACGCGACGTTCGCGGCCAGCCCAATACGGATCGCGAAGATCCTTCTTCAGAACCTTTCCGCTTGGGTTGCGCGGCAAGACGTCGATCCATTCCACTTTGGTAGGGCACTTGAACTTTGCAAGGCGTTCGTGTGAAAACGAAATGATGTCTTGTTCCGTTGCGTCCGTACCGGGCGCGCGTACAGCTATCGCAAGTGAGGTCTCGCCCCATTTTTCATGGGGGATTCCAATGACTGCAACGTCTGCGATGCCAGGATGAGACATCAGGACGTTTTCTACTTCTGCTGGATAGACGTTTTCGCCGCCTGAAACAATCATGTCTTTGACGCGGTCGTGAATGTAGACGTATCCGTCTGCATCGACGTAGCCCGCATCCCCGGACTTGAACCATTTGTCTGGCGTGATTGCTTTTGCAGTCTCTTCTGGGTTCTTCCAATAGCCAGCCATCACTTGCCCTGACTTAATCCAGATTTCTCCGACTTCTCCCGTAGCGCAATCAGTATTGGTTTCGTTGTTGACGATTCGAACTTCAACGCCGGGCCCTGGTGTTCCGCAACTACGAAGACGATGCTTGTTCGGGCTGTTTAGTGCGTGATCAGCAGGGGACAAGTTGATGACGCCCCCTGTTGTTTCGGTGAGGCCGTATGCCTGCCAGAACTTGCACTTAAACAATTCAACGCTCTTTGTGAGAACGGCCTCGCTAATTGGCGATGCTCCGTACACAAGAACTTCCAAACTGGAAAAATCTTTCTCTTCGACACCGGGAACACTGTTCATAAATGCAAGAACTGCTGGCACCAGGAATGCATGAGTGATGTGTTTTTCAACAATGAGGTCAAGCACTGCTGCGGGGTTCATCTCGCGCACAACGACGGTGGTGCAACCTTGGATCATTCCGGCCATTGCCCAGCCGCCACCACCAATATGGAACAGTGGCATTGCTGCCATGTTGATTGAGTTCTCGTCGAGTTCCCAGATGTCCTTAATCATTGGCGCTAGGGCAAGAAGGTTGGCATTGTCGAGAAGCACGCCTTTAGGTCGTCCAGTAGTTCCGCTGGAATACAACTGAAATGAAATGTCCTCAAGGGTTTGTTGTGCTCCGGGGTCACCAGTCTTTTGCGACAACAACCATTCGTCCCAGTCGGCATATTTCGGATGTCCGCCAATAACAAGAATTGTTGTCACGGTGGTGAGCTTGTCTGTAATTGCTTCCAAGATCGATACGAACTCTTGGCCGACAACTAATACTTTTGCTTCGGCATTGTTGACGATGTATTCAACTTCAGGTGCGGCCAGGCGCCAGTTCACGTCTACGCTGACTGCATTCAATAGCGCAGCACCAAATGCCAATTCAAAGTGAGCAATGCTGTTCTTTTCTAAGAACACCACGCGATCTTTGCTGCCAACGCCTGCAGCCTTCAGCCCGTTAGCCACTTGTTGTGCCCGTTCATACACTTCGCCCCAACTGAAGGAGATATTGCCTTCAATCAGACATGGGTGGGATGCGCGCCCTGCGCCATGCACTCTGATGATGTCGGCCAGGGATTCAATTTTTGCAATTGCCATGACGAGATATTAGGACACCCAAATGGAGTATCTTGAAAACATGACAGCGGGGGCGCAACAAAATCTACGGATGCGATGGGCTGCCTATGCGTCCATTGGGGCTGGAGTTCTTCACGGAGCAGCCGTTGGCCTCCACGCGGACCATGCAACCCTGTCCCGCATATTTATGGCATTAACAGTTGCCCAGGTGTGTTGGGGAGTCGTCGCAATCAGTCGGTCGCAATGGTCGGTAGTACTTGCCGGGTTTGCGGTAAACGGCGCAGCGGCAGTCGGCTGGATTTTGACGCGAACCTCTGGCATTTCTTTTGTCAGTGGATTGGAAATTGCTGAGAAGCCCCAACCCGCAGACACATTGTGCGCGCTCCTTGCAGTAGCGGCAATAGGTGCGTCATTGTGGGCGTGGCGTCAACGCGATATTCCCGTCAAAGCAACTGCGCATCTCAATGCCGTGTACCTCAGTAGCGCTGTAACTCTGCTTGCACTGTGGTCAGTCACTGGTCATGCCCATACACATGTCCATGATGTTCCATTGACCGATGCGGGCCTTTCAGTGAATGCAGATGGTGTGATTGTGTCTCCAAGCACGATTGCCCCAATTGAAATAACTACTTCAACCAGCACCGTTCCTGCTTCTTCCAATACAGCAGGGTCAGTAGCAACAAAGAAAAAGACTGTGGCTGCTGCGCCAACTTCGATAGCGATACAAACGACGGTCGTCAACACGACAACGACAACGATTCATTCACACAGTTTGACGTCGGCGCAGGCGTTGGCTGCAGCTTCTGGTTGGCCGCGGCCCTATGACCCTGCAGTCCCCATTGACTTTTCAGGTATTGGCGGTGTGACATCAGAACAAGCTGCACGTGCGACAACGCTTATTCAGTCGGCGCAGCGCGATCTACCGAAATATGCGAAAACTTCAACAGCAACGGCGGACGGATACGTATCAATTGGTGATGGTCTGACCGGGTTTGAGCATTTCATAAAGTACTCATTGTTGTCAGACGGTCGCGTACTTGACACCACTGCACCAGAGTCACTTGTGTACGAGGTCAAGGGTGGCGTCAAGACTCTTGTCTCGGCAATGTTTATTGCAAATCCTGGTACGCCATTGACAGACACAACATTGGTGAATTATGCAGGCGGTCTCATGCAGTGGCATGTACATACTAATTTGTGTTGGATAACAGTCAATGGTGTTCCCAAAGTTGTTGGCGTTACAAATGCCGCAGGAGCCTGCGTAATCGGAACACTGCAAACTGGTGGTGCGCCAATGGTGCATGTGTGGATTGCGCCACATGTGTGTGGGCCATTTGCCGCCTTAGAGGGCAATGGTGCTGGCGTGGCCGATGCCAGTGATGCTGAACGCGTTGACCTCTGCAATAAGGCCCACTAATCATTCCTTCAGGCGCCGGTCCTGTTTCTTTGCTGAGTCGCGCTTCTTACTGTCAAGTCGCCGTTCAATAGCACCGCGAGATGGACGCGTTTTCTTGCGCGGTGCAGGGGGAGGGGCGGAGGCTTCGTTGAGTTTTTCCACCAGTTGTTCGACGCATAAAACCCTGTTGCGCCATTGACTTCGGCTTGTCTGGCAGGTGATGGAAATCGTCTCATCGAACAAAGCCTCTAAGCGCGCACGGATTGTTTCGGAACAAGAGATGTCTGTCAGTGCAATTGTCAACATGGCTTTGGTTGAGTTCTTGTTGACGTTCTGTCCGCCAGCACCGGATGACCGAGCAAACGTCCATTGCAACGCATCTGCTTTCACGCGCACGCCGCGTGCAGCACGAATATCTTCATCGGGTGTCACATCTACATTATGTGTCAGAAACACACTTATGCTGAGTCAATGTTGGAAGACAGTTCGTCAGAAGAGATGATTGCCACGCCACGGCTGGAACTGCATCACATCTCTGCGAGTGACCTCATTTCGCTTTTTGAATCACCCGAGAATGTGACCATATATAAGGTGAAGTCCTACGCCAATCCGCATCGCGTCCTGATGGATGACAGCGGTCCACTGCGGTGGCGCATTCCACAAGTCAAAGCTGATGCGTCGGTAAATAGGTGGTTTGTGCGCTGGATGGTAGAAAAGACGACTCGAGAAATCGTGGGAAGCGTCTCATTTCATGGACCGCCAGACGAAGCGGGGATGATGGAGATTGGGCTTGGTGTGCATCCTGATTTTCAACGGCGTGGCTACGCGACTGAAGCTCTTACCGGAATGTGGGCGTGGGTCATAGAGCAGCCCGGCGTCAAGATCTTGCGGTACACCGTTGATCCAAACAACGAAGCGTCGGTAGGGGTTATCAAGAAATTTGGTTTTCTGTGTGTTGGGCAGCAGATAGACCCAGAAGATGGCCCAGAAGATATCTACGAAATGACCGCAAAAGAGTTCCGAAAGTTCCAAAACACAAAACGGTAGGCCTTCCTATTTGTACAAAAAATTACAGCAATGCTGTAAACTGGACATAGTGTCTAATAATTATAGTCTAGGAATCTGCGACCCAATCGGGTGGTGAGCCAGTGATGAATACTGCCGTTTCTGGTCGCAGTGCACTGTTGCGTTTTGTCAGTGCATCCCTTGTCGGTGCTGTGCTTGCCGTGACGATGGTGACGTCTGTGGCCACCTCGCCAGTTCACGCAGCAACGGGTGATCCCGTGATATCGAATCTTGCTGTCACGCCAACTAGCGCAACAACTGTTTCTTTCAGTGCAACAGTCACCACAAGTACTGCAGCATCATTTTCGTATTATTTCTGCTACCGCGCAACAACCGGCTCGACAATTTGCACCTCATCGAATTCGTCCTTAGTTAAGGCGCCAGCTACCCCTGCCACAATTGCGGCAATTGGAGTCAATCAAATCACGGCCTCAATCACTGGATTATCCAGTACCTCGAATTACAAAGTTCAAGTTCGCGCAGTTGGGGCTACAACAGTCGACGGAACTGAAAAAATTGCGTTCGCCACAACTGGTGGTCTCGTTAACCCAACAGGCGTTTCTGAAGTTACGGCCACTTCAGGAAAATTGACTGGCACGGTATCGCCAGCTGGGGTCTCAACCGCGGTTTCATTTTGCTACAAGGTGACATCCACCTTCTCGTCGTGCACCGGAGCTACATCGGTGTCGGTGGGGACGTACACAAATTCTGCGACTACGACACTTAGTCAGACAATTACTGGTTTGATCGCAAACACCGTCTATTACTATCGAATGAGCGGACTAAAAACTGGAAATTCGACCCCCACCTACAGCGCATCGATTAAGAGTTTTACGACATCGAGTAGCGGAACCATTTTGTCGCTTTCCGATGCAACGAGAATTAAGCAGTCAAGCGCGCGCCTAAATGGCATTGTGAATGCCAATGGCGGCGAAGATTCGAAGGCGTACTTCTGTTACAGCACATCAAACGTGATGACCAACTGTGCGGGGGCATCGTTTGTAAAGGTTGAGGACGATATTAAAGGAACTCGTGGGTCTGTCGTATCACGCACCGCCACGGGGTTGCTTCCTTTAACCACGTATTACTTCAGTTTAAAAACTGTTCAAGGGGCTACTACTTCGTATAGCTCAGAGCTTCGCAGCTTTACAACAATTGGCGGAGCTTCAGTGTCTGCCCCTAAGGCAAGCAACATAAGTGATCATCAAGTCACCCTCAGCGGAACAATTTCTGCCAACGGATCAGCAACCACCGTTGAGTTCTGTTTCAGTACAAGGAACAGGGAAAATCTCTGTCGCGGAGAGTCCGTGAAGCACGTTATGGCTGCTCAGTCTCCACTAGCCGCTACTGCTTCTGGTGCCGTAGTTTCGGCTGAAATTTCAACCTCATTGACTGAATCAACAAAGTATTATTACCAAATACGGACGCGTAACTCCGGTGGAACTATGTCTAGTTCGGTGGGAAGTTTTACAACTTTGGCAAAACCATTCTCTTGTAATGCCTCTTGGTATGAAATATCCGCTACGTCGCCAAAGTTGTACAAATATTCTCCACAGTCAAATACATTCAGTTCGATTGGTTCTAATGCACGTTCAGGGTTTAATGCTCTCGCCTTTAACTATGCCAATAGATATATGTATGCGGTCAATGATCAGTCGTTGTATGTCATTGACAGCAAGGGAGTGTTCACATCCTTAGGCAGTGTTTCAGGCATACAGTCTGGTGGGGCTTCATTTGTCGGAGAAACTAACTATGAATTGACCAACAACGGAAGCGGCACGTGGGCGATGGTAGACGTTGCTGCTTTGACTCCCACTGCAATGGCAATGCGAGTGTCGACGGAGTCGGGCAACTCCTCATGGGGCGCATCTGACTTCACAGTGATTCAAAAAGGCGACGGAACATTTCGCGCATATGGAATGAATGGATCAAGCCTTAATGTGATGTCGTTTGCCAATGTGAGCTCAAGCACAGGGGTAGTTACGAGCAAAACTGTCACGAATGTGTTGGGCGGAAGTTCTCTTCCTTCAGGAGAGTACGGTGCCGCATACTCGGACACTGCTGGTAATGCGTATTTCGTGCATACCGGCACTTCCCAAATATGGAAAGTGGCAGCAGCAGATCTTGTTTCTGGCTCGTCAGCAATAACTGCGTCTCTGCAATCAACCGCATCAACAGTGCTTGCGGGGCCTAATGATGGCGCTTCGTGTTCAAAATCAATTAGCCCTTTTGAACCGCCTACCCCGATTGACGACACGTACTCAATGGCTAAAGGTATCGGTTCAACTCTGGTAGTTAATTCAGATGAACAGTCTCTTGTCGCTAATGACCAGAGCGGATATACATTTGCAATTAAGTCGGTGACGTATGGGGCGACCACTGTTACGTCACAAGGAGTCGATATATCTGGCACATACGGCACCTTGAATGTTTCTGACTTTGCTCAGGGTTTGTTTACATTTACTTCGACAAATGCAAATACGCATCCCATAACATTTAGTTACAAAATCATTCAGACCGGAGTTGGGTCACCGGTGACATCTCTAATTTCGGCAACTGTCACCATAAACATGATTGCTCGACAAATTGTCACTTGGGTGCCTTCCGCTTCACTAACGGTTGCTCAATCGCCGTACACACTGCCAGCTGGTGATGTAGCGAGATCTGATGGTAACGGTGCTCTGACGTATGAAGTTGATTTTGATGCCGTTAACACTGCAGAATGTTCAGCCAACTCAACAACAGGAGCTCTTATCTTCTTTGCGCAGGGAAGTTGCACTGTTACTGCAACGGCCGCTGCAACTGGTACATATCTCGCGGGAAGCGCCACCGTTGTTTTCTCAACGGCGATCTCATCTCAAGCGATTACATGGGATGAGCCAACGGGTCTCTTGGCTAGTAGTTCACCGTTGACACCTTCGAGTGGCGCTATATCTACTGGAGACGGAGGTATTTCTTATGACGTAACTGCAGCTGGTCTTACTGGTTGCACAGTAGATATCAACGCAGTGCTCACATTTACTCATACGGGTTCATGCACAGTGAGGGTCAGTGCTGAAGCAACAGATTCATACACTGCGGCAACACTCAGTAAGACATTTACAATTTCTACCAATACGCAAACTTTAACTTGGTCGCCAGTGACTTCAATTTTGTCAATTCCTAGTGCCAACACTTTTACTGCTGCCGTAAGTTCTGGTGCAACAGCCGTGTCGTATGAGGTTGTTGATGCTGGAACCACGGGTTGTTCACTCTCTTCGGCGTCAACGCCAACAATTGCGTACACCGGGGCAGGGGATTGTCAGATACGCGCACGTGCGGCTGCCACCGATGCGTATGTCGCTATATCTGCAGTCCAGACTTTCTCCATCGGGTTGTCACCGCAAGGTGTTCAATGGGTTCCTTCCACAACAAGTGTGACAACTTCTCAGTCTCCCTATACGCCACCTACTTTGGCATCGGACACGGGAAGTGTGCCCATTGCTTATTCCGTCAGTAGTTTCACTACAACGACGTGCACAGTAGGTTCCGCGACTGGAATTATCACTTACACCGGTGCGGGCACATGCAGCATTGTCGCCACGGCGCCCGTGACGTCTCTATATGCATCCGCTTCACAAACTGTGATATTTACTTCTTCACTGACTTCGCAGACTTTTACGTGGTCGCCAACTACATCTCTTACAATGGCTACACGCTCTGCAA
>Ga0194060_10002244_pt1 | contig 13815 bp, 12 predicted proteins | sample SepL225m_MetaG_FD_163427 | JGI IMG/M metagenome (GOLD analysis project Ga0194060, IMG submission 163427) | Anoxic zone freshwater microbial communities from boreal shield lake in IISD Experimental Lakes Area, Ontario, Canada - Sep2016-L222-5m | ecosystem: Environmental > Aquatic > Freshwater >... | reverse complement strand
CTTCATAATTCCATCAATCGTATTCCATGTTTGTGCTGCCGAGTTTGTGATAACATATATGGCAACAAAAAGCAGCGTACCTAATGAAAGCTCTTTCAGGTATTTGTTAAAAGCCACAGATGGCGAGGTTTTCCAAACATCTATCAAGTTTTTAAAAACAAAAATGGAAGCAGGAATTTGAAAAAATATCACCCAATGAAAATTGTGTATGAAACTATAAATGAAAAAACACAACAGCGCAACAACGATTAAAAATGAATGATAAAAGCGGGCTTTGTTCAAACCGATTTTTACCGGAATAGTATGTTTACCCGAAGCTTTATCATTTTCGATATCGCGAATGTTGTTGGTGTTTAAAACTGCCGTACACAGCAGTCCAACTGCAGATGCCGGAAGCAATGTTATCAAGTCGGTATCGATATTAAAATCAAAATGCGTGTTCAATAAAAATGTTCCGGTTATGGCAACAGGACCAAAAAAAACGAATACAGCAATATCGCCCAAACCACTGTATCCGTATGCGTTTTTTCCAACAGTATATTTTATAGAAGCTGCAATGGCTATCAAACCTATTAAAAGGAAAATTGAAAATTGAAAATTGAAAATTCCTTCAAAACCGAGATACAATAAGGATACTCCCGACAGCAAACTACAAACAACAAACAACACAATGGCAACTCGCATTTGTGCAGGAGTGATATTTCCACTTTGCAGGGCACGCATGTTTCCAACACGTTTTTCGGTATCGGTACCTTTTGTAAAATCTCCATAATCGTTGGCAAGGTTCGACAAAATTTGCAAAGCAACTGCAGTGGTAAAGCTCAAAGCGGTGATTGTATAATCCATCGAATGATGTAAATCGGCAAGGCTTGCACCAATAAGTACCGCGGCTGTAGCCAATGGTAGTGTGCGCAAACGAAAAGCCGAAATCCAGGTTTTTAATTGACTCATAAAAATGTAAGCGCGAAAGTAAAACAAAAGGAATTTATAAGGTTAACTCAAGTTGTTTAACTTCGCAAAATAATTTTGGATAAATTTTATTCAAAAAAACAATGAATAACGAACATTAAATAACGAATGATGAAGTATTTAAACATTTTAATATTTTAACATTCAGCGTTCAATATTCGATATTTAAAACTTCATTTAAACTTTTTCAATTTTGACATTCGAAGAACTAAATCTCAATACTTCATTACTCAGGGCATTAGATGAACTTGAGTTTATCAATCCATCGCCTATACAGGCACAATCTGTTCCGATTGTGATGTCGGGAAGAGATGTGGTGGGCATTGCACAAACCGGTACGGGAAAAACATTTGCCTATTTACTTCCTGTATTGCGATTGTTAAAATACGCTGAGCAAAAACACCCAAGAGTTTTAATTTTGGTGCCAACACGAGAACTGGTTTTGCAGGTAATTGCCGAAGTTGAAAAGCTAACTAAATACATGACAGTTAGGGTTGGAGGAATTTATGGCGGAACAAACATCAACACACAAAAAAAACTGGTGTTTGCTGGTTTAGATATTTTGGTGGCAACTCCCGGACGGTTAATTGACCTGGCATCAATAGGTGCTTTGCGTTTAAGTTCGGTTCAAAAACTGGTGATTGATGAAGTGGATGAAATGTTGGAGCAAGAGTTTCGGGCACAGCTTACAATGATTTTAGATTTGCTGCCTAAGAAGAGACAAAACATTTTATTTTCGGCAACATTGACTCATGAAGTAGAAAAAATATTTACGCAATTTTTTAACAATCCTATAAAAATAGAAATTGCTGCACACGGAACACCTCTCGAAAAAATTATTCAAAAAGCATATCGTGTTCCAAACTTCACCACCAAAATTAATTTGCTTGGGCATTTGCTTAAAACGGATGATGAAATGAAAAAAGTGCTTTTGTTTGCATCAACCATCAAACAAGCAGATAGGATTTTTGAGCAACTAGATAAAAAATTTCCAAAAGAAATGGGAGTGATACACTCACGCATGTCGCAAAACAACAGGTTTGATGCACTCGAAAAGTTTGCTACCGGAAAAAGTTTGGCTTTGGTGGCTACCGATGTTGCAGCTCGCGGATTAGATATTTCGGATGTTACTCACGTAGTTAATTTTGACACTCCCGACATTGCTGCCGATTATATACATCGTATTGGTAGAACCGGAAGAGCAGGGAAAGTTGGAACAGCCATTACCTTTATCAATAAAAATGAGGAAGAATATTTTGATGCTATTGAAGCGTTGATGAAAATAAATATTCCATTCGAAACTTTTCCGAAAGAGGTTGAAGTATCAAAAGTTTTTGCCGAGTTTGAAAAACCTCTTAACACCGGAAAAAATTATTTGAAAGCAGTAGCTAAGAAAAAAACTGTTGCTGCCGTTCATGAGAAAAAGCTAAAAAACCAGAAAATCAATTTAGGTGGATCGTACAAAAAAAATCCACCGAAAACAAAAACACGTAACCGTGCCGTTGAAAGAAATCGTGCTAAAAAAAGAAAAGGATAAAATAGTTTTACATAAATTAAATGTCGTTTCAAATTCCTACCATCATCAAGCAAATCATTTTTATATTGGCAATCATTTGTTGCCTCACAAGCTTTATCGACCCTCCGTTAGCATTGTTAATAGGTTTAATTATTGCACAAACAATTGGTCATCCTTTTGTGCAAATCAATCACAAGGCAACAAGCACATTGCTTAAAATTTCGGTAGTTGGTTTAGGCTTTGGTGTCAATATTTTTCATGCCATCGAAGCCGGAAAAAGCGGATTTGTTTTTACTTTTTTTTCGATAGCTCTTACTTTTTTGTTTGGATGGTTGCTAAGCAAATGGCTTAAGGTAGAAAGCAAAACAGCATTTCTTATTTCGAGCGGAACAGCCATTTGCGGAGGAAGCGCCATAGCTGCTGTATCACCAATTGTAAAAGCCGATGCCAAACAAATGAGTGTTGCCTTGGGAACAGTTTTTATTTTAAACTCGGTAGCATTATTAATTTTTCCAGCAATCGGACATTGGCTAAATTTAACACAACAACAATTTGGATTGTGGTGTGCCATTGCCATTCACGATACCAGTTCGGTTGTAGGCGCATCGGCAAAATACGGACACGAAGCTTTGCAAATTGCTACTACAATAAAATTAGAGCGTGCATTATGGATTATTCCACTTTCGGTTTTAACGGTTTTGTTTTCGAAAAGTGAAACAAAGAAAATTAGCATTCCATACTTTATTGGTTTTTATATTTTGGCCATGTGTGTTGGAACATATTTGCCAGAATTTGCAGATCAATATTCGATGTTAGTGATGCTGGCTAAAAAAGGATTAACGGTTACACTTTTTCTTATTGGTGCCGGGCTTTCAATTGATGCAATAAAATCGGTTGGTATTAAACCGCTACTCCAAGGAATTATTTTGTGGGCGCTGATTAGTATCGTTTCGGTTGCTGTGATTTTGTTGTAATGTTTTAACTTAATATCACGTATTTATTTATTGTTTTTTCTAAATCCAATTAACTTTCTTGGTTGCTCTTGTTGTTTGATAAACTGGTTTAGGTAATCAAAAACAAGTTTGATTTTATTATCCTGATTGCCAATTTTCTTTTCCATTTCTTCCAGCTTCAATAAAATATCTTTATGTGTTAAAAGCATTTCACGAAGTTTGGTGTAGATGCGAACAATTTGAATGTTTACCTGAATGGCCCTTGAACTATTTAAGACACTTGAAATCATAAGCACACCGTGTTCGGTAAAGCAATATGGAGGATATCTCAATCCCATTTTATCCGATAAATTGGAGGTGCCAAATTGGCTCCTCCAATTTTTAAATTCTTCTTCATTCATTTGAAACATAAAATCATCAGGAAAACGTTCATTGTTTCTTTTTACTTGTCTTTTTAAATGCTTTGTTTCAACGCCATAAAGTTCAGCCAAATCTCTGTCGAGCATCACTTTTTGACCTCTGATTAAATATATTTTGTTGATCAATACTTCATCAGGTAGTGGTAATTTATTTGTTGTTTCTTTAGCCATAGTATTCAAAAATAATATTTCTTGTATAGAATTGGAAGTAGGATGCTTGATGCAAAATTTATTGCCACGAGCTTTAGCTCGTGGAAAAAATGAAAGCTAAAAAAATTGCGGGCTTTAGCCCAGAAATATTTTTTGTTATTGCTCTGATAGTAGACAGGCTTAATGAAACATCGGGTTAGGTTATGAAAAGATCTCGATAAACCTGTCCCACTTCGTCATTCAGTCAGGCCTGTATGCCGACAGATAGGCTCGAACTGATAAGGAATTATAAATGTAAAATTCTCAATTCTTCAACCACAATTCGGGGTCGATTTTTTGTTCCATCTTCCACACTTCAAAATGCACTTCTGTAACATCTTCTTCTGTGTCGGTCATTACCGTACCAATGGCATCTTTGATGTTTAGTTGTTTTCCTTTTTCTATTCCAGGGTTTACCGAAGCGAGTTTTGCATAAGCGGTAAAATATTTTCCGTGGCTTACCAATACAATTTCACCCATGCCCGGCACAGTTTTAATAATAGCTACAACTGTTCCTTTAAACACACACCGAACTATTGCCCCAGGTTGTGTGGCAATATCAACACCATTGTTATTTACCATTACACCTTTTAAGGTTGGGTGTGCATGTTGTCCAAACTCTTCGGTAATGTATCCTTTTTCAACTGGCCAAGGCAAGTTCTTTTTATTGCCTTCAAAATCGTTCGAAATTTTTAAAGCTTCTGGTGTCAAATACATTTCGGTAGAACTTGTTTTTGGCGTTTCTTTTTTAACTGGAACAGGAGTGCCTTTGGCTTCGGCAGCAGCTCTGGCAGCTTCTTCGCGTTTGCGTGCTTCTTCTTCTTTTCTTCGTGCTTCGGCAATTTCACGAGCAATCAAATCTTCAATGGCTTTGTTTAATTTCTTCGCAGCTTTTTCGTTTTCGGCTAGTTGTTTACGCAATTCTTTTTCGCGTTTCTGTAAAACAGTCAACACTTCACTTTCTTCTTTTTTATCGCCTTCCAATTCTTTTTTCTCATCTTCTTTCATGTTGATGAGTGCCATTTTTTCTTTCTTGGCAGCAAGCAATTCGTTCATCTGGTTGATGAGTTCGTTTTGTTTTTTCAAAATGAGTTCGGCCTGTTGCCTGCGGTAATCGCTGTATTGATTAAGATATTGAATGCGTTTGATTGCCTGATTAAAACTCTTCGAAGAAAAAACAAACATCATTTTATCATACACATTTCGGGCTTTGTATGCACCTAAAATATTTTTTGCATAATCTTCCTTCAGGTCGATTAAATCTTTTTTAAGTTTTGCAATGGTGTCTTGCTCTTGTTGAATAAGACGGTTCATTTCGGCAATCTGTTGTTGCACGATGGCAATAATATTTTCGCGGGTTTTTATTTGTCGCGAAATAGCCTTGAGTTGTTTTAGTGAGTTTGTTTTTTTGCTGCGCGTTTCTTCTAAAACTTTTTTGGTGTCTTGTATTTTTGCAACAAGTTCTTTTCGTTTTAGCTCGAGTTCTTTACGCTGGCCTGGTGTTTGTTGGGCGAACGAAAATACGGTCAGTAATAATATACCAACGGTAAAAACGATTTTATGGTTTAATAATTTCATAACTGCCCGGAATACTGAATGCGGCTTCTTTCTTTTTTTCGAACACAAAATTGCTCAGCTTAAGTTTACATTCAATATTTTTTTCTGCCCTGATGTTGATATTCATTGAAGATGGAAATGCATTCTGTCCAAAAATGTGTGGATTTGAATATTCAACAATCATTTGGCGGTTAATATTTCGGTCGGATAAAATATTTTTAGTGAGTTTTAAATTGTTGCTATAAAAAGCGGCTTGTCGCTGTGATTCAACCAAAGTGTATACAATTAAGTTATTCAAAACCGTGTCGGCAATACTTTGTTTTTCATTGTTTTTAAAAAACGGATTGCCAATAATTATTTGTTGCAAAGCATGAAGCGATAAATCAACTTTTGCAAATTTTTTGAGAAACGAATAATCGGTAATCATACACTGACGATGAATTCTATCAATCACCATAATTGAATCAGGTGTCATTTTTATTCTGAATGGTTCAAAAATAGAAAGTGTGGTGATGCTGATCCAGATATATTTATCGCGCTCCATGATGATTGATAAATCGAAACTCTGACGTGTTCCGGTATCTTTATAATCGGCCTCACCATTTGCCGAGTAATATTCAAAATGATTTTCGTTGTTGTTAATGTTACGAATAAGAATTTCGGTTGACGATGGTTTTACAACAACCTTTGCAGGTGTTGGAACAACAACAGCTTTTTTGCTTTTACAACCTATAATGGATACAGCAAAAAGGGAAAAAAGAAAAATGGATAAACGACTATTCATACAATTTTTCGTCAGCAATTTTTTTGTCAAGAAACTCACCACTGCTGCCAAGTTCTTTAGCACGCTTCCAGTTTTTTATGGCTTCATCTTTATGGTCGAGTTTGTAATTTATGTCTCCAAGATGCTCGAGCACTTCGGCACTGTTGGGAGTTAATTTCAATGATTTTTCGATGTAATCTTTTGCATTGATGTAATCTTTTTTTTGATATAAAATCCATCCGTATGTGTCCATGTAAGATGAGTTTGCCGGCTCAATATCGAGTGAGTGTTTAGACATTTCATCAGCTTTATCAAGATTTACTTTTCGTAAACTTAAGAAGTATGCGTAGTTATTTAATGCGTAAGCATTGTTGGCATCTATTTTCAAAACTGCTTCAAATGCTGAATCGCAGGCATCGTATCTTTTTAAATAATGAGCAGCATCGCCCAATGTTGAGTATAGTTGTTCGAGTAATTCTTTTGGTTCGGTAACAATTTCAATTCCTTTTTTTGCACTGTTGTAAGCCGAGTCATATTGTTTTAATTGTATGCAAGCAATTGAATGATATACATAAAATGCAGCTTCGTTAGGGAAGAATGAAAGTGCAGTTTCGCAATCTTTTTTCAGGTAATTATTGTTGCGCAATTCAGAACTGCAAAACACAATTTGCTGCCAAACCATAAAACTTGCAGGCTCAATGGCAATTGATTTTAAGTATTCATTTCGTGCCGATTCAAAATCGCGGTTCTGATTATATAAATCGCCAAGAACCATATATGCTGTTGGTTCTCCGGCATTAGCACCGATAAAAATATTGGCAAGCTCGAACGAACGATCGTGATGGTTTTCAAAATCTTTAGCCGACAAAAAAGAAACAATTGCCGAGAGCTTTGATTTTACATCAACGTTTTTACTTCTGACACCTTCTTTTACACTGCTGTAATATTTTTCGCTGTTGTTTGTTGAGCGATAATAATCGGCAAGTGCAAAATGTGCAAGTCCATTTGTCGAGTCCATTTTTAAAACTTTGCCATATAGCTCCAATGCTTTTTCAACTTTGTTGTTTGCCATATAAACATCAGCAAGTTTTCCAACAAATTTTGGGTCGTTTGGAAAAGCGTTGATCAGCTTCTCAATTTCTTTGATGGCTTTTTTTAGTTTGTTCTGAGAAAGATAAATTTGCTCTTTTTGGTTAATGATTTCTTCGTTGATGCCAATATGTTTCTCAAGATTATCAAGCGTTTTCACGGCTTTTTTTAAATCTTGTGCGAGCACAAACATATACGCAGCTTCAATTTCAAGTGATGGATCTTTATCGGCTTCAGCAATTTTTAAATATACCGGAGCGGCTTCTTTATATTTTTTTCGTAAGCGATAAACATCGGCCAATTGCTTTTTATACCAGGTGTTGTTATCATCAAAACTAACAGCGCGTTTTGCATAGAGTTCAGCATCTTCATACAATTGTTTATCAGTATAAAGCTGGCTCAACATAAAGTTTACGGCAGCATTATCAGGTTGAAGCGTTAAGCAGGTTTTAAAAAGTTTAACGGCTTCGTCACCATTATTAATCAGCTTTTCTTTGTTGGCATTGATAAATGATTTGTCGAATTCGATTTGTTGTTGCTCGCTTAATGGTTTCGATTTTTGAGCAAAACCATTTTGACAAATCACTAAACATGAGATGAAAAAAATAAATATACGGGTAGATAAAAAGGCTTTCAACAAAATATTTTCTTAAACAAATGTAGAATAATCGCCCACACTTAGGTCTTTTGCTTCTCCAGTAAATTCAACATAACTGCCAATCATTGCATTTTCAATAACAGCATTTTTAATTTTGGTGTTATTTTGAATGATGCAATTTCCGACAACCGAATTTTCGATGATTGTGCCTTCGCCTATTGATGCATATGGACCAACAATCGAACGAATTATTTTTACATTTTTACCGATAAATGATGGCTGAATAATTGTTGAGTTTTCGATTACTAAATCAGCTTCAACCATTTTTTCTTTCGCATCGAGCATAAAACTCAATATGCGCGAATTGGTGTAAACTGTTGAGTTTTTATTTCCGCAATCGAGCCACTCGGTAACTTTTCCTGGTTCAAATTTGTACCCTTTTTGTTTCATATTTTCGAGCGCATTGGTTAATTGGTATTCGCCTTTTTCACGAATATTATTGTCGAGTAGGTATTGCAATTCGCTGCGCAAATATGCACCATCTTTAAAATAATAAATTCCGATGATTGCCAGATCAGAAACAAATTCTTGTGGCTTCTCAACAAAATCTGTTATCACATTATTGGCATCAACTTTCACCACACCAAATGGTTTTGGGTCTTCTACTTTTTGCACCCAAATAATTCCATCTTTATTTCTGTCGAGTTTAAAACCGGCTTTAAATAAAGTGTCAGCAAAAACCACCAACGTATTTCCTTCAAGCGATTCTTTGGCACACATAATAGCGTGTGCAGTTCCCAAGGCTTCATCTTGATAATATATGGTTCCTTTTGCACCAAGTTTTGCGGCAACATCTTTTAGTTTTTGCTCAACAGCAGCACCAAAGCTTCGGTGAATGATGTAAGCAACTTCGGTAATTCCTTCGCCACAAACTTCTTCAAGGTCTTCAATAATTTTTTGCACGATAGGTTTTCCTCCAACCGGAATTAATGGTTTCGGAATTGTTAATGTATGCGGCCTCATGCGCTTGCCCATACCTGCCATTGGAACGATTATTTTCATATTATTTTAGCTGTTAGCCGTTAGCTTTTTAGCTATTGGCAAAACTTAATTTTTATTTTTTTTACTTCCAACTATTCCCTCCCCTTCGGGGAGGGTTAGGGTGGGGCTATCATTTCCCAGTACTTCCGTATCCACCTTCACCACGGTTTGTTTCACTGAGTTCGCTCACTTGTTTCCACGCGGCTTTTTCGTGTAACGAAATAATCATTTGTGCGATACGGTCGCCATTTTTTATTTCAAAATTTTCTTCACCAAAATTAATCAACAGCACTTTTATTTCTCCTCGGTAATCGGCATCAACAGTTCCTGGTGTGTTTAACACAGTAACGCCATGTTTCAATGCCAATCCGCTTCTCGGACGAATTTGTGCTTCATAACCTTCGGGTAATTCAATATGCAAACCCGTTGGAATTAAAGCTCTTTTCATAGGCTCAATTATTACTGGTGATGATAAAAAAGCTTTTAAATCCATTCCTGCTGCATGAATGGTTTCATATGCAGGGAGTGTATTGTCAGACTTATTTATGATTTTTATTTCCATCAGATTATCAACAAAATCAAGCGGGCGAATTTAACAATTTATCTTTTTTAACAAACATATAAACTGCAGCTATAAATATCAGAAACAGAACACTGTTTAATATGAATGTTAAAGAATTGTTATTGGCGTAAAAATAATTTCTACCAAACCATCCTACAAAAAAGAGCAAAAGCGTAAGTGCCGAGAAACTTAAAATACGTTTGATGTTGTATGCAATGGGATAATATTTTATTCCTGCAAAATAGCAAATAAGCATCATACTGAAATAACAAATAAAGGTTGCCCATGCCGAGCCAACATATCCAAATGCAGGTATCCATAAAATATTTAAAACGATGGTAATGCCTGCACCTGTAAGCGATATAACAGCACCTTTGCCTGTTTGGTCGGATAGTTTATACCAAATAGAAAGATTGTAATACACTCCCAAACATAAGTTTGCTAGTAGTAAGATGGGAACAACCTTAAGACCTTCATAAAATTGTTCGCCAATAAAATATTTAAATATATCGATGTATAATGTAACGAGTAAAAATATACCCAAACAAATAATTACAAAGTAATCCATCACCTGAGCGTAAATGGTTTTTTTATCGGTGGTTTTTGCATGCGAAAAAAAGAAGGGTTCGGCAGCAAACCGAAATGCCTGAATAAATAAACTCATCAAAATGGAAAGCTTGTAATTTGCCGAGTAAATACCAAGCTGACTCATACCAATATCACCCGCAGGAAGCAAATATTTCATTATTGCACGGTCGAGTGTTTCGTTTACCATTCCTCCTAAACCCACAACCAGCAAAGGCAAACCATACATCATCATTTTCTTCCAAAGTATTGGATCGAAACCTTTTTGTATGTGTTTAATTTCAGTTAATAATAATGGAAGCGTGATGATGCTCGACACTAAATTGGAAATAAAAACATAACCAACGCCAATTGCAGGATTATAAAAGGGAAGTGAAATATTGGATGTTTTTAAAAGATAAGGACACAGCAACAAGAAATATAAATTGAGCAAAATGTTTGAAAAAATATTGATGTTTTTAACGATAGCAAATTTGATTGGACGATTTTGCTGACGAAGCAATGCAAACGGAATACTTGCTATGGCATCTAAACCCAGAATAAGTGAAAAGTAAACAATATACTCGGGGTGATTTGGATAGCGAATAAGATTTGCAACAGGTTGTGCAAAGCTTGTCATGCCAATCATAAAAATAATTGACGACACACAAATAGAAATAAATGCTGTGGGAAAAACTTTTTCTTTTAGGGTTTCGTCTTGCGAAAAACGGAAGAATCCGGTTTCCATTCCATAAGTGAGCACAACAATAAAAAATGAAACATAGGCATACAACTCTCCAACAACACCATAATCGGCAGTGCCAAAAACACGTGTATGCAAAGGTACAAGCAGGTAATTGAGCAATCGCCCAAGGATAGTGCTTAAACCGTAAATGGCAGTTTGTGTTGCAAGATTTTTTAGCTTACTCAAATCGTGTGATTTACTCTTTTCAAAATAGAAGATTATTTCTTGTATAACCGAAAACGATTATACACACAAACTATTGCAGTGTATAGTTATCCGTAAAAAACGGTATTTGGTCATTCAAGGCAAACTAATTTTTTAAAACGCAATACTTTTGGTTTACCTATTAATAACCCATGAAGAAAATTTTAAAAATCGCAGGAATCATCCTAGGGGTGGTTGTGCTTATCATTTTATGTTTTGTTTCGTACGTCCAGATTGATGGAATACCAAAATACGAAACAAAAAAAATCGATTTAAAAGTTGAAGTCACCCCCGAACGTGTTGCGCAAGGTTTTAAAATTGCAACAATGGAATGCATTGCTTGTCATGCCGGGTCCGATGGAAAACTTTCAGGAAGAGAGCTCACTGAACTTCCAAAAGAATTTGGAAAAGTGTTTTCTCGTAACCTTACCTCAGATCCCGAAAAAGGAATTGCCAATTGGACTGATGGAGAGCTTTATTATTTATTACGAACCGGTGTTAAACGCGATGGACAATATTTACCGGTTTACATGGCTAAATTTCCGAATGCTGCCGATGAAGATTTGTACAGTGTGATTGCATGGCTGCGCTCAGATAAAATAGAAAAGACAAATGAAGAACCACCTGAATCGGAGCCTTCGTTTCTGACAAAATTTTTAAGTCATGTTGCGTGGAAACCATTACCATTTCCAGAAAAACCAATTCAGTTACCCGATACCAATAATGCTGTTGAACACGGAAAATATTTAGCAAACACAATCATACATTGCTTCCCTTGTCACTCTGGCGATTTTAAAACTTTGAACATGCTTGAGCCTGAAAAATCGGGAGGATTTTACGGAGGAGGAAATAAAATGCCGGGATTAAATGGCGATTTGGTTACAACAAGAAATTTAACTTTTGACGAAACAGGAATTGCAAATTTTACGGAAGAAGAATTTATTCAATCGGTGCGTTATGGAAAGAAAAAGGGCGGAGGACAATTACGTATGCCCATGTTTCCACATACATTGTTAACCGATACCGAATGCAAACATATTTATGCTTACTTAAAAACAGTTCCAAAAATTCAGCATAAAATTGAGTATTAAATTTTGAGTTTTTTAAAATGAAAAATGTGCAGCTATGTGTTGCACATTTTTTTTGAAACACTATTTATTAATTACATAAACTTTAAGAATGCTGTCGTATTTTGGTACTTGGCTGTTGTATAAGAAAGCCCTCAATGGATACACGCAATTACAATTATTATTCATCGATTGGTCGTAAACATAATTGATGTATAAAGTATCAGTATCACCGTTTCTAAATCGTAAATAATAAACTTTCATATTTGAATCTATACTAGGACCATTAGCCCAAGACAGGTCTAATTTATTTAAATATTTTGTAGGTTCAATTTTTTGATGTACCCAAACAGTTCTTTCAATCGAATCACATTTATAAAAAAATGAAATTGAACTATCGGGGCAAACAGTTAAATATTGTCGGTTATTTACAACATCCCAAAAAGTGACATATAATGGAAGTGGTCCGTTTGGCGGTGGAACGCAACACATCCAATGTTCCTTTTCTTTTAAGGCTTCATCTCTTTTGCATCCGGATAAAAAAATAAATGCAAAACAGAAAACTAAAATAAGTTTTCGGGTTATGTAATTTGAAGCATTGAGTAAATGTTTCATGATGATATTATTTGTGAAGTAATTTTTTTATCAATTAAAACCACTTCGTTTTATTAGGCTTTATTTTTTTATTTCATGAATTGCAACAGCAATTTTTTTAATCAGTGAATTATCTTTTTCAAAAGCATTACCAACTACAACTACATCAGCTCCAGCTTTGCAGGCAGCAATTGCAGCCTCGGGTGTACGTATACCACCGCCAACAAAAATAGGTGCACTTACCGTTTTTCGCACAGCTTTAATCATGGCAACTGGTGCAGGATTTTTTGCACCACTTCCTGCATCCATATAAATAACTTTTAGTCCAAGCATTTCGCCAGCAAGTGCAGTTGTTGCAGCTATTCCCGATTTATCTGCTGGAATTGGAATCGTGTTGCTGATGTATGAAACAGATGTAATGTTTCCTCCATCAATAAGCATATATCCTGTAGGAATAATTTCGAGTTTACTTTGTTGTAGCATCGGTGCGGCAATCACATGTTTACCAATTAGCAGTTCGGCATTTCTTCCAGAAATCAATGAAAGAAATAAAATAGCATCAGCATCTATGCTTACTTGCATAACACTTCCAGGGAAAAGCATTACCGGAATTTTTGTGTGAGCCTTGATGGTGCTGATGCATTGCTCGAAAAAACCATTCGTAATGAGGCTGCCGCCAACTAAAATCAAATCAGCTTTTGCTGCGGTGCATAGTTTACAAGTGTCGGCAAGTTGTTTAACACTGCCAACGCTATCAGGGTCTATTAAAACGGCAAGCATCTTTTTGCCGATGCCTTTGTTTTCAAGTAACGAGTTTAATATTGTTTTTTTCAAAGTATAAAATGTATTCAAAAAAGGACAAGCAGTTGATTTTTACACGCTTTATGTTCTGTGCAAATCCTAGGCAAATAAACAACTTTTTATACAAATATTTTCTTATTCACACGTAAAGCATCAGCAGTACCTAAGAGAAAATTTTTTTACG
>Ga0194060_10002243_pt1 | contig 13822 bp, 24 predicted proteins | sample SepL225m_MetaG_FD_163427 | JGI IMG/M metagenome (GOLD analysis project Ga0194060, IMG submission 163427) | Anoxic zone freshwater microbial communities from boreal shield lake in IISD Experimental Lakes Area, Ontario, Canada - Sep2016-L222-5m | ecosystem: Environmental > Aquatic > Freshwater >... | reverse complement strand
GTCTCGTCGTTGACCGAGGCCGCGAACACCGTGCGCCGGGCGTAGCGCGAAGACGCCGCCGCATACGGGCGTCTTATCTCGTCCACCGTCTGGGTCAGGAACGCCTTGAGAGCTGCGATGTCGCTCTTCTTAAACGTCGCATCAAGCTCACCCAGCTCGGCCAACCAGCCAGACAACACGTTCATGAGCGAGTCCTTGTCGTGCACGTTCAGGCTCTTGCCGGTGTTGACTAGGTTCAAGTTCGCCGGCACAAGCGAAGTCAGCCACCGGGTCTTGCCGATGTACTGCGCGCCTTGTAGCACCAGCACGCCTCTGGCCATCACCCCATCAGGCGAGTAGGCCGCGGCAATCGCCGAGAGCGCCCACTTGCGCATGAGCAGCTCCTTGCGCCCGCGCTCGATGGCCTCGGTCACCTCCACCAGCGTGTCGTACCAGCTCTGCAGCCGGCTGACGCCGTCCCACGGCTTGCTACTCACCCACTCGACCACCGGGTTGTAGACGTTCATGTCGGCAATGGTCGTGACCATGCTCTTTAGGTACTGCGTCCTGATCTCGGCCTTGTGACACATCGAGCGGATCACCGTGAGCGAGGCCTCGGCGGCGTTGTCCATGGTCCACCCCGCACCCGGCACGAGGATCTCGTCGTGCTTGTTGATGCAGTTGTAGCGCACGACGATCCCCGCGTTCTGGCAGACGGCGGCCACGTTCTCGATCGTCTGCTGCGGTGCACCCTCAGCGTTCACGTCAGGCAGCGCCATCTGCGCACGCCGTGGACGCATCATGCGCCGGATATCAGCCACGGGCATGTTGGCCCCCAGCTCCGCGAAGCGACGCCTAAGCGCCTGCACGAGTGCCGCCTGCTCAACCTGACCAACGTCCAAACCGATCTCTGCCGTGAGCGCCTCCAAATCTGTTAAAGCGGCCGCCGCGATGCGCTCCGACCAACTGGCGACGGCCGCTGTCTTTTCCGCGGCGATTTCTGGCAAGCCCTCGCACATCTTGAGCATGGCGAGCTGCGAGGGGTGTGACTGGATCTGCACCAGATCGAGCGGATCGGCACCCTCATCGAGGTGGCCGAACTTGTGCACCCGCACCAGATCAAAGACGTTGACCGCGCGCCCAAGGCACGGGTCGCTGGCGTGCTTGTTGACCACGTGCAAGCGGTCATCGGTCACAAACGCCCCACCCACTGAGCCACCACCACCCTTGTAGGTGAGCCGTCGCTCGTTGTCATCGAGCTGGAAGCGGAACTTGTCCGAGAGCCAACGCACGATCACCTCCTCCACGCTAAAAGCCCGACAGAACGCACCCACCATGCCGGGCTTCTCGCGCGGGTCGCTCATCGTGTAGGACCCCTCGTACTCTGGCACCTTCACGTCCGACACGTCGATCGCGACTGAGTCAAACCAGCCAGACGACATACCTGATCGAGCCTCAACAGGATCAGTTACGCCAGCCTCGAACACGGGCGCTGCGGTGTAGTGCGCCTGCACTGGATTAAAGACCGAGTGATCAAGGCCTTCGATGCCAATACCCCACGCACGTAGCTGGGCGCTTGTGCGAGGCTCGGTGAGCCAGAACCAGACGTGCGCCTTGAGCACACCGGGCGTGCGGCCGGCAGACGACGAGAGCTGCCACCAGTAGCGCACACCAGCGAAGGCTGGCAAGGTGGCCTCAACCCACGCATCGATCGCCTCCTCAGGTGCGCCCTCGTGCTCGAAGTTATCCACGTCAAACATAACCGCGTGCAGCGGCTGGTCAGCGAAGTTAACCAGAGCACGCCGCACGTAGCCCGGGTACTCCGAAGGCTCGGCCTGCTCATCGCCCACATACGCCCCGCGTATCAGGCACACGTCGGACTTGCTCTCAATGCGCTTGAGCATTGCGCCCAGATCGTCTAAACTTGCGACCTGCTCGGTGCGCATCTTAAAGTGCTTGGCATCCTCGTAGCCATCGATCGTACCGTCTTGTTTCCATAACTTAGTCATCCTGCGACCGTTCATCGTTTTAAGCAATGTTATCGTGTCTGTCATATCAAACCTTATAGTTGAATTTCTTGCCGGCGACCAAACTCAGCGCTGCTGCGAAGCGCTCCGACGGCTTGCGCTTTCCGTGCGCGATCATTCCAAGATAGCTCATGCTGCTATGCACGCCAAGCGCAAGATCACGCTTTTGCTGCGCAGTCAGCGAGGCATAATACTTACTGAACTTGAACATACAAAACCTCCGAAAGAGCAAAAATATTAACACAGTTAAAATTCGTGATACTATTTAATTTCACAAACACGGAGAAACACAAATGTTTACGGTAAATATCCAAGCCCAGACGATTGAGGAACTACGGCGCAAGGTGCTTGATTTAACGCACGCCATGACAACCGTTCAGGTAGCGCAGACAGTGGTCACGGCCACCGTTGCTGAGACAGTTGAAGAGACAGAGGAACCCAAGCCTGCTAAGTCACGCAAGAAGAAAGAGCCCGAGCACATCAGTGTCGAAGATTTACAGGCGATGTGTGTGGCCACCGCTGCAGTTGTGGGCAACCCGGCTGTGAAGGCGATGATCTCGTCTTACAGCCATAGTGGCATCAGGGCCATGACCGACGAGCAGCGCGACAAGCTGGCCGCCAAGCTGAGTAACCGCCATGAGTGAGCACGCCTACCTAGGGTGCTCAAAGAGCCACCAGTGGCTGAACTGCACACCGAGTGTGCGGCTCGAGTCGCACTTCCCCGATGAGCAGAGCCCATATGCGGCCGAGGGTCGTCTTGCGCACGAGCTCGGTGAGCGCGCGCTGGTGACAGGCAAGTCTGCCAACGACATGTCGGGCGACTACAGCCAAGAGATGCGCGACGCGGTGCAGATCTACTTAGACCACGTGCGCGCAATCAAGCACGAGCACATGCTGGTTGAGGTCAAGCTCGATGTCAGCCCGTGGGTGCCGGAGGGCTTTGGCACGAGCGACTGCGTGCTGATTGATCGCCAGACCATCCACGTCTTTGACTACAAGCACGGCAAGGGTGTGGCCGTGGACGTTGAGAATAATTCACAGGCCATGCTCTACGGCTTGGGTGCGATCAACGAGTACGATTTGGTGTACGGGCCCTTTAACGACATCGTGCTCCACATCGTGCAGCCACGTATCCATAACATCAGCTCGTGGACCACTAACGTGGATGAGCTTCTCGCTTGGGGTGCGGGCATCAAACCAATTGCCGAGATCGCGTTTAAGGGCGAGGGCGAGGCCGTTGCAGGCGACCACTGCCGGTTCTGCAAGGCGCGTCACTCGTGCCGGGCACGCGCTGACATGATGATTGCAACGGTGGCCGACCAACCCGCAGGCGAGCTGATGGCTGATGCAGAGCTCGCAGCCATCTACCCCAAGCTTGCTGGCATCGTCGCGTGGGCCAATGATTTGCAGGACCAAGCGCTCAAGCGTGCCGAGACGGGCGTGAAGCTGCCGGGCTTGAAGTTAGTGGAAGGCCGCAGCGTGCGCAGTTGGTCAGACGATGCTAAAGCTGCCGACAGGTTGTTGAGCAACGGTTTCAAATCAACACAGATTTATGCTACAAAGCTGCTAGGAATAGGTGCCATCGAGACCCTCGTTGGCAAGACAAAATTTACTGAGTTGCTTGGGGATGTCGTGACCAAGCCGCCCGGTAAACCCACGCTGACAACGATCGAAGACAAGCGATCGGAACTCAGCACAAACGATGCAGCGCTCGCCGAGTTGCTGCGTTCTTAAACACGTTAAAAAGGTATCTATATGGCAACCGCCGCTAAAATCCAAGTCACACGCTCTTCACGAGTTAACTCACCCAAAGCACGTGCGTCCTACCCGCACATCTTCAAGCCCACAGCCTTCCAAGGCGAGGGTGACCCGAAGTACTCGATCAGCCTGCTCGTGCCCAAGGCCGAGAAGAAGTTCATCGAAGACCTGCGCGCAGCCCAAGACGCCGCGATCAAGGAGCTCTACCCGACCAAGGTGCCCACGAACTTTGAGCGCTGGGGTATCACCGACGGCGACGAGGTCGACGACCCTGCGGCCAAGGGCAACTGGGTGATCAAGGCGAGCAACAAGCAGCGCCCACGCATCGTGGACGCCAACAGCGCCGAGATTCTTGACGAGCTCGAGGTCTACGGTGGCTGCTACGTGCGCGCCAGCTTGAACGCCAAGGCCTACGGCACCTCACAAAAGGGTGGCGTGACCTTGGAGCTCAACGTCGTGCAGAAGGTCGCCGACGGCACACCGTTCGGTGGCGCAGCCAAGGCCATGACCGACGCGGTCAACGAGCTCGGTGCCTACGAGGCGTCAGGCGAAGACTGGTAAGATAGTTACAGGTCGCCGGGCACCTGAACCCAAAGCCCGGCACCAACACGCATGAGGATTGAGGCAAAGGCCCGTAGATATATATTTTGCGAATGCTGGTCAGGATAACAATCTGGAACGCCTGATTGCTGACTACAGTCCTCAGTCGTGTTGGTATGTGAAAGCGAATGCTGTGGCTTACGGGTAGCACCTGCCAGCCAATTCTAGACAATAGCTGGGAATAGCTTGCCACGGTGCAGCGAGTAGTATGCCAACAACTAAAACGGAGAACACGATGAAAACGGTCGCACTGGATATTGAGGTCTACAGGGATTACTTCCTCGTCATGATGAAGGACGAGCAGAAGACGATGTACTACGAGATGTACGAAGGTCACGACCTGAACCGCGACGCACTGCGCAGCGTGCTGGGTCGGGTCTGCGTGGTGACGTTTAACGGCAACGGCTACGACATGCCGCTCTTAAACGAGGCGCTTGAGGGCGCAAGTTGCCAAGAGCTTAAAGGTTATTCAGACAACATCATCGTGGACGACATACGTCCGTGGGAGCTTGACCTGCGCGCACCCAAGGGTGTGAACCACATCGACTTAATCGAGGTCGCACCCGGGCTCACAGGGCTTAAGAACTACGCCGGGCGCATGGGCGCACCCAAGATGCAGGACCTACCCATTGAGCCCTCGGCCAGCATCACGCCTACCGACCGCGTGCTGTTGCGTCAGTACTGCGAGAACGACCTAGACGTGACCCTCATGCTCTTTAAGCGCCTGCGGCCGCAGATCGCGCTGCGCGAGAAGTTAGGCGAGCAGTACGGCCAAGACCTGCGCAGCAAGTCGGATGCGCAGATTGCAGAGGCCGTGATCAAGGCCGAGGTGCACAACGTGACCGGCAAGCCCGTTGGCAAGCCCCGGGTGAGCATCGGCAAGGTGTTTAAGTACAAGGCACCCCCATTCATCCAAGAAAGCGCAGCGCTTGATTTCGTGCGCGCGTGTGACTTCGTGATCGCCGACACGGGCTCCCCCAAGTGCGAGGCGCTGGACAACTACCGCGCTGGCACCTACCGCATGGGGATCGGCGGCCTGCACAGCACCGAAAGTGCGATCACGCACATCGTGGCCGAGGACGAGTTCTTAATTGAGCGCGACGTGGCGTCCTACTACCCCTCGATCATCCTGCAGTGCGGCCTGTACCCAGAGACGATGGGCGAGGCCTTCCTTGACGTGTACACGACCATCTACGAGCGCAGGCTGGCCGCCAAGGCCGCGGGTGACAAGGTGACCTCGGACACGCTCAAGATCGCGCTCAACGGCACCTTTGGCAAGCTCGGTAGCAGGTATAGCTGCCTGTACTCACCGGGCCTGCTCGTGCAGGTCACGCTCACCGGCCAGCTCGCGCTGCTTGACCTGATCGCGATGGTCGAGGCCGCGGGCGCGCAGGTGGTGAGCGCCAACACCGACGGCATCGTGATACGGGGCAAGAAGACGCGCTACGTGGCCGTGCAGGAGGCCGTGGTTAAGTGGGAGAAGTGCACGGGCTTTGTGACCGAGGAGGCCGCCTACCGCGCGCTGCACTCGCGTGACGTGAACAGCTACGTGGCCATCAAGGCATGTGGTGAGGTCAAGCTCAAGGGTGCGTATGCTGCCACCACGCTCTCAAAGAGCCCGGCCAACGAGATCTGCTCGATCGCGGCCGTGAAGTACTTGGCAGAAGGCGTGCCCATCAGGCAGACCATCTACGGCTGCGAGGACATCACGCTCTTTGCCACGGTGCGTGCGGTGCGCACGGGTGCTATCTACAAGGGCCTGTACTTGGGCAAGGTGGTGCGCTGGTATAGGGGCACAGAGGGCGATTTTATACGCTACAAGAAGAACGGCAACAAGGTGCCCAAGTCAGACAACGCGGTTCCTATTATGGAGCTGCCCGAGGTTTTACCCGCTGATGTTGATTATCAGTGGTACATGAGCGAGGCAATAAAGATCCTGATAGACGTAGGTCTGCACAAACTTTATTGACTCAGTTAAAAAAAAGGTTTACATTGTCAATTCACACGGAGAAACACATGCTCACACGATATCTTGCTTTTGTAGTCAAAGCCTCGGTTGTTCTGTATTCAATCATCATCCTGTATTTTGTTATTTCTTACGGGATGTGATCATGGAACTCAAAACAGAACACTCACCCTACGCCCCAGCCTCGGCCACCAACGTGCAGCGCACTTGGAAAAAATACGGCTGGACCCCGCCCTCAAAAGATCCAGAAACCATCGCCAAGTGGGATTACTACAAGAGTCTCTCGTTGTTATCAGAAACCGCCTTACACATTAAAAAGGATTAAATCGTGGAACAAATTACACAGATCGCATTGAACAAAGCCATTATGCTTTTAAAGGCCATCAAGGCCGAGTACGTCATCCAGATACCGGATGAGCCAATCATCAACGAGGGCTCGCTCGAGGTGGTCGCACCGCGCGAGCGTAAGAGGCGTCAGATGACGGTGCCCTACGGCACGTACAGCACTTTTTTAACCGGCAAAGGTTTTGACAAAATGCAACCCAGTGACGTGTTTTTACTTGAACCCGGCGAGTTTGACGCCGAGTCGTTGCGATCGGCGGCCGTGTCGCGTGGGTGCAAGCTGTGGGGCAACGGCTCGGTCATGAGCACCATTAAAAACAACGTCATTGAGTTCATGAGGCTGCAATGACACCTGAAAAAATCCTACGCAACCTTGACCACGGGTTCTTTATGACCCACCAAGAGCAGTCCGAGGCCGCGGCGTTGATACGTGATCAAGAGAAGTCAATCAAGGCGCTGCACGAGAACCTGCACGACTACGCGGCCGAGATCGTGCGCCTGCGCTCCCAAATACGCGCGGCATGGTCGGCGTTACAGACTGGTAACGATCTGGACGTTGTGGCCGCAATTGAAATCTTACGGAGATGCAATGAAAGAAGCCCGCGAACTACAAACACTGCTTGATCAGCTTGAGCATCACATCAAGGCGCAGGCAGACGAGATTGACCGCCTACGCAAAGATGCTATGCGCTACCGTTGGCTCAACAAATACACAGCACAGTTGTTCATGGTGACCGAGCAGCAGATGAACGACGAGGTGGACAGGGCTATGGCAGGGGGTGAGAAATGAACGAGCGAATAAAAGAGTTGGCTGAACAAGCGGGGTTAGAAGAACTTGGTGATAGTGATTGGTGCTCATTAAATCACCCTGATGTACGAGCCGAACACCTTGAACGCTTTGCAGAACTTGTGCGCCAAGATGAACGTGAGGCTTGTGCGAAGATTGCTCTTAAATATGAGCCAACTGAACGACAACCTTACGTTACTTATGCCGCAGATGAAATTAGAGCAAGGAGTGAGCAATGAGCAACACTTTTAATATCAAACGTACCGAAACAAATGGCGATGGTGTTGCCTTGTATAGCGTTGCGCATCCCCGACCAACAAGCAAGATTGATTTAATTATTGATGCGCTGTCGGTCGCACAAAACTCAGTTTGGTCTGCGCTGAATCAAGAGGCGCTTGCCGCAGCCCGTGAACTAAAAGCGTTGAAGCCTGTGGCGTGGATGATGCCTGAGTACGGCGATGTGATTTCAGCAAGCGAAACCGATGGCGAGGGTATATATACCATACCACTCTACGCACTAGACGAGGTGACGAAATGACAGACCGTGAACTACTAGAACTTGCGGCAAAAGCCGCTGGATGGTCTTGTTGGCAAAGCAAACACGGCTATTTAAATGTGACCGACCCCCATGACAATAAACACGTCTGTTGTCGAGATTGGGTTCCATACGATGCATACAGCGGCGAAAAAGCCAACACACCAACTTTGACCGACGCTGTTGCAGAACTTGGGTGGAACCCTTTAATTGATGATGGCGATGCTCTGCGACTAGCGGTGAAATTGGGTTTATTTATTGACATTTATGATGCGGAAGTGTTGGTGGGGTGGGTCGTTGATAAAGATGCTTTGTCTATGAACACTTTAAGACAGGATAAGAACAGCGATCCTTACGCAGCAACACGCCGAGCAATCGTGGGAGCAGCAGCAGCAATCGCTAAAGCAGAGGATACAAAATGAGCCGTGAAATTATGAAGCAAGCGTTACATCATTTAGTAGACCTCGCCGATGACTTACGCAGAATACCTAGCGACATTGCTCAAACTATCGCAGCACTTGAAGCAGAGTTAGCCAAGCCTGAGCAAGCATCTACTGAACCGCCTGACTACGTAGAGCCGCCAACATCCGATTATCACAACGGTTGGGAAGAAGGTTTTGAAGCAGCAAAGAATCTGTTTAAAGGGAACAACACATGAGCAAGATTGATTTAATTATTGATGCGCTTTACAAAACCAAACTTTTGATGGATGGACATGGGCAATACCCACACACCCTGAGAGAAGTAAGCGAAGCCCTCGCCACAGCCCGTGAACTGCAACAAGAGTTAGCCAAGCCTGAGCAAGAGCCTGTCGGTTACTTTTATTTGAGAAAAGGCGTTTTTTTTCACATCTATGAACCGCATAATGCTGATCCTGAGGTATTTCCGCTCTACACCGCACCACCACGCAAAGAATGGGTCGGGTTGACGGATGAGGAGATCAATGACTTTGATAAAAAGCTGCGAGACAACGGCGACTATTGCAGCTTGCATTTTGCGTGGGGTATTTCAGCCAAACTAAAGGAGAAGAATCATGGGTCTGTTTAAATCAGGCAAGTCAAAGGCAGATGATCTGCTATCAATTTTAATACCATCACTTCAATGGCAGATGCAGGAAGAACTCAAAAAACGCCTAGTGGCGCAGATGGAAGACGTTGTGCGTGAGGCGGCAAACCAAGTGATTGGTTATGGCTATGACGAAGCAATCAAAGAATTAACCGTACAGGTTCGTGCGCCTAAACGCCAGTGGGTCGGGCTGACGGATGAAGAGATTAAGGGCATACTTGATTGTGAGCGTGGCGGGTTGGTTGATATTAAAAAAGCAGAGCAAATACTCAAGGAGAAGAACACATGACACGCTTAGAGATAGCAACGCAGATACTTGCAGGAATGTGCGCGGGGGACTGGCAGATGCAGATACCCGAAGGTCAAACGTGGGATGAGGTTGCAATACCAAGAGCGTTTGAATTGGCAGACAAGATGATGGGGTATCAAGCAACGGCACGGTTTGAGCATCAAGACTACACAATGAAACTAGGGGAAAAGAATGACTGACCAAGAGCTGATCATAAAGTCAAAGATAGCGTGGCATGACAATAAAACCAAACATATTCTTTTGCCCATCTACGCAACCGAGGGCACCCACCTGATAGACATCTCCTTTAAAAAAGAGGGCGACGACTGGGTGGGGTTGATGTCGCACGAGGGCATGATTGAGCTTGTGAAATTTGCCGACGCGTTGCGCAGGCCATGAACATCCCTGCTGATCTACCCGAATGGGCACTATGGTTCTACGGCGCATGGTGCGTATTTATCATCTACTTAAAATGGCTATTTAAATGAAAGAATTAACCGATTTCCAAAAGAAGTTCTTTGCACGCGGCACAGGTGCCACGCTGTTCACGCAGGAGGAGTTTGATAACGCCCTTGCAATTGCCCGGGCCGAGATCATGCAGATCGCGATCAACACCACCAAGACCGCGATTTCAATCGAGCGCGACGAATGCGCCAAGCTCGTTGACGTGATGCGCAAGGGGCTCGATGGTGTGGACGTGCCGATGGTGCTGGACGTGGCGCTCGAGCAGCTCGCAACGCAGATCCGCGATAGGCTAACGAAGCAGCGGCATGGTTAAGGGGTCCGACATGGAACTGAACGAGCAAGAGTTAAAAGGTATTGCGCAAATAGGCGCAGCAATACGCGCCAACGCGCAACAAGTAGGCGGCTCGCACTACGCAGTCAAGGCCATACAGCCGTGGGACTTCATCATCGCCAACAACTTGGGCTATCTAGAGGGCAACATCGTGAAGTACGTCAGCCGGTGGAAGGACAAGGGCGGCGTTGAGGACCTGAAGAAGGCGCAGCACTACCTACAGAAACTTATTGAGGTGAGCGATGAAAACATTTGACGGGCTTGAAAGCGCCCTAGTTGGTGCCGCTGATGTATGGCAACCGGACGGTAACCGTGTCACCCGGGCAGTCTACGACGGCGAGAAGATCATCAAGCTGCTCATGCGAGACATGCCGCAGGGCGAGGCACGCGAGTACTGCGACTTCAACATCGAGGGCGGTTACCACGGTGAAGACACACCTATTATTTTTTGGAATCACGATGAATGACGACGACCTAGTTAAACTGTACGCCGGTATGGCGATGCAGGCCCTCATAACGGCCGCCAAGGTGCCTTGGGATTTAATCCCGCAGTTGGCCAACGAGATGGCGCAGAAGATGATCGCCGAGCAGGGGAGCTCGTAGTGGCAGGCTACTCGCTATCACTGATCAGGCAGATCAACGACACGCCCTTCACGCCCTTCACACGCTTGGCCATGAAGGCCATCGAGCTTGACGTGAGCATCGTGGATATTGCCGATCACCTAGAGGTGTCACGCACCGCGGTGTACGCGTGGTTCTTGGGCAGGTACGAGCCAAGCGCTGATAAATTTACCAAACTGGAGAAATACCTTGAACGAATGTGAACAGGCATACCAAGACTGGCTCAAACTGCTCGACGACGCCAACGCCAATGACTTGCTCGAGGACCCCTACAACATCTGGCTGACTGCGTGGGAGCAGGCTACGGTATTAGAAAGCGAGCGTTGCGCGGGTCGCGCTCCAACATCGGGGTAACCGCCTTGGAATACTGATTAACCAACGAGCGCCCAGCAGGAATGGCGCTCATAACGGCGCCTGTACCCACCGCGTATGGGTTGCCAGTCAGCATGAGCGCCCCACCTGTGCCGCTTAGCGCATCCATCGCGGCCTCGGTGTAGTTGGGGTTCTTTTCCTTCATCTGCTTTTGCGTCTCGGCCACGGCTTTGACGATATCGTGCCCGGCCAATGCACCGCTCGCGATTGGCAATATGGGCCCAAGTGTCTTAGCGATGCCTCGGCCGACCTGCGCAAGCGGCCCGGGTCGTTGGGCTTCAAGCCGTGCAAGCTCTTCGGCCGTCTGTGCAGCAGCGCCAGTCGCCGCGGTGTAATTGGTCTGCGCGCGGGCAAACTCACGGGGCGCGTTACCGGTCAAACTTAACCAGTGCGCTTGCGCGGCTGTACGCGCAGCTTGCGCCTCGTCATGCGCTTGCTGTGCAGCTTGTAAAGCTCTTATGGCCGGCACTTCTTGGTTGGCAAGATTGGCAGGTAACATAAAATGCTCACCGGCTCGATACCCCGGTACAGCTTGCAAGGTCCTGTTATGTGCATAAGCCGCTTCCATGCTTGGCTGCAGGCTTGCTTCTAAAGAGGTCAGCAAGGGCGTCATGCCTTGGCTTGTGTTCTTACCTGTTGCCCAGTTAACAACGGGTGTGCGCTCAACAGGTGTGCCAAAAGGACGTGCAGCGGCCTGTGCTGCGGCTAACCGCTGAGCAGCCTCTTCAGCAGCAGCACTGGTGGCTCCGAGGTTAGCGTGAGCGATGTCGGTGGCGGTGAAATAAGGGAGTTGTTGCGCGCGGTAGTTATTTAGAGCCGTGGTCACACCCGTTTGCGCTTGCGATGCCGCGTCACGGGCCGAGGCAAGCCCCGGTGGGCCAAAAGGTGCTTCCGGCCTATTACGGAGTGTGCGGAGCAGCTCCTTAGCCGCGCCAACCGATGCGCCCGCCGCAGTCGGGGCAAGGTAAGCCCTGATATCATCAGTCGAGGCAGACTCTTTTAACTTAGGCTCGGGCTTCGCCGTTGTACCGATGGTTTCTTCTAACGAAGGCAATCCCGTCGTATCGGGTCTTTCCCGTTTAGGAGGGTTTAAAGTTTCTTCAAGGGTAGGTAATCCCATTATTGCTCCCCTAAAACAGTCCGATACATGTCAGCATAATGAGTATTAACTTGATGGTATCGTGATTGCGAATTGTCAGGGTCAAAGAATGCCTCAAGGCCTGCACCTTTATTTTTTTGTTCAAACTCCGCGAAGGCTTTGTACATCTGAGCGCGATGCCCGTTTTGTACTTGACTGCGTTTGATGTAATCCCTAACGGTTTGCACAGTATCGGTCATGCCTGCCAATGGTGCCTGTAGTAACTTGTCTTCGTTGTTGCTGATGGTGCCCGGGATAGCGGCTTTGTTAGCCATTGCGCTGGCAAAGAACTGCTGCGCCAAGATCATGCGTGCACGTTGATAGTCACTACGCTCGGTGTCTTTCATGCTGGCCAAGATGTACTCATCAACCGGCAAACGAAGCGACCCAAAACTTCCAAGCGGGATACCTTGATTGATTGCTGTATTTACGATGTCACGGATATCATTGTTATTGCGCAAAATATCGAACACTTTTGGATTACGTTTAGCAATAGTTTCAAGAGCAGTTAAGTCTGAAGAAATTTGATCCGTCACACCCGGTCTAAATTCCAAAATAGCCTTGCGAACTGGTTCAGCTTCTTTACCACGAAGGTTTAAATTAGCGTTTGCGCGTTCCTGCCTCTTAACCTCTTGATCATACTCAAACTCACGCCTTTTAGCAGGAGCCATCCGACTTAAATCGGTTGTAATGTTAGTAACAGGATCAGTATAAGAATTTGCGTCATTTGCAGCGGCAGGGGTAGGTGCTGCTGCAGGTGCAGGTGTTGCAGCAGGCCGGGCAACAGGCGCCGTAGGAGCTGGCACAGGCACTGCAGTGGCTACAGGTTGCGTTGTCGTGCCGTGGAAGTCTGACTCCTCACCGGGAGCTCGCGCGGGTGGTGCGCCTATCGGCACATGGTCAGCAGGTAATGGTGGTTCAGGGCGTGCTGGGCCGCTAGTCAGATTAGGGTTGGTTGTTGCAGGGGGCCGTGGTGCGTTACCACCAATAGGGCCAAACAACCCTTTAGCGCCCGGAATCCTGTCTTCAATTTCAAATACACTCATGCCTTGTTTTTGTAACGCAATGGCTGTATCAATTAGTTTTTCCTGCATCCCTATTTGTTCAGTAACAAACTTTCGCAACTCAGGATCATTTACAAGCGCTGCATGGGCTTGTGCCAACCTTGGCATCAACGCAAGATCAATGCCGCCGTTAGCGGGCTGCAGGCCTGCCATTGCTTCGGAGGGCGATTTGTTAAATATCTTGCCAACAATTTCTAGCCCTTTTGCTTGCTTAGCCACTTGGTACTGTTGGCCGGCCAATTGCGCGCGCATCTGAGCGATTGGTATGGCTTGCGCTTCTTGCTCTTGACGTTGTTGGCCCGCAACATCCATGGCCCGGCCGAACGCCTCTGCAGCGCTACCAGTGCGACCCGGGTTCGCTAACGCGCCAGCGATCTGAAACCAGTTTGTACCGCCACGATTTTCAAGTGCTTTTAATTGAGCATCGATCGCAGCATTGTATTTAGCAAGCGCTTCTTGATCACCACTAATGCCCATAGGAGG
>Ga0194060_10002242_pt1 | contig 13822 bp, 20 predicted proteins | sample SepL225m_MetaG_FD_163427 | JGI IMG/M metagenome (GOLD analysis project Ga0194060, IMG submission 163427) | Anoxic zone freshwater microbial communities from boreal shield lake in IISD Experimental Lakes Area, Ontario, Canada - Sep2016-L222-5m | ecosystem: Environmental > Aquatic > Freshwater >... | reverse complement strand
AAGTATATATATAAATAACTAGCATTTATTTAACTTTTTTGATATAAATAGCAATACATGGGGCTTATGGTGTAATAGTAGCACTAGAGCTTGTGGAGCTCTCGGATTCGGAGCATAACCGAATAGGCCCCCACGATAGTTTATTTTTTCCCTTCTATGTCCTGGTCTATATGTTCTAGTTTTTGTTCCAATCTGGCTAGAGTATTTTGTAAATTTTTTAATTGAGCTTCTTCAGTTTCAATTTCTGCTTCTTCTTTTTCTGCGAGTTTTTCTTCTCCCACAAGTCCAGAAATAATAAGTTTCTTTCCTATAAATTCAGAGACGAATATTCCTATTACGAGCATAATAAAAGCTCCTATAAAGAGAGAAAAAAGGCTGCTCATGTTGACATCATCCGCTGTATGCCATACTCCACGCCAAAACAAAACAATACCGACGCCCCCTATGAATGCATATAAAATAGGGTAGCGACTCAATCTTATCCTTATTTTATTTTCTAATTTCTCAAAAAATTTTACAATCTTTTTAATCATTTTTATATTATAATACATTTTATGCAGTCAGAGCAAAATGTCTGGGAAGATGAAAATTTAATTAAGACATTAAAAAATGGTGGTGTGGCCGTGATGCCGACAGATACTTTGTATGGAATAGTAGGGCAAGCGCTTACAACTGACACAGTAGAGAGAATATATAAATTAAAAAAAAGGGCACCAGATAAGCCATGTATAGTTTTGATTGGTGATATTTCTGAACTTGAGAAATTTGCTATAAATTTTTCCGAAGGGCATAAAAAAGTTATCAATAATTTTCCTACCCCGACTAGTTTCATTTTAGATTGCCCAAATGATAAATTTTCATACTTACATCGTGGTACAAAGACTCTAGCGTTTCGAATACCCACGCAAATGGAGTTACAGAATTTATTAAAAGAAACAGGGCCGCTCATAGCTCCTTCCGCCAATCCTGAAGGTCTGTCTCCAGCACTAAATATAGAAGAAGCAAAAACATATTTCAGTGATAGCGTAAATATGTATGTTGATGGAGGAGAAATTACTGGCAAAGCATCAAAAGTTATAAAATTGCATAAAGATGGCTCTATAACTATACTTAGGGAATGAAAAAGACCATTTTGGAAAAAGTTTTTAGTGCGCCGGCTGAGATACTGGAAAAGAGTGTAGAAGTCGGGCATGAGTTGGAACATGATATCGCCGGGAAGAGACCCATGAAGGCTGCCGTCAGTTATTGGAAGAAGCTCGGCCCTGGGCTCATTACAGGTGCTGCTGATGATGACCCATCAGGTATTGCTACATATTCTCAAATGGGTGCTTCACAGGGATTTGGTCTTATTTGGCTTTCACTTTTTTCTTTTCCACTTATGGCAGTAATACAGGAAATGTGCGCACGTATTGGGCTCACTACCGGCGTAGGTTTAGCAGCAAACATCAAAAGACATTATTCAAAAAAAATTCTTTATCTTTGTACTGCACTTTTACTTTTTGCAAACGTTTTCAATATCGGAGCAGACCTAGGGGCGATGGCCAAAGGAGCGCAGTTGATATTTCCTGCTTTTAATTTTACTTTTTTAATTTTTCTTTTTGCAGTATTTTCTTTATTTCTTCAGATTTTTATTCCTTATAAAGAATATGCAAAATATTTAAAATATTTGACGTTTGTTTTGTTTGCTTATGTCATTTCTGCTTTTTCAGTAAAAATAAATTGGGGAGAAGTTATTCAAAACACGGTGGTGCCACATTTTTCTTTTTCTAAAGACACAATTATTTTGATTTGCGCGGCGTTAGGTACCACCATCAGTCCATATTTATTTTTCTGGCAGTCTTCACAGGAGGTTGAGGAGGAAATTTTGAAGGGAGAAAAAACTGAAGAGATGCGCAAAGCAAACAATACTGAGGAAGATATGAAGAATATGCGTATTGATGTCTGGTCTGGAATGTTTGTTTCTAATGCAATAATGTTTTTTATTATTGCAGCATGTGCCGCGACACTTTATGCAAGTGGAATTACTAATATTGCATCCGCGGCTGATGCAGCGGTTGCTCTTCGTCCTTTTGCTGGGGATTTTGCTTTTACTCTTTTTGCTTTGGGCATATTAGGAACAGGTTTTCTGGCTATCCCAGTACTTGCAGGGTCGGCCTCATACGCAATTTCTGAATCATTTGGTTGGAAGACAGGACTTTATCGAAAATTGAAGCAAGCGACGTCATTTTATGGAGTTATTATTGTTGCTATGGTTTTAGGTATTATTTTGAACTTTGTCGGACTTGACCCAATCAAGGCGCTTATATATTCTGCAGTTTTAAATGGTGTCGTTTCTCCACTTATGATTTTCTTTATTGTTCGCTTGAGTGGGGACCCCAATATTATGGGTAATTTTAAAAACAAAAGGATTACAAATATTTTTGGTTGGGTGACTTTTGTCTTGATTTCTCTTGTTGGGGTCGGCGCGATAATTTCTATTTTTCTATAAAAAATGAAAATCTTTAACAATTACAATCTCGCAAAGTTAAATACATTGCGCATTCAGGCGAAGGCTAAATTTTTTGTTGAGATAGAAAAAGAATCAGAGTTACAAGAGCTTTTTTTGATGCCAGAATTTAAAAATAATAAAAAGTTTTTTTTAGGGAGTGGTAGTAATATTTTATTTACTGGTGATTTTGGTGGGGTGGTTGTAAAGGTCTCCATGCTTGGCAAAAAAGTTATAGAAGAAAATAGTGAAAGTGTTTTACTTGAAGTGGCGGCCGGGGAGGTGTGGCATGATTTGGTGACGTATGCAGTAAGCAATAATTTTGGTGGGGTAGAAAATTTGGCTTTTGTACCAGGGACTGTCGGAGCTGCCCCCGTGCAAAATATCGCCGCTTATGGAGAAAGTTTTTCTGATGTTTTTATATCACTTGATGCTTTTAATGTTGAAACAGGGAAAATTGAGAAATTTAATAAAGAAGAATGTAAGTTTGGTTACCGGGAAAGTGTTTTTAAAAAAGAGTTCAAAAATAAATATATAATTTTAAAAGTTCGACTTCAGCTTTTAAAGAACCCACAGATAGAAGATTCTTATTATCAAATAGGGATAACTCGGGATTCTGTAAAAGAAGAAATGAACAAAATAGCTATACCACCTTTTTATATTAAAGACGTGTACCAAGCTGTGATAAATATTCGAAGTAGAAAACTCCCTGACCCACTAAAGATACCAAATGCTGGAAGCTCTTTTTTGAACTCTGTTGTTAGTAGAAAGAAATATGAAGAGTTGAAAGAAGAAGATAGTGAACTCCAGTCTTATCCTGTTGGTGGTCTTAGTTACAAAACTATTAATGATGGCGAAGATTTTGTAAAAGTAGCTACTGGTAGGCTTTTGCAAAACTTGGGATGGCTCGGTAAATGGATAGGGAATGTGGGAGTACACGACAAGCATGCACTAATAATCGTAACGAATGGAAAAGCAACAGGGGAAGAAGTTGTAAATTTTATAGAGATGATAAAAAAGAGTTATTTTGATAAATATGGTATAAAACTAGAAACTGAGGTGAATTTGATTTAGAGTTTTTTGGGTGTAGATGGAGTACCATATATCAACAGCATTCGGACACTAAGCAAATGAATTTGCTTTTGCTCCTCTTTTGTTGCTACAATCTACTTATTAAAAATATAATTTTAAAAATAGTATGAAAAATCAAGGAAAAATGAGTGTAGCTTTAGCAGCAGTGATTTGTTTGGTTTTGGTCGGATTTTTGATTTTTATTAGCTATAATACTAAAGGAAATATGTCAGCAGCAAATAACAGCAATAACACTAATAACGTGGTTTCAGGAGGAGATGTAGCAAAAGGAGCTGATGTAGCAAAAACGGGTCTGTCTGCGCAGACAGGAGATTCTGTTTCTATGAATTATACAGGTCGTTTACAGGATGGTACTGTATTTGATTCAAATGTGGATCCAAAGTTTAACCACGTAGAGCCATTTGTGTTTAAACTAGGTGCCGGGCAAGTGATCACTGGTTGGGATAAGGGGATAGTAGGTATGAAAGTCGGTGAGAAGAAGACTTTAACATTAGCGCCCGCTGACGCTTATGGAGCTGGTGGTATTCCAGGAGTAATACCCCCAAATTCTACTTTAATTTTTGACGTTGAGCTTTTAGGTATTAATAAATAAAATATCACGCGATAGTGTGGAAAAATATATGGAAACATTAAATAATGAAAAAGTTGGTAATAAAATGGGAACATCAAATGATGAAAAATCGAGATTGATAAAAATAATTTTTGTTTTAGGAATAATTTTGTCTTTATATTTTTTAACCAAGACAATAACTGAAATAATGAATTATAATAATATTCCAGGAGGAGCTACTGTTTCTAACACAATTAGTTTTGATGGAAAAGGAGAGGTGACAGCAGCCCCAGACTTAGCAACTGTCAATTTCATCATACGAGAAAATGCAAAGGATGTAGCCAGCGCACAGACAAAAGCGACAGTCAAAGAAACTGCAGTGTTAGATTTTCTTGACAAAAGTGGTATAGCAAAGAAGGACATAAAGACCGAGAATTATAATTCCAACCCGACATATTCTTGGAGACAGGGCGTCTGTCCTCCAGTGACTGATATAAATAGTCCAAATTATTATTGTACTCCAGGTAAAAATATTTTAACGGGATATGAAGTAACAGAAAATGTTTCAGTAAAAGTTCACGACCTTACCAAAACAGGAGATATCGTAAAGGGTATTGGTGACGCTGGAATTTCGGAAATCAATGGTCCTGATTTTTCTATTGAAAAAGAGGCTGCGTTGAAGGCACAGGCCAGAAAAATAGCGATAGATGAAGCGAAAGCGAAAGCAGGCTCTCTTTCCAAAGACCTAGGCGTGCACCTTGTTCGCATTGTAAATTTCTCTGAGAATGGAAATTACCCAATAATGTATGGTGCAAAGGTAATGGCAACAGCTGATAGTGCCGGAAGTGTTCCTGCGCAAGCCCCTACTCTTCCAACAGGAGAAACGAAAATTACATCAAACGTCACAATAACTTACGAGATAAGGTAAGTTGACTATTTTGTTCAAAAAGAGTACTATTAAAAGAGCCCTGCGAGGGGCTTTTTTAAGAGACTAATTGTATTTTAGAATCAATGTCAAAACTTACAGAGTATTTTAAGGAAACAAAAGCAGAACTAAAACATGTTATTTGGCCATCAAGAAGCCAGACTTTGTATTATACATTGATAGTTATTATTTTATCAGTTGTAATATCATATTATTTGGGCATTTTTGATTTTATTTTTTCAATAGGTTTACAAAAAATAATTAATCCATAGCTATGTCAAAACAAGAAACAGAAGCAGTTAGAAATTGGTATGCAATACATACTTATGCCGGATACGAGAACGTTGTTCTTCGTAATTTGAAGCAGCGAATAGACTCTCTCGGCATGAATGAAAAGATATTCAACGTCATCGTTCCAATTGAAAAGAAGATAAAGATAAAATCTGGTAAGCGTGTAGAGATAGAAGAGAAAATTTATCCGGGATACGTTCTCGTGGATATGATTGTTACAGATGATTCCTGGTATGTTGTTCGCAACACACCCAGGGTTACTGGTTTCGTTGGAGCAGGGGTTAATCCAGTTCCATTAAAAAAAGAAGAAGTTGATTACTTATTTAAGAAAATGGATGGCGGCACAGCCAAGCACAATATCGATATGGTTGTAGGCGAGACAGTTTTGATTGCTGATGGCCCATTCAAAGATCTTGAGGGCAAAGTTAGTTCCGTTGACCAAGACCGTGGGAAGGTCAAAGTTCTTGTTTCAATGTTTGGTCGTGAAACTCCAGTTGAATTGGACTTCTTGCAAATTAAGAAGATATAAATTAGAATTACGAATTATCAATTACGAATTAGAAAAATGGCAAAAAAAATAACAAAGAAAATTAAATTACAAATCCAGGCTGCAAAAGCAACTCCTGCACCACCACTTGGACCCGCACTCGGGCAGGCTGGTATTAACATTGGTGATTTCGTTACCAAGTTTAATGCTGCGACTGCCAAAATGGCAGGGGACAAGGTTGGTGTTTCTATTACTGTTTATGAAGACCGAAGTTATGATTTCGTTGTAAAGACCCCTCCAGTTACAGGTTTGATTCTTAAAGCTGCTGGTGTCGAGAAAGGCTCAGGCAAGAATGCATCCACCAAGGTTGGTAAAATAACTCGTGCACAAGCACTAGAAATAGCAAATAAAAAAAGAGCTGACTTGAATGCCAAGGATGACGAAGGTGCAATCAACATCGTCGCTGGTTCAGCTCGAAGCATGGGCATTGAAGTAAAATAATTTACTTCAATGAAGCTTTTGAGATATTTTGTGAGATGTCGAAACAAAATATCCAAAAGGTGTACTGCTCCTGTAAGGAGTAGAAGTGAAGTAACTCAACTCAACTTAAATCAAATGCAAACACTCACCGAAAGAGATTATAAAAAAATTCTCATTTGTTTAACTCTTTATATCACTTCTCTTTTCTCCGCAAACACCTTAGGCATTAAATTAATGCCTTTTTTGTTTGGTACTCATCTTTCTGTTGCTGTTTTTTCTTTTCCTATTGTATTTATGATGACTGACGTCATCGGTGAGGTATATGGAAAACAAATGGCAAAAAATTTCGTTTACGCAGGAATTTTGAGCATACTTTTGTTTTTACTCTATTCTTTTATATCAATTGTTGCACCATGGGCCGAGAGTGGTCTATGGGCAAAGGACGGATATAATTTAATCTTTGGCATTTCTGTTCGTTTCTCTATTGCTTCACTCGTGGCATATGCTATCGGTGAGTATCAAGATGTTCTTTCATTTTTCTTTTTTAAAAAATATACAGGTGGAAAATATTTTTGGCTTCGTTCCAATCTCTCCAACCTTTGGTCACAGTTGCTCGATTCAACTATTTTCATGTTTATCGCGTACTTGGGAATAATGCCTGTGAAAACTATTTTGCTAATTATCATTCCATGGTGGATTTATAAGGTTATTATGGGTATCTTCTTTACGCCTCTTTCTTACCTTGGGATTCGTTTACTTAAGGGAAAACAAAGCAATGTTGGTAACTCCAATTAAAACAAAAGTTTTTTTAGAAAACGAAGATTTATTTTCTTTTGTTTTTAAATATATAAAAAAAATTCCTGAGAATTCAGTCTTGGTTGTGACGTCAAAGATTGTGGCTCTCTCAGAGGGGCGAACAGAAGTGCTCAAAAATTCTAGTGAGAAAGATAAACTCATAAAAGCAGAAAGTGATTTTGCTTTAAAGACAAAAGATGTTTGGCTAACGATTAAAGATGGAATGGTTTTAGCAAATGCAGGGATAGATGAGTCTAACGCCAAAGGAAAGATAATTTTACTTCCGAAAGATAGCTGGAAAAGTGCAGAAGTTTTGAGAAAAAAGTTAATGCAAAAGTTTAAATTAAAAAATCTAGGAGTTCTTATAACGGACTCGCGTCTCATGCCGCTTCGAGCGGGAGCCGTGGGTATTGCACTTGGCTATGTAGGATTTAAAGGGGTTAAAAATCATGTTGGCAAAAAGGATATTTTCGGTAGAGTTTTGAAAATGTCGCGTACAGATGTGGCAGATAGTTTGGCAACTGCGGCAGTGCTCTGTATGGGCGAGGGGAGTGAGCAGCAGCCACTTGCTCTCATAACAGATGCACCTGTTGTATTTACAAAAAAAACTAATAAAAAAGAGCTAGCGATTAATCCAAAAGATGATTTGTATTTACCTCTTTTTGGGAGTATATTAAAGGGGTGAAAAAGGAAACAAAAAAAATTAAACCCCGTGAAAGTATTTCTTGGGACGAGTGTTTTATGAGGATAGCTCATGTTATTTGCGAAAGATCAAAAGATCCTTCTACCCAGGCTGGTGCTGTGATAGTGAATGATGACAAGGTTGTTGTCGGGGTAGGTTACAATGGCTGGCCTAGGGGCATAGCGAGTGATGCATTGCCTTGGGATAGAGAGGGGGAATTTGAAAATACAAAATACGCTTATGTTTGCCATGCAGAAGAAAATGCAATTTATAATGCTAATAATTCTACAAAAGACTGCAAAATATATTGCACTCTTTTCCCGTGCAATGAATGCACAAAAGCCATAATACAAAACCGGATAAAAGAAGTTATATATGAAAGTGATAAGTATTCTGATACTCCACAAGTAAAGGCCTCAAAGAGGATGTTGAAATTAGCCAAAGTATCTTTTAGAAATTATAAAAGAGAAATTTAAATGAATAAGATAATTTTGGGTCTTACCGGTCCTATCGCTAGTGGCAAAGAAACAGTAAAAAAATATTTGGTTGAAAAATATAGCGCCAAAGATTGTAAGTTTTCAACCATCTTGCGCGATATTTTGAATAGGGCAACTGTTCCAATAAGTCGAGATAGTATGCAAAGGCTTTCCACGGTTTTACGTGTAAATTTTGGGGAAGATTTATTGGCCAAAGCAATTGCTGTGGATGCTGCTAAATTAGATTCTCATGTTGTTGTTATTGATGGAGTACGAAGACCAACTGATATCGAGCATTTAAATAAACTCCCAAACTTTTTTTTAGTAAAAATTGACGCTGATTCAAAAAAAAGGTACGAAAGAATGGTAAAGAGAAATGAAAACGAAGGAGATGATAAGAAGATGTATGAGGAATTTCTCAAAGACCACCAAGCCGAAGCGGACAGTTTGGTTCCAATAGTAATGGCAACAGCAAAATATTCTATCGAAAATAGCGGGGGCTTTGAGGATCTATACAAACAAATAGACGAGATAATTAAGAAACTATCTTAGAAAAACCTTTCGTAAGTTGAAAATGTATAATCAAATGGATTTTTTCTGTCTTTTTTGTGTTCTTCGTGCGAGGTTTCATTCCAAACAATTGGTATAATTTCTGGGAAGAATACTTCTGCGTCAGGGAATGTCTCATGTACGTGTGTTATGTAGAGTTTGTCTGCTTTTTCTATAAATAATTTATATATTTGTCCACCACCAATAACAAAATTTTCTTCTTTGGGTTTTGAAGTTTTTTTTAATAAATTTTCAAGTTCTTCCACAGAGTAAACAATTTCTGCTCCTTTTGAAGCAAAAGATTTATCTAAGGTTAGTATTATATTTCTGCGATTTGGGAGAAGCCGGCCGACTTGTTTGCCGTTTTCATCTTTGGCCAGAGATTCAAATGTTTTTTGGCCCATTATGACTGTGTGTCCACGAGTAGTCTCTCTGAAACGTTTCATATCCGCAGGCATATTCCACAGAAGGTCATTCTTTTTTCCGAGTTCATTATTTTTACCAATTGCTGCGATGATGGAAATCATATTATATTGCTATCTCAAATGGAATTCTATCATAACTCTGATAATTTAAAAGTTTAGTATCTTCTGTCTTCCAATCAAAAATAGATTTCCAGTTTTCTGTTTCTATTTTGGGTAATGGATATTTATTTGGATTTCGTGATAGTTGTTCTCTGGCTCCATCCATATGGTTTTCGTAAATATGAACGTCTGCCAGGAATCCAACCAATTTTCCTTCCTTATACCCTGACTCCCGAGCTATCAAATGTAGCAGTAAGCCATAGCTAGCAATGTTGAAGGGGAGTCCGAGCATTGTATCGACAGAGCGTTGATTCCACATCAAATTTAGTTTGTCTCCGATGGTGGTAATTTGGAAAGCATAGTGGCATGGCGGTAATGCCATTTCGTTGAATTGTAATGGATTCCATGCACTTACTATCATTCTTCTGTCGCGGGGATTTGTTTTTAATGTTTCAATAACTTTTTTTAATTGATCAATTCCTTTCCCTGCATAGTTGGTGTCATAACTTTCATATGGTGCATTGAAATGTCTCCATTGGAAGCCATATATTGGTCCTAGTTCTCTCTCCTCGAGCATTCTTTTTTTAGAAGCTTCATCGTGTCCATATGGAGCTTTTTGTGGTTTTGCCCACTCGTCCCATATGTGGTTATTTTTATCTTGGAGCCATTTTTTATCTGTAACACCATTTATAAAAAATTCTAGTTCTGTGGAGACGAGACGAAAAGGAGTTTTTTTGGTAGTTAGAAGAGGGAAGCCTTTTGACATGTCGTGCTCAAAGATTGTTCCGGCGATAGTGTATGCTTTTATTCCAGTTCTAGTGTCAACTTTCTCTCCATTTTCTAAAACATTTTTTACTATGTCCAAATATGCTTTCATATTTTTAGTATAACATCCGCCCCCACCCGAGGGGTAGGGGAATTCCCCTACCCCTCGGGTGGGGGCGCTTATTGACAAAATATTACTCATATGCTATTCTTAATACATCATTCTCATCTCTAAATATTGGGAGTGACCCAATATGTATACAAAAACAACGGCTCATCCGAAGAAATTTGGAAGCCATCCTTCTACGTTTAAGACACCCGCTCGCCGCTCTTTTGGTGGTAAGCCTAGTTTTATTGGTGGAAGAAAATTCAATAATAGTTCTAAACCTCATTTTAAAAGTGGAGGCAATAGAGGCGGAGGGAGAGGTAAGTCTCGTGGTGATAGAATAGATTTTTCTCGTTTCATTAAGAAAGGGACTCATGTAGAAGAAAAAGCCTATGTTTCAAAACATAGTTTTGCAGATTTTCCTTTTCATGAACAATTACAAAAAAATATTTTAAGAGCCGGATTTATAAATCCAAGACCTATTCAAGACCAATGTATAAACGTAGTCATGGAAGGTAGAGATGTTTTTGGTATGGCAAATACTGGCACAGGGAAGACAGCTGCTTTTTTGCTTCCTTTAATTGAAAAAATTTCTAAAACAAAAGGACAAAGTAAAAAGGAAACAGTCTTGATAATGGCTCCAACTCGTGAACTAGCACTCCAAATAGAAAGTGATTTTAAAATACTTTCTTTTGGTCTTGGAATGTTCTCTGCAGGTTGTGTAGGAGGTCTGCCAATAATGAAGCAGATAAGAGAAATAAAGATGGGAGTCTCATTTGTGATTGGCACACCGGGACGTTTGAGGGATTTGATTGAAAAAAAGGTTTTGGATTTATCTACCTGTCATTCAGTAGTACTAGATGAAGCGGACAGAATGCTCGATATGGGATTTAGAGATGACATGATTTATATAATTGGGAAAACAGCAAAGGAACGCCAGACTCTATTCTTTTCAGCTACTCTTTCTCCAGATATTAAGAAATTAACTGAGCAATATTTGAAGGACCCGGTTTTCATTTCTGTTATTTCTGGCGAGACTGCAAAAAATATCGATCAAGATGTTGTTCGATATAGGGGAAACGATGAGAGATTAGAAAAGTTGCACGAGGTTTTAAAAAAGGATGGATCAGACAAAGTTCTCATTTTTCGTGAGATGAAACATAGCGTAGACACACTTGCTAAAGAATTAAAGCAAATGGGTTTTAAGGCCGAAGGGATTCATGGGGACAAGAGAAGTCGTGAGCGCATTAAAATTCTTGATTCATTTAAAAAGGATCATATCAATGTCTTAATTGCGACTGATGTAGCTGCCCGCGGACTCGATATTCCTGATGTCACACACGTCATAAATTATGACGTTCCTCAGACGTATGATACCTACGTGCATCGTATCGGCCGTACAGGCCGCAGTGGCAAAAAAGGCACAGCGCTTACTTTTGTGCCTGCGTAAAATAGAAATTTAGAAATAAAGAAACCTCGCGATAAACGAGGTTTCTTTATTTAGCTTGTATTAGTCCAGCTTTGAGGAGGGTGGCGTAGGTGCCGCGCTTCTTCATTGTGCGCATTCCTCTGGTAGAAATTTCTATATTTATTGTTTTGTTGATTTCAGGAACAAAAAGTCTCTTCTTTTGAAGATTTGGGTATTTTCGCTTTTTTCCTGTTGGGTTAAACTTGGTAGCACGAGTTCTGTTTGAATATCCGCCTCCAACGATTGAGCCCTTTTTTGTTATAGCACATATTTTTTTCATGACTTTTGTATGCTATCATAAAGTTCATATGGACGCAACCAATTCGATTTTTTATATAGTTATATTAGTGATGTCTATTGTGATTCACGAAGTTTCGCATGGTTTCATGGCGGAATACTTTGGTGACAATACTGCTCGCAATGCCGGACGTTTAACTTTGAACCCAATCAAGCACCTGGATTTATTTGGCTCAATACTCTTGCCGGCAGTTTTGGTTTTGACCAAAGCGGGTTTTCTCTTTGGATGGGCCAAGCCTGTTCCTTATAATCCAAACAACTTAAGTGACAGAAAATGGGGAACTATATGTGTTGCTGCTGCTGGGGTTATGGCTAATTTTATGATAGCTATTATTTTTGGAATTATTATTCGTTTTACTCCGGTCTTTTTCCCCAATATTGCATTATCAAATGGTTTTTATTTTATAACCTCTGCAATAGTAATAGTAAACATAGCACTTGGGATTTTTAACCTTGTTCCTATTCCTCCACTTGATGGCTCCAAGATACTTTTTTCTTTTTTACCTGAGAGTGCCTTTTCTTTCATAATAGCTTATGAACAATATTCTTTGGTTTTTTTGCTTGTGTTTATAGTTTTCTTTTCTGAGTATTTATATCCAATATTATCTTTTCTCTTTCATCTCACTACAGGACTTGCACTTTAATCATTTTTATAGTACATTATTTTCATAGTCCTATGGGGCTATTTTGTTTAAAGGTCGCGCTAAAAGGACGGTTGCGCGACATGATTTCGCAAAATCAATGCCAACAATAAACCAATTAATAAAGAAAAATAGAGTTAAAATTCATTCTAAACACAAGACTGTTGCTTTGGGGAAGGGTTTTAACGTTCTTAAAAACAGACCAGTATTTTTTCCAGCACCATTCAAGAGAGGTGTTTGCACCAAGGTTTCTACAACTACACCAAAGAAGCCTAACTCAGCTCTTAGAAAGATTGCTCGCGTACGTTTGACCAATGGTATGGAAGTTACTGCTTATATTCCAGGAGAAGGACACAACCTACAAGAACACTCTGTGGTCATGCTTCGAGGAGGACGTGTGAAGGACTTGATCGGAGTAAGATATCACATTGTGCGTGGAGTGCTCGACACACAAGGAGTTGAGAAGAGGAGACAGAGTAGGTCTCTATATGGAAACAAGAAGCCAAGAAAAGACGCAAAAAAATAATTACGAATTATCAATTACGAATTACGAATAAAACATGCGAAGAAAAATAAAAAATCGAAATATCGTTGAACCAGATTTCATTTACAACTCTACAAAACTAGAGAAGTTTATTAACTATGTTATGTGGTCTGGGAAGAAGGAGACAGCTAGAAAGGTCATGTATGCTGCCCTAGATACAGTTAAAGAAAAGACAGGTAATCCAAATCCTTTGGAAATTTTTGATTTAGCTTTAAAGAATGCTGGTCCTTCAACAGAAGTTCGCTCCAAGCGTATCGGTGGTGCAAACTACCAGGTTCCTATTGAAGTTCGCCCAGAAAGAAAGCTTGCTCTTGCTATGCGATGGATTCGTGATGCCGCTCGTAACAGCAAAGGCCGTCCAATGCATTTGAAACTCGCTGATGAATTAATTGCTGCTTCAAAAAACGAAGGTTCCGCTATCAAGAAGAAAGAAGATACACACAAGATGGCAGAAGCAAACAAAGCCTTCGCTCACTTTGCTTGGTAATTTTTGCAAAGCAAAAATTACCCTGAGTACAGTCGAAGGGTAACTCACTATAAATAATTCTAAAAAATCCCCGAAAGGGGATTTTTTGTTTCTTCATTGACTTTTAATGTGGGAAAGTATATGATATTATCATATTACATTATAATATAATTTACATAGAATAAAAACATGACTACAC
>Ga0194060_10002241_pt1 | contig 13824 bp, 12 predicted proteins | sample SepL225m_MetaG_FD_163427 | JGI IMG/M metagenome (GOLD analysis project Ga0194060, IMG submission 163427) | Anoxic zone freshwater microbial communities from boreal shield lake in IISD Experimental Lakes Area, Ontario, Canada - Sep2016-L222-5m | ecosystem: Environmental > Aquatic > Freshwater >... | reverse complement strand
TGCTGTGCGTTGCCGCTCCGCGCCGCGGGCCATCAGGTGGATTTTCTGGACTTGCGGTTGGCGTGGTCGGCCAACGGGGCGCTCCAGAAGGCGCTGAAGACGGGGGAATACCAGGCCGTGGCCTTCGGCATCCGCAACCTGGACAACTGCTGGGCGTTCGCCCCGCACTCGTATTTCGAAGAGGTGCGCGGATTCGCAGAGACGGTGCGGGGCTGCTTCAAAGGACCGCTGATTCTGGGCGGCAGCGGCTTTTCCGTGTCGCCGCACGGCTGGATGCGGCGGTTGCAGGCCGATTGCGGCGTGGTGGGCGAAGGCGAACGGGCGTTCCCGGAGGTGTTGTCGCGGCTGGAGGCCGGGCGCTCCCTGGAGGGGATTGACGGCGTCATCGTCGCGTCCAACGGTGGCAACCTGGCGGACGCTCCCCCCACCAAAGCTGTCGAGCGATTGGGCGAATTGTCTATGGCGGCCCACGAGCTGTGCGGTTACGCGCAGTATATGAAACGGGGCGGGTATGTCGGTGTTCAAACCAAGCGCGGGTGTCCGTTCAAGTGCGTCTATTGCGTTTACCCTCAATTGGAGGGCCGGCGCTACCGTCTGCGTCCGCCGGAAGCGGTCGTCGAGGAGGTTGAAACCGTCATCGTCCGCTCGAAGGTGCGCCATTTCTTCTTCGTGGATAGTGTCTTCAACGACCCCCGGGCGCACGCCCTGGAGATTTGTCACGCGCTCAGCCGCCGGCGGTTGCCGGTTCGCTGGATGTCCTTCTGCAACCCGGTAGGGTTCGATGCCGAGCTGGCGCATGCAATGGCGCAAGCGGGTTGCTCCGGGGTGGAGTTCGGCCTGGACGCCGCCACGCCCAAGATGCTGGCGGCGATGAGAAAACCCTTTGGACAAGCGGAGATTCGAACTGCGTTGAAGGCGGCTCTCGATGCTGGCTTGCCTTTCCTGCTCTCGATGCTGTTTGGCGGCCCTGGCGAGACGTGGGCCGACATCGAAGAAGCGCAGGCGTTTCTGAATGGGTGCGCGACGGCCAACAGCGTTTTTGCCTGCTACGGCATCCGCATTTACGAAGGCACGGCCATAGCGGAGGTGGCGGCGCGGGAAGGTACTTTGCCGCCCGACCAGGATCTGTTCGAGCCGGCCTATTACCTCTCGCCCGCGACACGCGAGCGCACCGTAGAGAAGCTCGACCTCATCGCGCGGCGGCGCCCCGAGTGGAGTTCTCCGGCGGACTGGAGCAGGCCGATGATGCGCTGGGCCCAGAAGGTGGTCCTTCGGTTGGACACGCGGCCCCAGTGGAAATACCTCTATAACTACGGTCGCTACATGCGGCGGCAGGAGAAGTAACCAAGGCTGTTCCAATGCGAGCTGCCACCATTTCCTGCGATGTGCTGGTCGTCGGCGGAGGCGCGGCGGGCGTGGCCGCGGCCGTGGCTGCTGGACGCGCCGGGGCGCAAGTAGTGTTGCTGGAGCGATACGGTTTTCTGGGCGGGCTGGCGACCGCTGCTCAAGTGGGCACCATCTGCGGGCTCTATTTGCGGGACACGGTGCATTCGGAGGCCACGCTGGTCGCCGGCGGGTTCGTAAAGGAATACGCCGGGCGGCTGGAGCGCGCCGCCGGCGCAAGCCGAATTCGCCTGGACAATGGTCTCTGGGTGCTGCCCTATCCGCCGCCCGTCTTCGCGAGCCTGGCTGACGCACTCGTGAGCGATGTAGGCCGCGTGCCCTCACGCGGCGTGTCTGAGAAGGTTTCCGTCATGCTCCACACCACAGTGGCAGAGGCGCAGGCCGAAGGCCCTCGCCTGGTCGAGGTTCGTGCCCTGGCCTGGAACGAGCCGGTGGCTCTTCGCCCCCGTGCAGTAGTGGATTGCAGCGGCGAGGCAACGGCCGCCGCCCTGGCCGGCGCCGGTGTGGAAAATGGAGCCGGGGATCAAGCGCCCTCGCTGGTGTTCGTCATGGAGAATGTCGATCCCGGCCTGGCCGAACGTGGCTTGCTGGAGGTGCGACGCGAATTGCGCCAGGCGGTCGAGAAAGGCTCATTGCCTGCCCTTTGCGAACGGCTTGCACTGGTCCCCGGCACCGGAGCCGACGGCCACCTCGCCCTTAAGATCAACCTGGCTCAGGCCAGCTCAGACCTTCCGCTCTGGCAACAGATGACGGCCTGGGAACGTCAGGCCCGCGCGCTGGTTGATGAACTCCAGCGTTTCCTGATCGCCAATACCGCCTGCTGCCGCAACGCGCGCCTTTCTTCCGTGGCGCCCCAGCTCGGTATCCGGTCTGGCCGCCGCATTCGCGGACGCGCCACCTTGGCCGACCGCGATGTGCTGGACGCGCGCAAGTCTGCGCAGGGCGTTGCCCGCGGCTGCTGGCCAATGGAGCGCTGGGGGAACGCGCCGCGGCCCGAAATGACTTTCTTCAACGAGGGCGACTACTACGAAATCCCTCTGGATTGCCTGCGCCCGGTGGAGCTGGACAACGTGCTTGTCGCCGGCCGCTGCCTTTCCGCCGCGGCCGGAGCGATGACTTCGGCCCGAGTCATCGGCACCGCCCTCGCTACCGGCTGGGCGGCGGGAACCGCCGCCGCCTTCCAGGCCTTGGGCCGGCCCCTCGACGATGCCATTGCAACCCTCCGGCAGCAAATGAACCAATGAACGTTTACGACACCCTCTCCCACGCCGCCCGCCAATGGCCGGACCGCATCGCCATCATCGATGCCGCCGGCTCAATGGATTACCAATCGCTCTGGCACGAGATCGAATCACTGCGCAGCCAGCTCGCCCAACTCGGGGTGACTGATGGGCAAGGCGTGGGAATGCAAGGCCGCAACGGACGCGCATTCGTCATTGGCGCCCTGGCCGCGCTGGGCTGCAGCGCGGTCGTCATGCCCATCCACCACCTGCTTAAGCCGGACGAGATGTCCGGCATGCTCGCGCGTGCGCCCCTCTGCGCCATCCTGGACGACGGTAGCGGCCGGGCACCGACCGGAGAAACGGCGTCCGAATTGAAGACGCCAAGCGGCGTCTCTTTCCGCTTTACCCGAATGGCCGTGCCTCAAGTTCCGCTGGCGCCCTGGGTCCCCGGCGCCGCCTTCTTGCGATTCACTTCGGGCACGACTGGCGCGGCCAAAGGCGTGATTCTAACCCATCAGGGAGTCCTGGAACGCACGCGCGCTGCCAACCAGGGACTGTGCCTGACCGACCGGGACCGGGTGCTCTGGGTTCTCCCGATGTCCTACCACTTCTTCGCCACCATCCTCCTCTACCTTGAAGTCGGCAGCACCATTATCGTTGGCCCGGATTACCTGGCCGAAAGCATCCTGGACGCGGCTTGGCAACACGAAGCCTCTTTTCTTTATGTCACCCCGATGCACGTGCGCATGTTAACCGCCCAGGCTTCCGGGCGCGCTTTGCCCCCGACCCTTAAGCGGATCATGTCGGTTTCCAGCCGGCTCCATCCTCAGTCCGCACGGGATTTCCACGCCCGCTATGGCGTGCCGGTGGCCCAGGGCTATGGCATTATCGAGGTGGGGTTGCCGCTGATGAATCTGGACGACGCCGTCGAGCATCCCGAGACCGTGGGGCGGCCGCTGCCTGGCTTCGAGGCCGTCATCCTGGATGAGCAACTGAAGCCTGCCGCCGCCGGCCACACCGGCCAGCTTGCCTTGCGCGGTCCCGGCATGTTCGCCGGTTATTTGAACCCCAGGAAGCGGCGCGAGGAGGTGGTGTACGAGGGCTACTTTCTGAGTGGCGACCTGGCGCATCGGGATGACGCCGGGAGGATCGTCATTGACGGGCGGCTCAAGACGGTGATCGATGTGGCCGGCCACAAAGTGTTTCCCGAGGAAGTCGCCGCCGTGCTGGACCAGCACCCGGCAGTGCTGCACTCGCGCGTCACCACCCGGCCTCACCCGCAACTGGGGGAAGTTGTCCACGCCGAAGTGCAATTGCGCGACGGCCACTCGCCAACGGTAACTGAAGACATCCTCTCGTTCTGCCGCCGCCGGCTCTCAAGCCATAAGGTGCCGACCTCGCTCGAGTTGGTGGCTGAACTCAATCTGACCGCCAGCGGAAAAGTGCGCCACGGCTAAAGCCGGGCCGGGATAATTCTTAACTGAGCGGAGCTTTGACAACGGTGCGCCGGGGGGAAGAAGCCTTCGTGCGTTGGGTGGGGGAGTGTCCGCTAAGCCTCGTTACTCCCTTCGCGCGATGTTCCAGGAACTCTTTCCGCCACTGGGCGCGGGAAACCTTCCCGCGCGCGTTGGTCCCCAGTGTTTTGACGAACCACCACTCCCGCGGCACTTGCCAACTCGGAAGCTTCCGGAGCAGGAACTGCTTCAACTCCTCGGTGGTGCCGCGCCGGTCTGCGGTGACACAGGCCACGATTTGATCGATTCGGTCGGCATTCCCGCTCGGCACGCTGAAGACAAGGCACTCGGCGACAGCCTCGTGTTCCCGCAACGCCTGCTCGATAGCTGCCGGGGACACTTTCCGCCCTGCCACGTTGATCTGGTCATTGGTACGGCCGCGCAGATAGACGATCCCGTCCGTAATCTCAGCGAGGTCACAGGTTTGAAAGCGGCCCCGGCCCAGAGTCTTGGCCGGCTCTGGCCAATACGTTTTGCCGACCGCGCGACTCCGCACCACAAGGGCACCATCCCGGTTGATTGACACCTTTACATTCTCCATTGGGCGGCCTACGGAGGCCTCGTCTAGCCGTGGCGTAGCCGTCGCATCGTAGGTAATGCCGCCGCATTCGGTGGAGCCGTAGAAGTTGTGAATTTTGACTCCATGCTCCTCGAAGACATCGCGTTCCAGTGCCAGTGGCAGCGGGGCGCCCGCCGAGATGGCCAGGCGCACGTTGCGCAGGATGGCCCCGGCTTTGTGCCAGGCGCGCCACAGCGCCGGCACACCGGCCAGGGTGAGGTTCCAGTGGGCGTGCGCCGCGCTCCGCAAGACGACCGGTAAGGGCGAGGGCACCAGGAAGAGTGGAATGCCGTGCAGCAGCAGCGGCAGTACCAGGTTCGAGAATCCGTAGGAATAGGCCAGGGAAATCACTCCGAGGTTGGGCCAGTCCGGCCGCAGTCCCATTGTAGTCACGATGTTCTCGGCATCGGCGGCCAATTGCTCCTCCGTGAAGGCGACGGCGTGCGGCGTACCCGTAGTGGGCGGTGTGGTCTTGAGATGGCAGCAGAGCGGCGGCGGCGAATGGGTGAGTGGCTGCTTATGCGCTTCGAGGGGGCAAACCACCGCCTGCCAGCGCCAGGCCCGCAGGACCGCAAAGATGAACTCAGCGGAATGGCCCTGCGGATAAACCATCGCCGAATTGCCCGGCAAGGGAGTTTCGGCCTCGCGGCTCAGTTGGGCAAAGGTCCAATGCTGGCCGGAAGCCAAATCGCGCAAGGCGATGTCATTGCGCCTCTCCTGGGCGACCTTCTGCCAGCGTTCGTAAAGCATCTGCTCTTTCTTAAGATAGTATTAGTTTCTGTTGCAAGCCTGATTACGCCGACCGGCGCGACACCGCAATGTCTAACTGGGCCTGGCGCTCCCAGCTTGAAGGGACCGTGTCGAAGGCCGATCGAGATCCCGCCACCATCTACACCAGCGCAGGGAGTCCGCCACCGCGTGAATATGGCTGCTTCGGCCCCGACCGACGACCTCGATGGGCACAAACTCGACCCGATACCCAGCCCGAATGAACGCCAGCAGCATCTCAGATTCGATCTCGAAGTGGTTGGTCTCCAGAGGCACGCCGGCCCAGACCCGTAGATTGACCAGCCGAAAACCGCATTGGGAGTCCGGGAGAGCCTGCCCGGCGCGTTTGGAAAGCCGGCGGCTCATCCAGCGATTCACCTGCCGGCGCAACCACGGCATGGCTCGGGCATTGTGCATGCGATTACCGACCACCAACTGGACGTCGGCCCGTTCGGCACAGCCGAAGAACGCCGGCAGATCTTGCGGCCTGTGTTGGCCATCACCATCCATGGTCAGGCCCCACTCGAAGCCACGCGCGAGCGTTGCGGACAAGCCGGTCTTGAGTGCCGCGCCTTTGCCGAGGTTCCGTTCATGGCGGAGCACCGTCGCACCTGCCGCCGCGGCCAGCGGTGAGGTATCATCCGTCGAACCGTCGTCCACCACCACCACGAGGGCTACGTGTTGGTGTACTTCACGGACCAGGGGCGCAATGCTGGCGCCCTCGTTGAAACAAGGGATCACCACCGCGCATCTGGTCGGTCCAAGCATCCCTTCAGCTTGAGCCAAGCCCCGCCGGGAATCGAGGCAAAACCGGCCCGGGCTTGCAGCGTGCCTACCGCCTGGTTACCAGCACGCTTCGAGGGCGCTTTGTAGGAGCCTTGAGGTGGCTTGAGGGACGCATGAGGGTGGCTTGGATGCCGCATTGAGGTGGCTTTGGTTTCGTCCTTTCTGCATTCTTCATTCTTCATTCTGCATTCTGCCTTCGCTTGTGGGTGGCTACCACTCAACGTGACGGCCATCAATACCAGAAACTCCTTGCGGTCCGCCGGGCAGGGCTGCTCGAAAGTCCGGCCAGTTGAGGGAAGATCATGCTCTGCAGCCCTGAAATCCGAAATCCGCCCGGTGAAGTAGCAGGAAGACTTCACGGGCCAAGGAAGGCCGAAACCCGAAAGAAGGCCGAAATCCGAATCCGCCAGCTCACCCTCCAGTTCCAATCTCCGGTTTGACCCGTTTTCCGGGGTCTAAACCTAATTCAATTCTTTGCCAGTGGCGATTTGTCCCGGCTGCAAGAACGTCTTTATCAATTCGCCCTCGCCGCAAACTGTCAGGCCGGAAAACTTCTTGAACCACGGGCCGTCCGGCACTTCCGGTTGGGTGTCGAGCCAGCGCGCCAGCAGGATGAGTTGTTCGTGCGAAATGTGGCGCTGACGCATCCGGGTCAAAAGATGCACCAGCAGAGAACCAGGCAGGTTGGCGCGTCGAATTCTAGCCATGAGCCTGACCGCCGTAGAATCCCCGCACAGTCTCTTCTTTTAGGCGGTCGGCTTCCGCAGAGTCTTTCGCTTCGACCATTTGCCTGGCCAATTTGCCCAATTCATCGGGACTAAGTCTGCGGTTTTCGATGGTGCTTTGAGCAAATTGAATGACCCGCTTCTGTTCAGCTTCGGGGAGGCGCTTGATTTCTTCAATAATTTCGACCGCTGTCATGGGGCAACTATATTAGACAACGCGGCTGCGTTAAACCTAAATTCGGCGGTTAAGAAATAAACAACGAAGCAACGAAGAAACAAAGATCGGGCGGGAAGCAGGAAACAGAGGCTGATTTGGATTCACCTGCTGGGTGAAGGTTCTTGAGCAAGCCAAACCTCAGTGTCTTCCGTGTCTTTCAGCCTTTGCGTCTTTGTTTCTTTGTTGTTCAACTGCTGTTTTTAGGTTAAGGCAATTACGGCGACTCCGGAACTGCCGCCAACCGATTCTACCGCCCCCTCTCAACCCTCAACCGCCCGGGCCTCCTTCTCCCCCAAAACATCCTCATCACGAATACGGGCTGCTCGTCTCCAAGCCCGGGGTGTTTCTGGAACGAGAACGCGCGGCTGGAAGGCTGAAGTAATCGAACTCCGCGCTGGTCAGTTAATAGCCGCGAAAGATCACAAAGATCACAAAGAAAGGGAGTTATGACGGACGGTGTGTTCACCCGGCAGGTGAATTGAAAAACCAGGTCGGCTATGGCACAACCCGTTGCTTTTGTGTTCTTTGCGTTCTCTTGTGGCCATTTCAACTGCCGTTTTTAGGTTTAGCGTCATTTAGCGTGTTTAGCGGGCACCCCAGGCCGAAATCCGAATCCGCCAGCTCACCCTCCAGTTCCAATCTCCGGTTTGACCCGTTTCCAAACATCGTTTACGCTGCGAGGCATCTATGGAAATCACACTGCAAGTTCCAGAGCCCGTGGCTCAGGCGTTGGGCTACGCGCCCGAGACGCTACCCCGGCGCGCCTTGGAGGCGCTGCTCGTTGACGAGTGCGCGCTTGGCCGACTTTCGCGCGGCAAGGTCGCTGAGCTTTTGGGCTTGGGCTTCCACGACACCGAAGAACTGTTGCGCGGCCACCGCGTTCCGTATCCGATCAAGACCAGCGACGACGACGCCTTCGACAACGCCTTACTGGCTAAACGCCAATGATCGTGGTCGCGGACACGGGGTCGGTGAACTACCTGATCTTGAGCGGTCAAATTGAACTCGCTCGCGCCCTCTACGGAACCTTGCTCATCCCGTCGGCCGTTCACCGTGAACTCCTGCACCCACGGTCGCCGGCGACCGTCCGCCAGTGGGCCACGACGCTTCCGGCCTGGGCCGAGGTGTGCTCACCCCGAGACGCCTCGCGTTTCACCGAACTCGGACCGGGCGAGCGCGCGGCCATCGCCTTGGCGCTGGAAAAACACGCCGACTTCCTCCTCATTGACGAGACCGATGGCCGCCGCACAGCCGTCCGGAACGGCGTGCCCGTCAAGGGAACGCTTGGAATGCTCGAAGAGGCGGCCAATCGGAACTTGGTTGACCTCACCGAGGCGGTCGGCAAACTCAAAGCCACGCGCATCTTCCTTTCGCAAGACATCGTGCAAGGCGTGCTCAAACGCCATCACGAACGCCAACTGAATCGCGAGCCAGACTCCGGAATCGAACGATGACCCTAAAAGGAGCATTTCAACCACAGATGAACACAGATGGACACGAATTTGCAGCCTAATGCCGAGCAACTCCGCCTCACCCCTGCAAGGGAAACGCTGAAACACTGAAAAGCTGAAACCCAAACCCTGCCCCTCCCCCATTCCCATTTCAGTATTTCAGTATTTGCTCAGTGTCTATCTGTGGTTTCATCGTTTCAATTGCCGTTTTCCTGGAAAGTGCTTTAGCGTCATTTCGCGTGTTTAGCGGGCAACCCCAGGCTGAAATCCGAATCCGCCAGCTCACCCTCCAGCTCCAATCTACGGTTTGACCCATTTCCTGACCCGTTTCTGCGCTCGGAGGTTCATTTCATGGCCGCCCGTGTGGAGCGAACCGCCGTCCGGGGGAGTGTAAATAGCCAGGACTGACGCTTGTACGACGCTTGAACGTGCCGCTTCCGATGTCAAGTTTGCAATTGAGTCGCAGGCAGATACTATCTAACTTAGTGTGAAGGCAACGATGAAGACATCGCATCTTTTTGATTTCAAGCTTCGGCATCCGAGGCGCAACCTGCCCGGGGTTGCTGCCCGCAAGCGAGGCGAGGCTAATTTTGTGTGCGCGTTTGCCAAAGCTTACATTGCGTCCGTCGCCCCGCACGGGATCGGGGGCAGCGAATTTCCGCTGTCGGGCTTCGGGATCGCCGATTTCGTCTGGCTGGCTTGGCGGCATTCCGCTGCCAACGATGAGGGGAATGCGGTGTCGGTCGAGAAGATCAAATCCGAACTTGCTAAGCAGAAACTGTCGGCATTCGAGATGAAGCTGACCGATTGGCGGAAGGGCGTCGCGCAAGCCTACCGCTACAGTTACTTTGCGGACGTTGCGGTCGTGGTTGTGCCGCCCGACACGGCCAATTTGGCGAAGGCAGAGTTGAAACTGTTCCGCGGTTTGGGCGTGGGGCTGTGGAGCTTCGACAAGGCTGCCGGGAAGATCGTGAAGCTGTTTACACCGCGCAACTCCAAGCCGCGCAGCCGCAACGCAAGGGAGAAGGCGCTCGAATCGCTAAGCCGCTCACTCCAGCTCAGCAAGTTTTTCAAATAAGCGGATGCCGTCGGCGAGCGGTTGGAGGTGTTCTGCGTTTGATTTGGAGTCCAGCCGGATGGAGAGGCCCTGAATGGTTTCATAGAGGGCGACCGCCTGCGTCACGGCATTGCGGCAATTGTCGAGCGACTGGGCATGGTCGCTTGCAACAAGAGAACTGTTTAACGACTTCACCGCTTCCCAGGACTGAATGACCTCCATGTTTCGCTGCGGCTCCGAACCTTCCCGACCGTCCGCCGGGTCGTAGAGGGCGTCGGTCGGCAGGTTGTTCAGGACCGCGGGCAGAAGGCCCCGGAGCTGGTCGAGTTCAAAGAAGGTGATTCGGTTCAGGAGCGCGAGCGAGGCGTAACGTTGAATGGGCAGGCGCCCCCCTCCCGGCGATGGCCCGAAACGGTCGAGGGAAAAGGAGCGAAGGTTAGACCACCAACCGAGGGCTCCGGCTTTGGCGCCCGCCGCGCCGAGGAATGGCGTGAGGATGTCGCTATAGCCGTTGATGACCTCGAACCCGTTGAGGGTCAGCACATGGTTAATGAACATCCAGTCTGCGACAACATCCATGTTGTAGATATCCGAGCGTGCCTCGGCGTTGCGAGCCGAGATCAGGACGTAGAATCCCTGCGGCGGGTCTTCGAGCACCGTGATTTCGTTCAGAAACTCAACCAACTCCTGTTTGTCGCCGAGGGCGTTTCTGGAAATGGCCAGCGTGGCGTACAGCGGGCGGGTGTCATTCAGCGCCCGGTACTGTGCGGCGGAGAGCCGGATGAAATTCTTCGCGATGACCGCTTCAATCGAATTGAGTGAGTTCGGGATGAGGATGTTGGGAGCGATAATGCTCGTGACGTTCAAGCTTGCTTGAAAGGCGAGGGCGGAGGTCAGATCTTTTTGGATCTGATTCTCTCGCTCAAGCTGCCCGCGCCGCCGGGGCTGGAAGTAGGCGGCGTAATCCTCCTGGAGGTAGCCGAGCCGGGCTTCCTCTGTGCCGTTTTGGAAAATGGCGTAATACTGCGGATCGACCAGTCGCTCGGCATCCGCATGGTTCGCCGCCAAAGAGTTCAGTTTATTGCGCAGTGTTTCCAGGGCTACGTCGCGGGGGCTGTAAATGGCACCGTCCAGCAGACCGCGCGCAAAGCCTTCGTTGGTTTTCTCGCCCTCCAGGGCACCGTGCTGTGCAAATAGTTTCATAGGCCATTCTCCATGCGGTTAATCAATGAGCTCAGATTGGCTGGGCGCAACGCCGGTTTCTTTTTGAGCATCTGGTCAATCGTCTGGCAAAAAGCGGCGGATAGGTCAGGGCGCAAGACGGCGAACTGCTTTGGCTGCTGGTGCAGCGCCCGGGAGATGGTCCTCATCCTATCGTCGCGGTTTTCGGCCAGCGGGTGCTGCTGGGCTCCATATTCGAAGACCGTCATGGCGGCCGTGTAGAGATCGCTGCGGTAGTCAATAGTTTCGCGGAAGCTTGGGTTCATCAACTCAGGGGCGAGGTAACGGCAGGTCGCGACGGGGTCTCGGCAGCCGGGAAAAGCGGTCAGGGCAGTTTCCTGGACGCAATAGGCGATACCCAGGTCGAGCAAAACGAACTGGCGGAGCGTGTTGGTTAGCTTCATGACGTTCAGTGGTTTGATGTCCCGATGAATGTAGCCGTGGCCCCACAGCTCCCGAATGGCCTTCAGCAGCGTAGCGAAGAGCAGCCTGAGCTCGGTTTCGGGGGGCTTTGGCATCCCTGAGTTGAGAAGCTTGCCAAGGTCGGTGCCGTCCAGAAATTCCTCGGAGTAGGCAACGTAGTCCGCACCAGCAATTTTCGCCTCGGTCAGCGGAAGTGAGCCGAGCTTTACGATTTCCGGTCCAGTGCAGCGTCCAGCCAATCACGCCAGAGCTTGATTACGAACTCGCCCGGGCGCTGCTCGAATTGGGGCTCGGGCAGGCCGTGGGCCGCCGACTCCCGGATCATCATCAGGATGCCGGTGCCAAACTTCTCGATGTAACGGGCGAGGAACAAGGCCTCACATAGCCACCGGTTACGCCACGCGCCTTTTTCCCCTCATGCTCACGGGGCCGAAAGCCCGATTGGCGGCAGGGCGGGCCGCCTCCAGTCTTGCAGGCCTTTGCCGCGCATCTGCGCGCGCACCTGATGACGCCCTCGGGCCGGGGTGGCGATCATAGAAAGGCGCGAGCCCTGAGCCCATCCCCCGGCGGCTACACCTATGCGCCGCCGCCGGGGGTGGTTTGGGAAGCGAAGGCAGAAGGAAGCATGCAGAAGGAAGAAATCTCAGAAAACGGAGGGGCTGTTACCAAAGTAACAGGCTTTGTGGACCTATACAGGGTGATATGAGAACGAATTCTAAAGTCCAAAGGCCGGAGGCCGAAGCCAGGAGTCGGAGGTCGGAAGGCGGAGGGCAGCGGCCGCGGGCGGAAGTCCGAAACCCGAAACCCGAAACCCGAAGGCAGATCTCGGAAGACGGAAGACGGAGGGCGGAAGACCGAGGGGCAGCGGCGGTGGGATACCTCGCTTCCTTTCTGTGCGCTTGCGTCGTGCTGGCGCTTTTGGCAACCGGCTGCGTCGGTCACCGGGAGCTGCTGGCCGCCATCGACCGGCAGGCCACGCGCATCAATGCCGTCGAATCCGGTCTGGCCCGGGTGACGGCAAGCGGTAAGGTGCCCTATCCTCAAGCTTCTGTATCTGTGCCAGTCGGTTTTGCGTTGCTCCTCTGTTGCGCGTCTTTTATCCTTGGTCCAAGTTCAACCATGCGATTTGACACCGACACGCAGAACCTGACGGCGGGTGGCGCGCAACAAACTGCCTTGTCTAAGCGCGTGGCGGAAGCAACCGCCCCTCGCGTTGGCCGGGGGGTGTTTATGGGTGAGGTGACCACCCCGAATTCCAGCGTGCCTGGTTGACTCGATCCCCTCCTTGCCGTTCCGCGTATATGCTCTTCCCCTTCTCACCGCCGCCCGCCGTGCCCCCGCGCGTAGTCGTGACGGGCGCCGGCATTGTCACGGCTTTGGGCATCGGGTGGAAGCCTAACGCTGAGGGTTTTCGCGCGGGACGCCCGGCATTCCGGCCAGTGTCGCATTTCGATGTCAGCCGCCAGCGGGTGAAGGTCGCCGCCGAAGTGGATTTACCAGACGCCCTGCCGCCCACCTGCCTGAGCGGCCGCCAGGTGGCCCGCCTCGACCGCGCCGGTGCGATGCTCTTGCAGGCGGCGTGTGGCGCCTGGCAGCAAGCTCAGTGGCAGGCGGCCGATCACGTGCCCCTGGTCTTGGGCACCACGGCGGGGGGTATGTCGCTCGGAGAGGCCTATTACCGCCAATCGGCGCGAACGCCACGCCGGCAGCAACAGCAAGCCACTCGAGCCGTTCATTACCAGGCGCAAGTCCAGGGACGAATGGTTTTGGACGCCCTGGGTATCAATGGACCGATCACCGTCATCTCCAACGCCTGCGCCTCCGGCAGCAATGCCATCGGCCATGCCTGGGATCTGATTCGCCGCGGCCAGGCCGAGCGCGTTCTCACCGGCGGTTATGATGCGCTCAGTGAACTGGTGTTTTCGGGTTTCGATGCGCTGCAGGCGCTCTCGCCCACCGTGTGCCGTCCGTTCGATGCGCGCCGCGATGGTTTGGCACTGGGCGAAGGCGCGGCCGCGGTGACGCTGGAAACGCTGGAAGGGGCAAGCCGGCGGGGGGCCGCCATCCTGGGAGAAATCATTGGCTATGGAACGAGCATCGACCAGCACCATCTGACGCAACCACATCCTCAGGGCGATGCGGCGCTGAGCGCGATGAGGCTGGCCTGCGAGGTCGCCTGCGTGACGCCCGCGGACATCGACTACCTCAACGCGCACGGCACGGGAACCCTTCTGAATGACAGCGCGGAAGCCCTGGCTATCCAGCGTTGGGCGAGCGACCGCGCCCCCACCTTGCCGGTCAGTTCCACAAAAGCCAGCATCGGGCACCTGCTGGGCGCGGCCGGCGCGGTCGAGGCCGTCGTCTGCCTGATGGCCCTGGGCGAACAATGGCTGCCGGCGCAAGCGGCCTTTGAGCATCCCGACCCTGCCTGCAACTTCCCCATCGTGCATAAGCCTCAGGACGCCCGCGTCAATAC
>Ga0194060_10002240_pt1 | contig 13829 bp, 6 predicted proteins | sample SepL225m_MetaG_FD_163427 | JGI IMG/M metagenome (GOLD analysis project Ga0194060, IMG submission 163427) | Anoxic zone freshwater microbial communities from boreal shield lake in IISD Experimental Lakes Area, Ontario, Canada - Sep2016-L222-5m | ecosystem: Environmental > Aquatic > Freshwater >... | reverse complement strand
CATGCTTTAGACCCAAGCAGAAAAGTGACCGTGGCACTTTTTCCGGCACGAGAAAAAGCAATCATGGAATGGAATCATTGGGCTGATTATGACACTTTCAAGAATTCACTTCCTGCCGAAATGGCTTTTTATGGCGACGTGGTAGGCTGGAATTATACAGAAAATATGTTCAAGCAAGACCATGAGAAATTTCCACAACTGATGTTTATCGCTACCGAAACCGGAACGAATTTGGATTTTGGAAACAGAAAACGCTCGTGGGTGGAGATGGATAAAAATTATGTGATTGGTCACTATTACTGGAGTGCAAGTGATTATCTGGGCGAGTCGCAATGGCCAACCAAGGTTTGGGGCAGATCGTTCTACGATATTAGCGACGAAATGACGCCAATAGGATATTATTATCAATCGTTTTATGATAAAAAACCGATGGTTCACATTATGGTGTATGATGTTGACGGTAAACGGAAAGAGTGGATTGACAAAACCGAAAATAAACGCTGGGATTGGTATGCCATGAGCGACCATTGGAACTGGAAAGAACCGACAAAAAGATTGACAACCTTTACGAATGCCGAAGAAGTAGAACTGTTTTTGAATGGCAAGTCGATGGGAGTCAAGAAGCTTTCGGATCAAAAGCAAGGTCAAATGGATTGGGAGATACCGTATCAGGCAGGGGAATTAAAAGCCGTTGCCCGCAACAAAGGCGTGAAAGTGGCTGAACACAGCATTAAAACTGCGGGCAAAGCTACAGCAATATCAATGCAAACCGAAGATAAAATGATAAAAGCAAATGGCTTGGATTTGTCGTATATCAACGTTCATATTGTCGATGAAAATGGTATTGTAGTCCCCAATCATGATCAGCAAATTACATTTACGGTTACAGGTGAAGGTTATATTGCCGGTGTTGCCAATGGTGATATTTTCAGTAATGAAAAATGGGTTGATACAATACGGACAACTTACAAAGGAAAATGTCTTTTGGTTGTTCGCAGTACAAATAAAAAGGGGGAAATTACTATAAAAGCAAGTTCAAACGGTCTCAAAGAAAGTATTCTCCAGATTAATACGAAATAACAAATCCACCTTATATGCAGAATTTGATTAGAAAATCAATAGTATTCATTTTATTGGCAATTACAACTATCAATAGTTCAAACATTTATGCCTCTATTAAAAATCAAAAATTAAACCTTGATTCGGTAAAGTCAATCTGTGTAAAAGTGGCCGATTGGCAATTAACCAATCCAAGTCAGTTAAAAGAGCATAAACCAACTGAATGGACACAAGGTGCACTTTATACAGGTATTATGTCGTTATACAAATCGACAGGGAATAAAAAATACCTGAATGCCATGTTGGAAATGGGTCAAAAAAACAATTGGAAACCGGGACCACGTGCTTATTTTGCCGATGACCATACCGTTTGTCAAACCTATATTGAACTATATCAAATTACCAAAAATAATGATATAATCAATCCCACCAAAAAGCAATTCGACAGTATATTGACTCATCCCAAAACCCGTAATCTGGAATGGCCCGTGATAAAATCTTCAACGTCAGAATTTGAAAAATCGTCCGAATTTGAAAAATGGTCAAGTCGTTGGTCGTGGTGCGATGCCTTGTTTATGGCTCCTCCGGCGTGGGCGGGGTTATACGCTGTTACAAAAGATAAACGCTATCTGGAGTTTTTAGATAAAGAATGGTGGACAACAACTGCGTATTTATATGATAAAGAAGAAGGGCTGTTTTACCGCGATAGTCGGTTCTTCAATCAACGAACACCAAACAATAAAAAGATTTTTTGGGGAAGAGGAAATGGCTGGGTTTATGCCGGCATTACAAGAGTGCTTAATTATTTGCCCTCCGATTATCCCGGCCGATCACGCTATGTTCAATTGTATAAAGAAATGACAGCAGCCGTTGTCAAAACTCGGCAAAACGATGGTTTGTGGCGTCCCAGTTTGCTTGATTCTCTACAAATTCCTCATGGAGAAACCAGTGGTTCCGCTTTTTTCTGTTATGGTCTTGCATGGGGCATCAATCAGGGAATATTAGATTCAAAAATATATTGGCCATTGGTGGAAAAATCCTGGCTGGCTTTGACCAAAAATGTACTTCGAGATGGAAAACTTGGTTGGGTACAACCCATTGGAGGTGCTCCGGATAAAGTTACAGCTGAGTCAACAGAAGTTTATGGAGTAGGTGCTTTTCTTTTGGCAGGAAGCGAAATTTGCAAATATCTGAAAGCATACAAAAAATAACAAAAAACACATCCATTTCTCCTAAAATTAAGATCTTCTAAAATACAAACTGTAATGAGATACTTATTTTTCTTATCAATATCCATTCTTATATCAACCAGTTGTTTTGGTCAACTGTTTTTACCGGAACAGGCAAAACCTGATGCTGGAAAAGCATTTTCAGAACATCCTTGCTATTTGCAAATAGATGATTTTATTAAGAATCAAAAAACAACTAAAGTTATAAGCACGCAATTTACAAAAGATGATTATATAGAAATAGTTGCAAATGAGGTTGCTGCTATGTCGAAATATCAAAATAAGCAGGGACAGATTATTGACCCTGTTCGTGGTAGGGAGTGGCAGTATGCAACACCTTGCTATGCTCATTGCGTTGCAGGTCTTTTAGCCGCAAAACATCCTAATGGGGAGAAATTTAAAGAATCTGGTATTCGTGCGTTTGACGCATCCTTGGATGCAATGCTTCTTGGTAACAAATTCATTCCACAGGAACATGGTGATTTTTTTACCTTTCCAATGATGAAGGCTTTTAAGCTCTTCGATGGCTTTGTTCCTAAATCTTTATACGATAAATGGAGAGAGAAACTTTCTAAAATAAATCCTGCTGTTTTGTATTCACAACAGAAAGGAAAAGGCAATTGGAATATCGTCAATCTGGCTGGTGAGTTTCTCAGAGCCAATGCTTCAATGACCGATAATCATTATTATGAAATGTGTTTAGAAAATCAAAAAAGTGATTTTACAACTCACGGAATGTTTTTGGAACACGGTGCACCACTGGCCTATGATCATTTTCCACGATATTTTTTAGCCACAATGCTTCAGGATGGATATCGTGGTAAAAGTTTTAATTTCTACAGTGATATCATTTGGCGTGGTGCATGGACTTCACTTTTTATGATGTCACCTACAGGCGAAGCACCTACAGGTTATAGAAGTAGTAATCATTTGTGGAATGAAGCGCAATCGGCAGCGACATTTGAAATTCTGGCCTCTCAATATGCCTTGTTGAACAAAGATTGGGAAGCAGGAGCTTTTAAGCGTGCAGCGCATCTTTCACTCCAAGCCATAAAGCGTTGGATTCGTCCTGACGGTTCAGGATTCATAGTGAAAAATCGCTTCCCTGTTGATGTTCAACACGGTTACGAAAAATACTCATCGCACACACAATATAATCTACTTGCAAGTTCAATGCTGATTACTGCATGGCAATCCGCCTCTGATAACATCGTCGAGAAACCATGTCCGGTTGATGTGGGAGGATACGTTGTGTCCATTGTACCGTTTCATAAAATTTTTGTAAATGTGCGTGGTAATTATTTAGAATATGAAACATCCGGTGATTTGGGCTATAATCCGACTGGTATCATCCGTTTACATTTAAAAGGAGTCAACCCTCAATTAGGACCCTCAGACGGTTGTGCTGAATTATATAGTGGTAAGAGAAATATTTATGCAGTTGGTCCATATTGGCAAACATCAGGATCGGTTTTTTCACTTGCTCAGCAATCAAAAGCTCCGGTACAAATTGATATTCAAAAACAAGATACTTCTGTTTGTGAATTTACGCTTACTTATGAGCGATTAGATGCAGACACCTCTGGCAATGCAAAATTAACGGTTGTTGAGAGTATTTTAATGAATAAAAAAGGATTGAAGGTCATTGAATCTATTTCCGGACAAATTGAAACAATGGGAATAAGTTTCCCTGCGCTCGTTTTTGATGGACAAATTAAGTATCCTATTCTTTTAAATAGTAACCGACTATTTGTTGGAGATAAAAGTAATGGATTACAAGTGCTTGTTGAAAGTCCATCTAACCTTTCGTGGATATTAAAGTCTGAATTAATAGGCCATCGCAACGGCATAGTACAAATTGGAACGGTACAAAAGAAAGGCATTTCAAATATTAGTTTCACTATAAGTCACCAATAATCTGAAGTCATAGGAGTCTATACAATCTTAACAAACCAGTTTATCTATAAAATATAGAACTCCAATTTTTTTATACTCAGCCAACTTCTTTTTTAGTTAATTAATTTCAAATAAGTCATTGCATAAAATCCATTCAATTTTAATATCAATCCTCTAAAATGAAAAAAATAAGCACCGTATTACTAGCAGGTTTAACTTCGGCCGTTTTGCCTCATCAAACTTGCGCAGGAGCTAATCAGAAACCAAATTTAGTTTTGGTATTTGTTGACGATATGGGTTGGGGAACATTTGTCCCAAATATAAAGTATTATTCGAAAGAGGAATTGAATCAGGACTTTATACGAAAATATGTCAAGGATTATACACTCGAGGAATCAATAGAAGCGGCAAAATCCGCTATGCCAAATCTGACAAGATACACTAATGAAGGGGTTTTGTTTACAAATGCTTACGTAACCGCCAATGTCAGTGCACCATCAAGAGCCGGAATGTTGACCTCTTCTTATCAGGAACGTTATGGGATGTATATAATCCCAGATTCAGAAGATGGACCGCCGGAAAATATTCTTTATATGCCTCAATTTCTCAAAAAAGCCGGATATAAAAACGGATTTTTCGGGAAACACCACAATGGTGGAGGGAAGAATGATGACCTCTGCACTTGTACTCCGGGTCAACATCCCTTGGACAGAGGATTTGATTCTTTTTTCGGATTCAACAGTCACGGTACTTTGTACTATAATTCTCCTATTTTGTTTCAGGATAGAAAACATGTGGAATGTAGCGAATACCTAACCGATAAATTTACTAATGAAGCAGTGAAGTTTATCGGTGAGAATCAAGGTAAACCAAAGTTAGTCTATCTCCCTTACAATGCACTTCATTTATCTATCACAGACCCCGCACCTGAAAAATACTCAAAACGGTTCAACTATAAATCTAAATTACTCAACAATTACGCGGCTTATACTGCTGCTATAGACGAAGGTGTTGAAGCTGTCATGCAAAAAATGAAGGAGATTGGGGAATTAGACAATACAGTTTTAATTCTTATGTCTGATAATGGTGCTCCTGGTGGTGCACAAGCCACTTTGCCTAAGAATGGTCCATTTTCAGGATTCAAAGGACAGGATTTCCAGGGAGGATTTCATGTTCCAATGTTTATTTGGTATGGAAATAAAATTAAGCAAGGATTGGTTTGTAATCAGGTAGTTTCTTCTATGGATATATTCCCAACTTTCTTTGATATTGCAAATATTGCATTACCCAAAACACAAAAAGTTGATGGGGTTAGTTTGCTTCCGCTTATTCAGGGGAAATCAAAAGACGAAGTGCACGAATCGCTGGTTTTTATGTCTCAAAATGCTGAAAATTGGGGTATGAACGGAATTAGAGACCAACAGACAGCAAAAGCTTCTTTTATGGTGCGAAAGGGAGATTTTGTATTGAGATTTATTCCCGATAGTAACGCATTTTATCTCAACGATATGCGATTTGACAGAGCAGAAAAAATAAATCTAATTAATCAATTTCCTGAAAAAGCAAAAGAGATGAAAGAGATATTTAAGAACTGGTTCAAAGAAATGAAAACGCCAAATAAGTGGAGAACAGCTCTTTGGAAAGATGTTGAGTTTTGGAATAATTCTTCACTAGTAAATCAGAGAGACGCCAATATAAAGCTAGGTAAAACTAATGAAAAATAATAAATCAGATTCAATCTTTTGGCTTTTTGTGGTCTTTATCTCATATATATTAACGATAACTGAAGCGTCTGCGAAATCTTTTTATTCTGAAAAAAACAATGTTTTTTCTGATCTTTCGCAGAAAGAGATTTATACGAAAGGCTATCCGCTTTATTTTAAGTTTCGGGGTGAATACATTACTGCTGATCATACTAACTATACTGCTTGGTTGAACTCATTACAAGGAACAACGGGTTTAATACAAAAATTTATGAAAGAAGAGTTGGATGTACCTTCAACTTATCAGAGTTGGGTAAATCAATATGCCACTGAGCATCCTGAAAAACTATTACTTCTCCATTGGAACGGACAAGCCCGACAAGTAGAAACGTTGAAAAGTGTTCATTCTCTTTATTTCCCCGGTCATTGGGTGTATGAAGTTGGCAGTCAACTATTGGCGAATGCATTGCCTACAGATACATTGCTTAGTGTTAGCTCCGTGAGCCCTTACAGTTTGACTGCATACAAAAATAATACGGTCACTCCTGCGGTAGCTTACCCATCTTATATTTTACTGGTACCAACAGACAATCTAGGTAATCGCTTGTGGTACCAGTCCGAGGTTGTCAGGTTAAAGCAGGTCTATACTGATCAAAATAAAATTTCAGTTTCCAGAGCCATGGTTTTTAGTACAGCTAAAGCATTTCAGGCAAATAAAACCTATGCATTACCCATTTCAGGTATGTACTTCGATTCACATATTATGTGGTATTATAATCTGTCTTCAACCTGCCCACTAGATTCGACAGGAAAAAGTGCAGGTGATGTATTATCAGACGAATTGGCAGGTTTGTTCAAAACTACCGGAGTGCTCAAAAATATGAACGGAATTGCCTTCGATGTCAATTATTTTGACGCCAGTAACTATCCCAATCGCGATGTAAATAACGATGGTATTGCCGATGGAGGATGGGTAAACAGTAGAAATGTTTGGCGTGATGGAGATTATGATTTTCTAAAGAAAGTTCGTTCTAAATTAGGCAATAATTATATTATTACCAGCGACGGCGAATTTGACACCAATCAGCAGGCTGTTGGTGTAATGAGTGGAATTGAATCTGAAGGATTAGTGCAGTATAACGATGGCTGGAGAGGATTTTCAAGAGCTATAAATACACATTCTTATTGGATGAATAATACAAACCTGATTTATCCATTTCGCTATGTGGCTCTAAAACTGATGAATAGTAACGATATCCTTAATCAACCTAGACTGCTGCGATTTGCTACTGCAACGGCTTGTTGTTTGAAAGCTTTTTTGGCCAACTTACCTGATAGCACAATTTTTCCATCTTGGATGAAGACAAACCCTGCCTTGGGTATGCCAAACGGAGAATTGATTCATTGTTCGAAAAACGCCACCAACCTTCTGACTTTAACGAATGATGTATTGATGACCAAACTCACCAGTAGTGATTGTACGTTGAGTATGAGTGACGGTAACATTTTGGTAACATCCAAATCGGGATATAAAGCTTCACAAACTATGAAATTGAGTTTGTCCAATCTGACTCTCCCAGCCGGCGATATCACTGTATTTGTGGAAGTCCAGTCTGTAGATTCGTTAATTGGGATACCGCTTAATGAACCTGTTCCCAGAGTATTTTATCTTACTCTGTCTGGTTTGCCCGATTATGGCGAAGGAAATACGGTGAATAGCTATTATTCAGACCTCTATGGTTTGTTTGGAACGAATAAACCGGAGGAAATGTCATTCTATTTCAGACGACCAGGCGTGACGCAAGGAAGTCCTACATTGAGCTTTGAGATACAGGAACGGGGCTCTTTTATCATCAAATCTATTAAAATATATAATCAACCCGATGTGCTGATGCGCTCTTTCGATAACGGATTGGTGGTTGTCAATCCATCTCTGGATAGCGTATCTGTCAATCTGAGCAGTTGGTTTCCCGATAAAGATGTTTCTGCTCAACCTTTTGTTGTACCTCCGGTAGACGGCTTATTTGTCTACTCTTTGAAAAAAAACACAGGCATAGGATTGCCTATTTCAAGCACAACATCGAAAATTAGTCACTTATCTGACAACCTATTCTTAATCAGAAACATTGATGCTGTCGGAGGTATTTTATCCATTTATGGAACAAATGGAATACTCACTCAATCGATTCCTGTTGCCAGCACTGAAACATACTTTAAACTCCCTGAAAGAGGAGTCTATTGCTGGCTTTTAAAAAATATGAATGGCATTGTTAGAAGAGGCAAGATTGTATATTAATTTTTGAGTGCTCTACAAATTTAGAAGATTGTAATAAATCAGAACTTTCAACACGACCTATGAAAACAAAATCCCTAATCTTTTTTCTTGTTCTAGTATGCTACAATTTGCTTACAGCTCAAATTAAAGTCGCCTCTGTTATAGGCGATAATATGGTATTGCAACGAAATTCTGAAGTAAAAATCTGGGGAAAAGCAACTGCAAATCAGAAACTAATCCTTACTTCTGATTGGAATCAGGCCAAAATTACAACTTTAGCCGATGAGAAAGGCAATTGGACTGCAAAGCTGAAAACCACCGAGGCTGGTGGCCCTTACAGAATCACAATTGCATCAGTAAAAGAGAAATTAACGATCCGGAATATTCTGTTGGGTGAAGTGTGGCTTTGCTCTGGTCAGTCGAATATGGAAATGCAAATGGCAATGTATGCCGACCAACCGGTGAATGGAGCCAATGACGAATTGCTGAATGCAACGCACGATGATATTCGGTTTTTTACGGTTGGAAGAAACTCGGATCCTACACCGCAGGACACTTGCAACGGGAAATGGTCTGTGGCAACTGCCGAAAGTGTGGCGACTTTTAGTGCTGTTGGCTACTTTTATGCCAAACAACTTCAACAGCGGCTTCATGTGCCAGTTGGTATGATTTGTTCGGCATGGGGAGGTTCACGCATTGAAGCTTGGATGAGCAAAGACGTAGTCTCTCAATTTGGAGAGGCATACAGTCAAACCACAAAAACTGACACAAAACCACAGAATAAAGCAGCCCACTTGTTAAACGGAATGATTGAGCCTCTTGTCAATTTCACCATAAAAGGTGTAATTTGGTATCAAGGCGAATCCAACATCAGCAACTACAAAGATTATGCGAACTTACAGGCAGCAATGGTAAAGGATTGGCGATCACGCTTTGGAAGGGGTGATTTCCCGTTCTATTATGTGCAAATTGCTCCGTTTTGGTACTACAAAAATTCGGCGGAAGTTGCTTCGGCATTGCAGCGCGATGAACAACTCAAGGCGATGGCCTTGATTCCAAATTCTGGAATGGCTTGTACACTCGATATAGGTGAAGAAAAATATATTCATCCTGCCGAAAAACAAACCGTGGGAAAACGACTGGCTCTTTGGGCATTAGCAGAAACCTACAAATTGAAAGGTTTTGCATATAAATCACCCACTTTTAAGTCGATTCAGGTAAAAGACAGTATCGCATATCTTTCATTCAACGATGCACCGCACGGACTCTCATCATTTGGTAAGCGGGTGGATTGCTTCGAAATTGCCGGAACCGACTCTGTCTTTTATTCAGCACATTTGGAAATTAAAAATCAACAGGCACTTATTTCTTCTCCAAATGTAAAATCACCACTTGCTGTGCGATATGCGTTTTGCAATTTTCCGAAAACTGAAGGCTATCTATACAATACCTTCGGACTACCGGTGCCTTCTTTCCGAACGGATAACTGGGATGTAAAATATAAGCGATAGCATTTAAAATGTTACCAAGATGCATCTTATAGTTAATTATCAGGATTGCGTCATCCTGTTTTGTTCGCGAAATGCCCTGTTTATAAACATTTGTTACAAAAAAACTAATCTTCGATATTTTTGCGTTAAAGCCAATCTGATTCATAGGGTAATTTTGTTTCGTGAAATCAAACATTTTTTTAATTAAAAAAATCATTCCTATGAAACGAAAAAACTTTACATTTTTAATGACTAAGATTTTCAAAATCTTTGCTCTTGTTTTTATTGGCTTGGCAACTACACTATCTGTTCAAGCTACAGTTGCTGTTACCTCAGCTCCTACTAATGTTACGGCTTCAGTTGGATCCTCAACACCCACAACAACAGCTACAGTTTTTTTTACTGCACCCGCTGCCACTATTACAACATCGGGGACTATAACATATACGGTAACATCAAGTCCAGGAGGTTTAACTGCAACTTCAACCCAGACATATACAAGCCCTACTGTTAGTACTTATAGTAATGGAAGTGGTTCAAGTGGTATCACAGTAACTGGACTCGGCACTGGTACGGCTTATACATTTACCGTTAGGGCTGTTGGGAATGGTAGTGGCGATTTTACTAGTATAGCATCAAACAGCACAACGCCTCGGACTGTAACAACTTGCACTTTTAATGGTACAACTAATTCTGATTGGGCAACGGGTACTAATTGGGATACTGGAACCGTGCCAACTGCAAGTGATCTTGTTGTTATAAGCTCTAATAAATCGGTTATTATTGCAAATGGAACTACTGCAAGTGCGCAAAGAATAACATTAAATGCAGGGACAACAAGTATAACAAATAATGGAACACTTACAGTATCACCGACAGACCTTTTAGGTAGTGCCCTTACTTTGTCTGGCGCTGGTGCAACTTTTGATAATGAAGGCACCCTAACTGTCACATCTGCTAACCAAACGACAGCTTCCAATACCATTACAATTAGCGGGAATTCAACAGCTGCAAATGTATTTACATTTAATGGAACAACAACTTTAGCAGCTAAATCGGGAGTCGTTGTATTTGCAATAAATACAGGTGCTAGAGCAACTATAGGTGGCGCAGGCTTCACTGTTGGTTCGGCGTCAAGTCCTTCAGTGTCTAATGTTTTAAGTTTTACTGCTGGATCAGGAACAAGCATTGATCCTTCGGTAACGATTCAGGGTGGTACTTCTATTACAATGTATTTGGGAGGAAGCGCACAAGGTGTTTACTTAAGCAATGCCTCATCTTTGATCAATAATGGGTCTATCAGCATCTATCCTGGTACTGGAGTGACTGGTACAGCTCTTCATGCATTCCAAATGTGGGAAACAACAGCATCTAAGGTATGCGGCTTTACCAACAATGGCACGTTTACAACGACAGGGTTTCAGCAACCTACTGTTTTTGGTGGAACACTAAGTTATGGCACATTCACAAATACAGGAACTTCCACAATATCTTCATCTGATGTGAGTGGCGCATTAGGACTTTATGCAGGTTCTTCATTAGCATATCAGTTTTCGAATAGCGGAACAATGAATTTATACGGCTACGCCAATGCCATTAAACTAAGTCCCGCAGCTGCAAGTCAAACATTCACCAATACTGGAACTATTAATATCACCAAGGGGTCCATCACAAGCTCCGGTACATCAGGTACAACAAGTACTTATCCAACAATGAATAATAATTCGGGTGGTGTGATTAACTTCAATTATGGTGTGTCAAGTGGTTCTACTGCTGCTACATCTGTTGTGCTATTGAACAATAATAGTGGCGCTACGATTAACGGCTCTTGTACTTTCGCAGCTAGTACGTTAGCAACATTTGCAGGAAGCACACTTTCGCCAGGCGACTATACTGGTGGTGTCAGTGGAATCGGAACAATCGTGTTAACCCCATCGGCAGCTGGTACAAAATTCCCACTCTACGGTAGTGTGTTAATGCAGATCAAAGGTAAAACAACCGCTGGTACTGACTTTGATAAACTTTCGTGTACAGAACTTGATGTCACTAATGCATCATTGACCGTTACGGCAGATTATACCTCATACACTCCAGCTGTGAATGATTATCTTGTATTGGGTTATTCTGGAACTTCCAAAAAAGGTCCATTTAGTAGCACTTCTATGCCTAGAGGATGGCTTTATGAGTCAACAACTACCAATGAAGCTGCAAAATATTATCCATCGGTTCCGGGTGCTCCAACTTCGATTGTTGCTACTGCAGGCAATGCACAGGCATCCGTATCTTTTGCAGCGCCGGCAAGTGATGGTGGTGCTGATATAACTTCCTATACTGCTACTTCATCACCCGGTGGTCTCACTACTACCGGATCGACAAGTCCGCTTAAAGTAACAGGTTTAACCAATGGTACTGCCTACACCTTTACTGTAACTGCAACTAATATCAGAGGAACCGGTTCAGGTACAACTTCGGGTTCTGTAACACCGGATGCCACGGCAAATAATATCAATGTTTCATCTTCTACTTCGGTTGGTTCTTTGACCTTGACACCGGTAAGTGATGTGGTAGTAGGAAATGGTGCGTTACTCACTATAAACGCTCCAACGAACATAAACAGCCTTACTATTGCAGGTGGTGGTCAGGTAACGAATACCAGTTCGCTAACAGCTTCTGCCATAACTATAAACAGTGATGGAACAAATGGCACAGGAACCTATAATGACTACGGAGGAACAACTACAGTTACTTCAGCTACCGTGAAACAATATCTTGGCTCATCCCGCAACTGGTATATGAGTTCGCCTGTATCGGGTGCATCTTCATTGCCAACAGTTGACGGAGTAGGTTCGTTAACATTCTATTCCTACCCCGAAAGTGATAGCAGACAAACTGCAGGTGTTAATGGTGTGTATGCAGCTGGTGCAGTATGGAATACTGTAAGCGGAGCCACAACAATGGCTTTTGGAACTGGTTATATTGTAAAACCAAGTGCAGCAACATCGACGGTTACATTTAGCGGTACCGGCTTAAATACCGGCAATCAAACTATCAGCAGTCTGACTTATACTTCAGCTAATCCAAAACACGGATTTAACCTGATTGGTAATCCTTATCCTTCTTATCTGAATGTATTGCCATCCATTAGTGCAAATTCAGCCGGTGTAGAGCCAACAGTATGGTATCGTACCCGCGATGCCGCCGGTTATTACCATTGCGAAACGGTAAATTCTACTGACGGATTTGGTACCAATTCCAGCCAAACAGGGCGGGTTACTGGTTATATTCCACCTATGCAGGGATTCTGGGTAAGAACAAAATTAAACAACCAGTCCATCGCTTTGTCTAATTCAAATCGTTCGCATACAACAACCGTAACAATGCCAGATATTACTGGAACTGTGCCTACCACTACCCTGAAAGCACCTACTTTAAAGAACGAAACCTATGGTTTGTTAGGTTTGAATGTGTTCAACGGTATTACAGGCGATGAAACGATAATTAAGTTTTATTCCGGAGCAACTAATAATCTGGATGCTTACGATTCTGGTAAAATGTCCAATGGCAATGTAAATATACCTGAGTTATTTACCGTCGTAGATGGTTCACAGCTTGCCATAAATACTATGAACAGCATACCTTACGATACTGAAATGGCTCTTGGATTTACAACAGGAAAATCCGGTGATTTTACTATTAACACTTCTCTGATGAGTAATTTTGTCGAAGGAACACAGATTTTACTGAAAGATAATATTGATCCACTGAATCCGGTAATAACTAATCTGGCAATACAATCCTATAGTTTTAATTCAGATACTACTACAAGCAATACCAGTCGTTTTACCCTTATATTCAAAACTCCTTCAGTAGCTACCGGAGTCAACCCTGAAAATAACAATAATGTATGGTTCTCAACTGTAAACGGACAGATTGTTGTGAGTGGATTCACTAGCGGAGCAATCGTTGAAGTATTCAATGTTGTTGGTCAGAAAGTTCTTTCGAGAAACCTTGGCACAACAAATATGCTGTTGAATAATAACTTAGCAGCCGGTGCATATCTGGTAAAACTTACGACCGAAGGTAAGAGCATAACCAGAAAAATAATAATTGATTGATTTTCTATAACTAAGAAAAGTGTTGTTTTGTTTGCAAAATTCAGGTCTCATTACTCTAAAGG
>Ga0194060_10002239_pt1 | contig 13832 bp, 3 predicted proteins | sample SepL225m_MetaG_FD_163427 | JGI IMG/M metagenome (GOLD analysis project Ga0194060, IMG submission 163427) | Anoxic zone freshwater microbial communities from boreal shield lake in IISD Experimental Lakes Area, Ontario, Canada - Sep2016-L222-5m | ecosystem: Environmental > Aquatic > Freshwater >... | reverse complement strand
TGTCATGGCCCTGGCGTTGGCCAACCACCGGCGTTGGGAGACAGAGAGTTGTGGGAACATGTTGAGGGTGGAGGGTGGCGAGCGGCGTGGCGGTGTAATCGCTAGGCGGCGCGAGCGGGTGTTGGCGGGGTGATTATGACGTGCTACTGGGTTAAGGGATCATAGAATGCCCCGGCGGCGCCATCTGCCTGCGGTGAACCTGTCAAACCGTAACGAAGTCGCTGGCGTGCGCCATGGCCTTTTTCAGAAACCGGCATGCGGAGGCGGAGTGGCCAGTGTTGAGTCAGCAGAAAGTCCAGAGGATCATAGTGAGTGTAATGATTTTGAAAGAGACCGAAGGACATAATCGGCGGGCATTTGGAAGTGCTGAAATAACCGACACTGGCCAGAAAACAAGCAGGTAATTTTCACTTCCAATGTCATTCCGCCACTGGGGCAGGCCGCTTTTTCAGAATCAGGGGAATGGACAGGGAAGTGCCATCCTGCATTCTAATCATGACCGCTCTGCCGTCCAGGCCGGGCAATGGCACTAAACCCGAGAGTTTGATCAGACAACCTGCAGCATCAAAGGAGTCGGTGATCTCGGCATTGCCTGGACAGGGCAGCGTCACGTCTGCGACTTTGAATACCTTGCCTGACAGGGAACGGACGGCAATGAAACGGGTAACGGCATTAGTCTGTCCGGGAGAAGTGATCATTACAATTTCTTCAGGCACGGCATAGAAATCGTCCTTCGCCTTGCCATTCGAGGGTGTGCCCGCCACGGCATCGCCGACAGACCTGCCCCCCAGTCCCTTGGGCACCACTATGTCACCACCCATTTCAAGACGAAGTATGGGCGACTGGGGGTCGTTGGAATGAACGTAGATGCTCTTCCGTTGAGGCCCCACCCTGCCCGCCGTCTTGAATTGGACTGATAGATCGGTGGAGGACTGGGCGGCAATGGTGTCTGCCCCCACTTTGGCCTCGGTACAGCCGCAGCCGACACGGATTCGGGTAATCTTAAGGGGGGCATCCCCCGCGTTGGCGATCTTGAATGCGTGGCTCACATCGTTAGTCCCGATCACCCGTCCGAAGTCAAAATTCGGTTCCAAACAGACAATCCGTGGTTGAGCCGCCGTTCCTGTGGCCAAATTCGCATCCTGTGCTCCGGCCCCGGCCACACCGATCCAAGCAAACAAGATGACGGAAAGATACAGTATGTTCATCGTTTGCCTCATGAATGTTTCGCTTTTCCCCGTCAGCGCTGTCCAAGGTTCTTCAGTGCCGTCGATGCCGCCTTATGAACACTACTGTCCGTTCCCGCCAAAAGGCTTTCCAGCAGCTCCCGATCCTCTGAAGTCCCCACCTGGCCAATGGCCGCTATGGACGCCAGGCGCAGGGGTAGAACCTCTGCCGTCTGGGCATTGATCCGCGCTGTGGGCAGGATGGAAGAGGTCCCGGTAGCCCCACAAACGTTTATCGCCGCGATTCTGGTCTGAATGTCGCTTCTGCCATCTTTGGCCAGTTTCAGGGCCTTCTCGCCCAGTTGCTGGCGACTTATTTCGGGATAAAGGGTGGACAAACGCTCCAGACCCACAAGGGCGGTACCGGCGATCCCGTTTTCTGGCTCCGCCAAGGCCTCATCATACCCCCGCATGAGTTGAATTCGTTCAGGTAGGGCCAACCGGGTGGAATCATCCCGCCCCCACTTAGTTTCATAGTAGGTCGAGAAGTGTTGGACGCAATAGTCCCGCCATGTCACATCCATGGTTTTATCTCTGAAATACTGAAGAAGTTTCTCTCCAAGATCCGGCGGAGTATTATTCTGGGCGACAAGGGCATCGAGAATGTCATTCTTTATGGCATTGAACGACAGATTATCGAGATCAAACTGCCCATCAAGACGATTGCCCAAGAACCAGTACAAGGCCTCGATTTCCTTCTGTCCCAGAGATTTGCCAAGGTTATGGACGGCGATGAGCCTTGCTTCCAGTCCTTTATCTTCAGCCTGCCCGGCAATCAATTTCAGTGACGAAGGCAACGCCGCCCTGTCTGGTTGTTTTGAAACCGGCTCAAGTTTGTTCTGCGAGGATGGTTGTTCGCTCCCTGCGTGGCTACCATGGAGTTTGTCTGACGAAACGGTCATTTGCCGGGCTCCGCCCTGTGTCGGCTGTGCCGGGATGACCTTACTGACAGAAACGGGTGCTATCCTGCTGGCAGGCGAAGCTGGTTGCTCGCTTGAAGGATTTCGCCTGCCGCATTCCGAGTGCACGAACCAGGCAATAATACAACCAGCACCCAATATAACGGCGAGAATGATACCGACGGCGATAGACTTCTTATTCATAGGCCATCGATTATCGACTACTTGCATCCCGTATCAATGAAAATCCGACTCTTTCGGCTTCTTGATGAACCTCCCCAGTTCGGGCGAGTACGCTCGTAGTTGGTACATGGCGAGGCCTGTCTCGTCATCGGTGTACTTGGCGCTCAGTACACCCGTGAATTTGGGGCCCCTGGAGGGTTTTAAGGTGCCATACCTTTTACTTGGTAAGACGGCAGGAGAGCGGAGGATAGCCTCTCGCTCGGTCTCTGGCTCTATGAGATGAAAGCCCATAGCTATCTGGTCATTTCATTTGCGCCTGTCGATTTCGCCCCGGCGCTATTCTGTATTATTGGGCTGACTCTGTGATCTCCTGTGCTTGGCGTTGCCTTTAGCCCGCCGCCAGCTCTTGCCGCCGCAAGATCAAAAGGCTTGCCCTGGGAATCTACAATCAGCATTTTGTCGCTGACCACGTCATACAGCTTGTAAGCAACGTAGACCTTTTTGTTATCGGAATCGAAATAGAACATAACCTCGAGCGAGAAGTCCTTGCCTTTATCAGGTAGCGCCACCGGCACGGTTTGACTAATTTCTTCTCCAGTATCCAACATCTTCCAAGTAGCCGTCACTTGTCGATCCGGCTTCCGGCTGTAAGGGCTGCTCCCTGCCTGCTGTCCAGGGATGAGTTCTCCACACACAACCACCGCAAATTGGAGTGACTGATATAGTTTGAAATCATGCACATGGATGGCTCTCGACCCAATGTTGACACATCTGGTTCCGTAAATATCCGCGCCCCAACTAACGCAACCGGCGCAAATCGCCAGCGAGGAAACAATCAATGCCGTGCCAATGAACACTCTCATTTGTCGAACCAGTGCCATCCGAGTTGATATTCGCCCCCGCCATGGGGATTGAGACTTCCATTCCAAAAATAGTTGTATTCCGAGAGATCAACGCCTCTGAAATATTGGCGCCCATTCGTCGGCGATCCAAGGGAAAGTCTGGCAACAGAGGCATGCGCACCAACCCCTGACATGTTCCGATCAGCATAACCTGTATACCCTGCTGTTTCCTGGTGCCGAACCATCTTGCTTGTGAATTTACCGCCAGGCATTGAAGGCGTTTTAAACACATCTCCTGCGTAGCGACGCCCCTGACTAATCATCCATTCCAAGGAGATATTAGCCAGACCACGATCTGGATAGCCGCCACCCACATCGCGATGTCCGCCCCGGAACCCCGCCATTGTTGCCTGCCCACCCGAATACATAGCAGGGGAGAAAACTGTTCGTTTCTCGTCCAGTGAGTAAGCAATAGCGGTATGATCGACAATACCTGAAATTCCTGAAGGATCCGAAATCGTCGGCCCCGCCACAGGGTCATACAACCCCATGAAGCGCACCCGAAGTCCACAGAACGGCGCAATTCCTTTTTCCTGCGCTTTCTTGATTGCTTCCGTGAAGAGAATCGCCGTTATGGCTCCACGACTGAATCCAATGACATCCACATCATGATCGCCGTTGTGGACGTTTTCCTTAAGTTGTTCAAGCATGGTATTGCGAATATCAGATAGTCCCCAGCCCGTACCCTGCCTAATGAGCCTCGTTAGAATGGTGTACTGGTGGAGATTCCCAACGCCTTCCAGATACTCCTTTGCGCCTGTATAACCTGTATCAAATGTCATCCGGACATTTGTGTTATCGCCAGCGACATTTGCCGTACCGTCGAAGGCATAGAGGGCAAGCCCGAGCATGTCAAAGCGGCAGATCGGTTGATTGCCAACAAAGGCCTGCAAATTCGCCCCGCCTTTTTCCTCAATCGGATCTCTGCCTATGAACCTTCCCAATCCCGGCGAGTAGGGTCGTAGTTGATACATAACCAACCCCGTCTCGTCATCGGTGTACTTGGCGCTGAACCTCCACGGGTTACCAGCCGCTTTTGAACCTGTGCTGACGGTAACGTTGCCGAAGGGATCATACTCGTAGCGAGCCACGGCATTGGACCCAGTTTCGTCGACAAGATTAATGACATTTCCATTACCATCGAACGTGTAGTAAACCGTTTCCGAGTTGGTGAAGATAATGGCCGTGCGGCTGAGGAGGCCGCCGACACCGCCCGCACCTTGGAGGGTTCCGCTTAGATCCTGGCCCCAAGTGTAGTAGTTCGTCACGATTTGAGATCCATTATTTGATATATCAGAAATCACGTTCCAGGCATCATAGACGAAAGTATTGGTACTTGTGGAGGTGACCTTCATAACCCTGCGATTCAAGTAATCGTACTGGTTGCTTATAACTTTAGTCGCATTCGATGCCAGGATCAACCGGTTTTCAGCGTCCCACCCATATGTCCAGCCGTTGTGGGCGATGAGATTTCCTGCAAGGTCATAAACGGGTGCCGATGTAACTGCGGCCACGCCGGACGTGATCTCCGTTATGGCCGCATACTGGTTGACCGCATTGGCAGCATAGATTGTGCGGGGTAGTTGTGCCCCGGTTCCTGATGCCGCCTCCAGACGATTCCCGATGGCATCGTACTGGTAACGGTTTTGGGCCAGTTCTTGCGGGTTGGCGAAGTTGTCTACCGCGTTTGTTAACTGGCCATATTTATCATAGGCGTATTGGGCAGTCTGTGTAGCGGGGTAACGGATGATTCCAGTGCGCTGATCGATATTGTTGTGGGTGTAGGCGAAACCGCTGATGACCGCCCCTTGGGCGTCCCGACTTGTGACGGATTCAAGGCGGTCCAGGTTGGCGGCATACAAATTGGTTATGGTGACGCCATTGGGGAGGTGCAAACTGGAGCGAAGGTGGGTATTAGGCAGGTATGAATACGTCGCCGCACGGAGTGCGCCTCCCACATTGTTGGAGACGGAGGAGAGGCGGCCGACTTGGTCGAAACCGTACCGAACGGACGCCACGGAGGGCGTCCCTCCAAGGGAGAGGTCGTAGCCAGAGGATCGGCCGTATGCGTCATACTGACGCGCGATTTCAAATTGTTGATTTGAGATTTGAGATTTTTCAGAGGTCAACTGAAGAGAGGCCGAGTATCCAAAATTCCGGGTGCCGGTGACGTCGATGACCGTGTCAAGGAGCCCTGCACGGGTGTAGGTGTTGGTTATGCTAGGGGTGGCGTCGCTGTAGTTGACAGTGAGAAGGCCGCCAGCCAAATCAAAGTCGTAGCGGGTAACAATGCCACGGGCATCAGTGCGGTTGGAAAGCAGGCCGTCCATGGTGTATAGGTAGGCATTTGTCGTGTTGTCGGCATAGATCTTGGCCGTGAGTCGGCCTGCAGCATCATAGATCCAACGGGTGCGGTCGAAGGCTGGCAGATTGGCGACATAGGGCGTGATGGCAAAGTTCGCCATGGACGGGTCGCGGATCGTGCCGAGTCCGGTCTGGCGGCCCAGTCCGTCATAGATATGAACCACCGGATAGGTCCTTGCCTCGGATTCGAGCATAAGGGAACCGGTCGAGTAGTAGAAATTACTGACCACCCCGCCGTCCGCCGCAGTGGCGGCGATCTGGCGATTGAGTGCATCATAGGTAAACCGGTTGGTTCGTCCGGCGGTGTCGATGGCCATAACCAAGTTGTTGTTGGCGTTGTACTGGAAGGTCGAAGTACCGATTCTCGGATCAACGGTCTTGATGACGCGTCCAAGGGCGTCATAGGAAGTGCGCGTTGGCTGAGTTGAATACCTGGGCTTGGCAGCCACTGCAAGGCCGTTGGAATAGACGGTTGAGGCGGTTGTGCCATCCGGGTAAGCGGTGGTTTCAGTGCGGATGGAACCGCTAAAGTCCACGGTTTGGGTCGTGGTCAGGCCCTGGGCATCAATCGACCACGCATTCGTGCCCTCAGGGGTGCGGAGTGAACGGGAAAGGACCATGGTTTCGGCACCAGACGTGTTGGTGAACAGGACGGTTTTGGATTCCAGCGCCCAGCCACCGCTGGGAGCGGTCACATAGGCAACGGCTGCCGTGGTGATGCGATCTGGGCCAGTCCAGTCCACCAACCCATTGCCGTTCATATCCACGGCGGTGAAAGTGCGGCGCCCGGCTACGTCATAACCATAGAGAACAGTCTTTCCGTCCTCATTGACTTCGGTGGTGGTGCGTCCGACTGCGTCATAGGTGAACCGGCGAATGGCGCCATCAGCCCGAACGACTGCCTGCACACGGCCGGCGAGGTCATAAACGGTGATGTTCGTGAGGATGGACCCTGTGTAGTTGGTTGGCGAGAAATAGAGCGGATCAGCATCCGGGTAGCGATATTCGACTGTGGCGCGGCCTTGGAGACCCGCCGTATTACTGGAATAGAATATGTAATCATACCCCACGGGATAAACGGCAGAACCGTAGGTGGCCTTGGGTTGACCATCGGCATAGGTTTCCTCGATCCGCCGACTTCCGTCGGGATACGTGGTGATGGTAGCCGAGCCGGAGGCCGAATCCTGGTATTCCACGCGGGTTACGGCACCCATGGCGTTGGTCTCGGCGACGAGACGCCCGGCGGGGTCGTAGGCACGGCTGTTGGTAGTCGCAGGCAGGCCGCCACCCGATACCACCGTCATCCACGGAGAGCCAGAAGGATCAAAAGCACTGGAATACGTGATTACGTCACCACGTGTCTGGTATAGCGTGCGACCGAGTTTATCATGGCTATAGGTTGTTTCCACTCCATCCGCGTCCCGACTCGATTCAAGACCACAACAATCATAGGCATTCGAGGTCACCCGGCCATCAGGGGTTGTGGTGGTCAAGATGCGCCCGAGGGAGTCATGGGTATTGACGGTTTCGGTCAGGACATCGTTGCCCGTCATGAGTTTGGAACTGACCGTCAAACCTCGCACATCCTGAACGGAAACGTGCCGCTCGTTTAGGGGGTCGTCCACGATCCAAGTCGTGGTAGTCAGGCCCAAGGAATTGGTCAAGTATGTATTGGTTGTCACGGTTCCAGCAGGATCAGTGACGGAAGCCACAAAACCTTGGAACTGCCCCGCCGTCAGGTAACGGGTAATAGTGGTAAGTTCGTTGCTGTTCGCCAGAACCACTATTGACTGTTTTTCACTGCCATCGGCCTTGTAGATGAACTTCCGTATGACTACACAGTTGCCCGCAAGGTATTCAGTGATGGTGCGGGGCCGATGATCCACGACATCAAGGATGTCGTCGGACGACAGAGCGACATAAGAATAGACCGTTTGCCGATTGAGCGCAGCGGCGGAATTCGGGGGATTATTCTTGAATCCGGTTACCTCGTTGGTAACACGGCCCTCCGAATCATACTCGTAGCACGACCATGTTCCATCTGAAGAAGTAGCCGTGGAGACCCGTCCAGCGGAATACTCATACCGGTTGGTTCGTCCTACCGCATCGGTATGGCACGAGAGAAGACGCCCGTAAGGTGTTGCGACCATTACATCAGTCGAGCGGTTCGTTTTCGCCGACTGTTCCTCGATCACAACGGTCTCTATCGAATTGGTGGTCGATGTTACGTCGACTCCGGTGCGGGTTTCCCGCAGCCACTTCCCGGCCTCGATTAAACGCGAGATCCCTCCAGCGGGATCAACCTTGATCACACTCGACATAATTCCTACCGACATGTTTGTGATGAGCATCGAGCCGTCGGGGAGATAGATGCAGGACGAGGAGCGGCCTGAACTGTTTGTGATGCCCGTATACTGCCCGCCCGCATTCATGAACACGGTGCTGATTCCATAAGGCGTGGACAAACTCGACGCAGACCCGTTCAATCCCGGCCAGGGAGAATCCAATACAACGCCATCCGGGCTTTGCACTTTAACTAGAAGTCCGGATGTCTTGTCATAGTAGTGACTGTAACCGGAGGCAAAGATGAGCCGATAGGTGTTGTTGGTTTCGACCAATTTGTAGGTGCGATTGTTATCCGGAGCAATAGGCATGAACACACCCGAACTGGCGCTGGTCTGGGCGAAACTCACGATTCGTCCGGAAGGACGCAGAATACGGAGCGGAGTCGCCGAAGGATCCAGAATTCTTGTTTCCAAACTATAGGTCTTTTGGGACAGCATGTCCTCTGCGACATAAGGCAATTTCCAATAGGTATTATAGGCATAGACGGAGAGCCCTCGGTTGGGGTCGCTGGATCCCAGTTTAACTGTCATACGCGGGCACCCTGCTGCGGCCACATACTGGGGCTCCATCTGGGCGCAGGCCTGGCATGACTGGCAGATGGCGCAAAGATCGTCGGTGTCGTCATCGGGGGTGAAGCCTGTTACGGTGATGGTGACGCGGTCAACGGCACCGACCGACATTTCGCCTCCGTCGCGCCATATGTAGAGGGAATTTGTTGCCGTCCCATTTGCAACACCCTCGACAAGCAGTTCTACATCATTAGTAGACAATTCATCCGTAAAGTCAGTTGACACGATTCCGTTGTTAGCAACGCTCAACGAGGAAGAATTCGTAGCATTCCTGAAGACATGAATATAACTTTGTCCCTCGATCAATAGTTTGGCGTGCCAACCATTATTACTTTTAATACCCGACACCTGCTTCAACACCAGACGCGCCATGTGGTTTGTGTCGTCGGCACCGTTGACTACGTCGTCATCCTTATTCATAGCCCCATTATTTGAGACCGATGAAACGTTCTCCATGAGCCGGATACCGGGTGATTCTTCAAGACTGTCGGCTACAGGATTGATCGAGCTAGGAGGGAATATTTTGAGGTCAGCGTCAATGACGCTCACCTTGGTGGTGGCGGAACATGTGACTCCAACGTCGCGATTCGAGAAGGTGTATATGTATGTTACAGCGTCAATGCCAGCATTAGAGACTCCTGACAGTGTCACGGTTCTGGCATTATAATTCCCTGAAGGTGCGCCCATCGCAACAGCATTGGTGGCGCCAGATGACGTAACGGCAAAGTTCCAGTTTGGGTAATTCGTTGAATTCACCACAGAATTTGGATTTATAACAGCAGTAATATTATGCAAGTCGTCGTTTACCGCAATGACAACAGATGTCGGCGCTGCTGAATCCACAGCAAATAGGTAGGCATAATCATAAGATCCACAAACATGTAGCCACTGCTGAATACTCGCCGGACCAGTGTTGGTGCTTGTAACCGACAAGTAGAAACGACCAGCCTCGTCACCCACGGCAACCGCAGCATTGGTGCTATATGGGGTCACCGGCAGCGCGCAGTTCCACTTAACGCAGGGCGTGCTGTTTGAGGTAAGATTGAACACGACATTTGTTCCGGATCCAGCCGCTACCAACGCTTTGGATTCAAGAATGGCCGCATAGCGGTTGTCGATATAGAACCAACACTTAGAGGTCACCCCCGTGATGACGGCATTAGTCTGAGTTATAATGAATGAGGTTCCGTCGGAATTGGGAACAAGTCTGGAAACATATTCACTGACTGTCCCTGTGATTACCGCTGTGATCTCCACAAAACCCTGAGTCGAGGGCACGTAATATATGGAGTTTGTCATGACACCTGGCCCCGCGCAACTCCATGTAACGGATGATATAGCGATGTTATGCGCTACCACATCGAGATTCACACTAGGGTAACAATGAGAACAGATGCCGTTAGTTTGCCCTTCATAACCCGCTATCCCTGCACTCCACTCTTTCACCCACGAGCCATCACAACCCGGTATCATATCTGCAACTCGATTCGAAACTACACTTGTCACACCATCTACCGTGCAGGCCACAACGGCGAAAAGTTCAGATGCCTCTTGGTATGTAATCCCACCCAATTCGCTTGCAGTGAATGTGAAATTCGTCCCGTTTACCGGTCCGGACTTCGTAAGAGTTCCAATGGTGATTGTCGCGCTACCGCTTGACATACCAACTGTCGGGCACAACCAATAGGCGGCTGAGATTGTATCGATTACCGAGTTCGTCTGGATGCGATAAAAGGACTTGAGTGCCCCCCCACTGTCATGGCTCAAGAATGCCTGGATTCTCACAGGAATGTTCGTCTGACATAATACCGTTTTGCCTTGAACATTCCACTCGCAGGACAGGTTCTGCCCATATCCCACTGGGTTTCGGCTATCAAGATTCACTAGCGTTGTACCCGTCGCCGACAGTTTTGTCGTGTAACCATACCTACACCACCACGTATCCCACGAATACGCACCATCCGAAAGTTTAACCGTTAACTCCCCCGTCATGTTCGCAGGATAGGTATTGACGGTAATCGACCCTAGATTATTACCGACAATTGCCCCCGACCCATTGGCAGCCATTGTCTTAGTTACGCCAACAATTTCTGACCCGATCACCGTAATCGTAACCGACGTACTCCACGTACACCCGGGGAACAACCCATTCGTATAAGTCAATTTCACCGCCACGTCATTCATCGACGAGCTATAACTATCCGCCTTGACACCGTATTGGGTTCGACAATGATTCAGGATTTGTGGTGTTTCATTGGAATTCGTCAGTGAAATCGCACCCGTGCCGTTGGTAATAATATCTACCGACACAACGCCATCATTCAGGATGTCCCCCCTTGGAACAACATTGAAACTAAGCGTGGTGGTCAAGCCCTTCGCAAGAATACTATCCGCCACACTCATCGATACTTTCGGTGCAACACAAGCAATCTTCCATCGGGGCACCGAGGCACAGGTATTGGCCGTATAGGGCCATGACACCGTCTGGGACATACAACTCGCCTGGACAACGTTTGTCCCTTGCGTAACCGACCAGAATGAATCGGTGTGGGCCGGGGAGAAAAACGTAACGGCCACGGGGTGGCCGGGCAACAGTTGATCCTCATCCGCATAAGCCAAGGCAAACTCCATTGCCTGCCCGTTTACAAACGTAACATTCCCGGTTGAGGCTCCATTTCCTCCCACATGGGAAACGGCCAGAATCCAGGAATTGGACGGCGTGCTGGAGTCCCGCATGAAGATCGCGACCGGGTCGTTTGATGACGAAGAAACGGCCACAAACACAGGGTAGGGATAGAGATCCACGCCAGCGGCAGCCTGGGCATTGCTGAAAGCAATCATACCGTCCAAAAACTCCCGAGTCGAACTATAGGCTGGGTTGGTGGATGCCGTCGCCATATATCCATTGGTTCCAAGCATCCCACTGAAGAGATTGGCTGGCATCCAGGGCGAAGAGTAGTTTGCAGGTAAAACCCTGCTAATGGGATGATCCACTAACCCGTCACCATCCGTGTCCGCATAAGTCGGACTGGTTCCCCATGACAATTCCCCGAGCACGAAGCCAGTGTCACCATCGGGAATTCCATTGGTGTAGGTCGTCACCGAGACAACACCATTCGAACCGTCAACAAGACCGTCCCCATCGGTGTCAACCGAGAAGGGGTTAGCATTCAGGCGACACTCCTCGAGATTCGTCAATCCGTCATGATCCGGATCATCATGCGGCCCAAAACCTGTGCCGTCCTGATTCTTGATCAGGGCATCCATTCCATATTTCACTTCCCACCCATCCGTCAGGCCGTCCCCGTCGGTGTCGGCATTGGTTGGGCAGGTTCCGTAAATGAACACTTCTTCCCCGTCAGTCAGTCCGTCGTGGTCGGTATCGCGACCCATGGGGTTTGTGCCGAGTTGAATTTCCAAGCCATCCGGCAATCCATCGTTATCAGAATCGGGATTTTTGGGATCGGTGCCGTAATCAAGTTCGCCACAGACGAAGCCTGGATGATTGGGGTCTTCCACACCAGCAACCCCATAAAAGGCAAAATAGGCAGCAGTGCTCACCACCCCGCTATGGCCATCAACCATGCCATCGTGGTCGGCATCAATCTCCAACGGATTGGTACCCATCGCGACTTCATCAGAGTCGCTAAGGCCATCACCATCGGTATCAGTCTTACGAGGGTTAGTTGCGTTTTGTAATTCCTGGGTCGTACTCAAACTATCCGCGTCATAATTGGTCGTCGCAACGGGATCAGCGGAATTGGTCGGCGAATAACCGTACATGATCTCCCAGCCATCCCGGAAGCCATCGTGATCGGTGTCTGCATTGATCGGGGAAGTTCCAAAGTCGAGTTCACCCGCCACGGTGCCGGGGTGGTTGGTGTCCTCCACACCCGCAACACCAAAAAGCGCGAAATACACGCTGTTGCTGACCACCCCACCCCAGCCGTCAACCAGGTCGTCGCCATCCGTATCACAATTGGTCGGGGATGTTCCGAGATCCAATTCCCCATCCACAAAACCATTGGTATTTTGATCAACCCAGCGGCGGCCGGGGAAGAGAGCCGCATAGGCATTGGTCGTCATTACCCCATCGCGCCCATCTACTAATCCATCCCCATCGGTATCGGGATTCTGGGGATCGGTGCCATACTGGTACTCCTGCAGATTGGTCAACCCATCATGGTCTGGATCCTCATTGGCGTCATTGACCAACGGGTTGAGACCATGGGCAACTTCCCATCCGTCCGGCATTCCATCTCCATCGGTGTCAAGTTTCTTGGGATCCGTGCCGTATTGATCCTCGGAATCAACCCAGCCGTCGCCGTCCGCATCAATTCCCTGTGGGTAGTCGGACCACAAAATGTGATGTCCGGCGCAGTCAACCAGGCCATCCCCATCATAATCGAACTGCTTTGGATAATCCTCCTGCCTAAGGAGTGGATCCCGTCCGCTCATAACTTCAAGTCCATCAGGGATAGCGTCACCATCCGTATCAGCGTTTGTTGGACTGGTTCCGTAGTCCATTTCTCCTGCCACGAAAACCGAATTCAACTTCCAAGGCACTCCATCATGACCGAACACGGCACTGAAGACACTGTTGCTGATCACACCGCCATGCCCGTCAGTCAACCCATCACGATCCGTGTCCATGTTTAGTACAAAGGTTCTATAACGGACTTCCTCCCCATCGCCAAGACCATCTCCGTCCGAATCATTGTTCGTTGGCGATGTACCGTAGTCCAGTTCCCCGGCAACATAGGCGGGGTTGGCAACATAAGGCACCCATACTATACCGGGATGGGTCGCCGCATAGCGGTTCGTTGTCACGACTCCGCCCCAACCGTCCACAAGGCCATCGGCGTCCGTATCGACGTTGGTTGGGGAGGTTTCAAAATCCATCTCCCCATCCACAAAACCGTTAGTATTTAGATCAACCCAACGGCGAACGGGAAACAAGGCGGCATAATCGTTGGTCGTTATAAATCCATCGCGGCCATCCACTAAGCCATCGGCATCAGAGTCGCAATTGGTTGCAGAAGTTCCTTTTGTCAGTTCACCCATGACAAATTCAGGATACTGGAGATCCGGAATCCCGGCAGGATACCGGTTCGTTGTGACCATCCCACTTCCGCCATCCACCAAGCCATCCCCATCCGAGTCCACATTAGTTGGCGAGGTTCCGTAGTCCAGTTCCCCGGCCACAAACGCATGATTCTGAGGCCACAGAACCCCATCATGACCGAACACGACATTGTAGACGGCATTGCTGACGATGCCGCCGTGCCCATCAGTCAAACCATCGCCATCACTGTCAATAGTCACCCACCCACTGCAGCCACC
>Ga0194060_10002238_pt1 | contig 13834 bp, 9 predicted proteins | sample SepL225m_MetaG_FD_163427 | JGI IMG/M metagenome (GOLD analysis project Ga0194060, IMG submission 163427) | Anoxic zone freshwater microbial communities from boreal shield lake in IISD Experimental Lakes Area, Ontario, Canada - Sep2016-L222-5m | ecosystem: Environmental > Aquatic > Freshwater >... | reverse complement strand
CGATAATGAACTTGCCATGTTGAATGTTGAGCGTGATGATTTTCACGGAGAATGGAACTATAGATTGAATCCTCGTAATGTCGTTCTTGATTGACTTTTGTTCATGTTATTTTTGCGAGCGTCCTTAGTGAAGTCAGGGGTGTCCTGAGCTGATGGGAGACGGTAGCGATAACACTGCGTTTCAGCTCAAGCTGCTCTAAAATCTGCGTGACATCCTTCAGAATCAATGCAGTTCCAGCCGGTACGGGTACTGCCAGCGGCAGAAAAAAGCACTCCCTGCTTCCAACAAAATGCTGGATATAGCGCTTCTTCTCCACGGTGTCAGCGGCATATTCCAGCGGTTCTTTGTTTTGTAATAACTCTGCTATCCACTCATGACCAAGATCACGAACATTGACTCCTGGCTTCAGTCCGAAATAGTGCTCAGCCGTTTCAGTCGATACCTCAACCTCTCCATTCAGGTCAAGCACGGCTATCGGCAGAGGCAGTACCTTGAACACCTCCTGTGTGGCGCTTCGGGTTCTGAGCAGGGTATCCATATCTGTTTTGCGCATCTTGCGCAGGGTTGCAGCCATTTCGTTAAATGATGCTGAAAGCTGTCCAATTTCATCTTTTGATGTAGTATCAAGCACGAGATTGAGGTTTCCCCTGCTGATCTCTTCAGCAGAAGCAATAAATTTTTTAATCGGCATAAGAATCCACCGGTGCGCCTGATAACTGAAAAGCAGGGCAATAACGGCACAACCAAGAATTGCTGCAAGCATCGTATTATGTGCTGATGCAGCCATTTGGCGGGCATTATCATTCGCAATGTTCATATTCGCCTGATTCATCTCAAGAACCTGTCCCGAGAACTGCTTTATTTCATAAAACAGAGGCCGCATGGTCAAAAAATATCGCTTCTGCCTTTGGGAGAGCGCCTGAGACGAGTCGGTAACCTGATCAATAACTCCTGAATACTCAATGAATAGCTCCCTGATCCACGTTGCTTTCTGATGTTCGCCAGGCAAGGTGATATTGCCCAGCTCAATCTGCAGTGCATGACGGAAGTTCATTTCATGTTGGCGGATCGTCATCATCCCTTCATCGTAATGGCCGGTAAAGGTGAGCAGAACACCTCTGTCAATCTGCTCAAGAGACTCCTTCATTTTCTGACAGGCAATCACACTGCGATAGTTCTGCCGGAGTATGATATCAATAGCTCCGCCAAGTGAATCTATCTGCCTGATCGTGAACACTCCCATGACAACAACCATAACCAGCAGACCGCTGAATCCAAGTATCAGTTTTTGACGTATCCCGATCATCAAGAGCCTCCGAAACAGTTATGATAAATCCGAATAACGATATAAAAAATCAAACTTTAATTGGTAAAATTATAAAGGGAATACCATGAATATAGAGGTTTCGCTGTATGGCAAAAACCGTGTAGTTGTGCAACCAGCGATCCATCAGGGACTCTTTGGTAAAGACAAGCTGCCCCCCGAAAAAGACAATATTCGGAAACTTTTCGGTAATAGCCGGAACAAGTTTGTTGACTTCATCAACCACATCGGTACCGAGAGAGAAGTATGCTTCGGCATAGTATCCATGCTCTTTCATATAGTCCATGTATTTGGCGGTCTCGTTGCGCACAAAGCTTCCGAGGTTGTCAATTTCATCTGCCCCCTTGAAGTTTCCGGCATCGATAGAACCTATTTCAACAAAAACATAATTTTTGTAGTTATTACCGAAGAGACGGAAGACACTGAACAGGGTGTGCAGGCCAAGTCCGTTAAAGCCATTCACCAGGATAGCGGCAGTTTTAGCCTTCGGATCATAAACCGGAGCAGGAGAGCTGCTGTCATGTACATCCGCTCCGCTCAGCACCGCTGCCTCCACAATAACATCAAGACGTTTCAATGTAGCATAGGTCTTGTTGTAATGGTTTTTAATAAAAAACGCACCAAGCACCAGCACACCGGTAATCACCATGGTAACCCAACCGCCTTCATTAAACTTGAGAATGAGTACCGAAATAAGGATAAAGGTGGTTAACGTCAGACCTATACCGTTAATCGCAAGTTTTTTTAACCACTGCTTTTCAGCTCCTCTTTGCTCCCACCAGTGCTTGACCATGCCGAGCTGTGAAAGGGTAAAAGTTATAAAAACGTTGATACTGTAAAGGACGATCAGAAAATCAACTGATCCATTCGATGCGAACATCATGATGAGGGAAGCAATACCCATAACAAGAATGCCCTTTTCAGTCACCAGCCTGTCGCTCAGCATTGCAAAGCGGGTCGGCAGCCACTTGTCGAGCGCCATATTGGCAAGAACCCTCGGGCCGTCAAGAAAGCCGGTCTGGGCAGCAATAAAGAGCAGAACCGCTTCAGAAAAGAGGGTGATCCAGACAAAGCCGACACCGTAAAAACTTCCCCAGGATGCTGTTACACTTTCAAACAAAATAGCATTCAGTGTTTTGCCGGGGGAATCACGAACATCAAAAAGAATGTATGCGAGCATCAGCCCCATAACAGTCACGGAAAGAGAGATCGCCATGTACTTCATGGTTTTTTTTGCCGTATCAACTTTTGGCTCCCTCAAGACAGGAAGACCGTTACTTACCGCCTCAATTCCGGTAAAGGTACCTGCACCGAGGCTGTATGCTTTCAACACCAGAAAAAGCACCCCGAAAACGCCAAGAGTGTTAAATGACGTTGCAAGCTCACGACCGGTTTCATGATAGACCGTACCGAAGTTTGCAAGATGGGAGATCACTGCATAGACTATAACAATAAGGTGAGTAGCCACAAAGAGCAGGAAAACAGGCACAAGGGGCATAACCGCCTCCTTGATTCCTCGAAGATTTAGTAACAGCAGAACCAAAACCCCGAAAACAGCAAACCAGAGCTTATACCCGATCAGACTGATGGGAAGAAAGCTGAAAATAGCATCTGCACCGCTTGCAATTGAGATAGTAATGGTCAGGATGTAATCGATCAACAGGGCACTGCCTGAAATAACTCCCATCTCGGGCGAAAGGAGTTTGCTGGCCACAAGATATCCTCCGCCACCATGAGGAAAGAGTTCAATGATATGAGAATAACTTGAGGCAATAATCAAAATGGTGATTCCTGTACCTATGGCTACAAAAATCCCCAGTGTAGGGTGACCCTGGAGAGCTTTAAACGCTTCTGGTGGGCCGTAACAAGATGAGGAGAGACCATCTGAACCAAGTCCAACCCATGCAAGAAAAGCGGAAAGTGCAAGTTGGTGGAAAATGCTGCGTTCACGAAAATCTCGCGCACCTCCAAGAAAAAATGTTTTAACCTTTCTGAATACCTCGTTGATAGCCATAATGAACACAATAAGTGAGAGCCGAGGATATGATGTGATTTTCACAAACCGTTATCATAATCCAGCAAAAAATAGAAGACAGTAACGACAGAGACCGCCTTCAACTGAAAAACATAACGAATGAGTGCAAAAGAACATCTTGCAGAAAACAAGGGTATGGCAGAAAAAGTATTGAATTTTGCAAGGCAGCGCTTTTGGGTCAGATGCCTTATCATATCAATTTCAAACTGATAGTAACGTCCGGGAATGCTTCCTTGATAGATCGAATTAACAAATCCTCTTCAAATGTCCCGAAATCTTCGACTCTGATCGGGAAATCAGTGCTTCCACTACCATGAACAAACTCGTATTCTCTTTCGCTATTCTTTTGCAGAACATCAACACGCCACCTTTCCGGCCCAGAGTTTGTGTCCCACCAAATAATTATCTTTTCCTGTGACATACAGAATCTCCTTTGCTTTGTTTGAATGCGTCATCTAACACATCAACTCGTACAACCACCTCTTAACTCTTTTTCTGCCCGGCAACCCAGTGTCGGAGAATCTGCAAAACTTCGATTTCCGATTTAGCTTGATGCATGGCGGCTCGCCATTGGCTGTCTCCAGCCATTTTACTGATCATCCCGAGCAACTTTATGTGGCTGTCAGGACGGTTGATGGGAGAGAGCATGAGAAACATGATCGTTGCCGTATTCTGTGAATCGGGATCACAAATCCCGAGCTTGCTTACCCCAATTGCAAGTACGGTTTCATTGATTCCTTCGAGCCGTGCATGGGGTATGGCTATCTCTTCGCCTATAAAGGTAGCCCCCTGTTTTTCCCGTTCAAGTATCGCTCTCCAAGCATAATCAAATGGAATGACGGAATGTGTCTGGCAAAGCGCATCGAGCAATTGACGGATTGCCGCTTCCTTTTCGAGCACTTCGTTCCAGAGCCGAACATTGGAATGAAAGATTGGAGCCTCACGGTCATCAGGCTCCTGTTGTCTGCCCATCAGATTTGCACGAATATTCGATAGATATTCTGTGGAAAGAATCTGTTTTCGGCCTTCATCCGGGCGGCGGATGTCGGGTACAACAATTGTAATCCCTTGACTCTCCTGTATAAGCCGTTCAATTATAGTGCGTTTTCCCGTCAGGCGGGCCACGAGAGAGAGGCGTGCGCCCGAATTACCGACCACGATGTGGCCAACCCGATATTCCCTTGCAAATTGAAGGATGGTTGAAACAATATCGTTGCCTTTGTAAATGAATACGGTCGCGCCAAGCTGCTGGGCAAGGGCAAGCGTATTGGACAACCTGCGCTGAATGCCAGCATCAATCCTTTCAGGGCTCTCTGAAAGACTCTGGACATACACGGCATACCAGTTGCGGTTCAGGCGACCGGCTATTCTAGAGGCGTACCGCAACAACGCCTCACAGTTTTCAGAACGTGAACTCAGGCAGACCATAACCTGATCAGGGCTTGATGCTGGCTCATCCTGCAGGGGACTTCTGCGGCTCGTGTCGATTTGGGCAGCTACTTCGCGAAGGGTCAGTTCTCTGAGCTGTTCAAGGTTTTCCTGCCTGAAAAAATTCGAAAGCGCTGATTCCGCCTTGCCAGCCAGATAGACTTTGCCCTCTTTCAGGCGCTGCAGCAGGTCATCAGTGGCAATATCGACGTTGACCAGTTGATCAGCCTGCAGGACAATCTTGTCAGGAACTCGCTCCTTGACCTTGACACCAGTTGCGTGCTCGACGGTTTCATAAAGACTTTCAAGGTGCTGAATGTTGAGCGTCGAAATTACATGAATGCCGGTCGCGAGAATCTCCTCGACATCCTGATACCGCTTTGCATTCCTGGAACCAGGTACATTGGTGTGAGCGAGCTCATCGACAAGTAAAACGGCAGGACGACGCTTGATGATGGCATCGATATCCATTTCGGTAATTTCAATCCCGCGATAGGTCAGAGCTTTCCGGGGTATGATCTCAAGCTTTTCAAGCAAAGCTTCCGTCTCTTTCCTGCCATGCGTTTCAACAATACCCACAACGACATCAATTCCTTGTTGTCGAAGACGTTTCGCTTCGAGCAGCATCTGACAGGTTTTACCCACGCCCGCACAGTAGCCGAGGTAAATCCTCAGGTGACCCCGCTGCGATCGTTGTATCAATCGGAGAAAACTCTCCGCTCTACTCTCTTCCATAGAAAATTCCTCCGGTTTTTACTGTCGAGGAGCGATAGTATTTTTCTGCACTGCATCCAGTTCCATATTCAACACCAATACATTGACAAGGCCCTCCCGAGACCAGAAGCTCTGCTGCCGGGCAGCATGGCGACGTACCGCCGCTTCGACATCGGAAAGCACTATTCCTCTTGCAAGGGCAACCCTCGGAGCCTGAAAAAGCGCAGCCTTAAGCGTAATGAAGGGGTCAAGTCCGCTGCCGGATGTTGCTGCAAGATCAGCAGGCAGAGGCCTGTGGAAATCAGCACCGAAATCAGCGACCGTTTGCACGGCACGCTCTCGTACTTCAGAGCCTGCCGGCGAGAGATTGCTTCCGCCGGCACCAGCAGCGTTGTACTTGACCGCAGAAGGTCTTGGCCAAAAATACCCCGGCAGCGTAAAGGCTTGGGCGAGCAGCCGGCTGCCGACGATGTTTCCCGCCCTGTCGCGAAGCAGCGATCCGGACGCGCTCTCGGGTGTTGCGAAATGGGCAAAGCCAAAAATGATCAGCGGATAGAGCCCGCCGCAAAGCACGATGGTTATAAGTGCGATTCTGAGCGATGCAGCAAGATTGGCCCCGGTATCTTCCATTATTGTGTTTTTCATAGGTAACTCCTCCGTTTAGAACAAGCCGGTGATTGATAAAAACATGTCGATCAGTTTGATGCCTGCAAAAGGCACCAGAACGCCGCCGACGCCATAAACGAGCAGATTATTCCGCAAAAGCGCCTCGGCCCCGAGGGGACGGTATTTGACACCCCTGATGGCAATCGGGATAAGCATCGGGATGATTATCGCGTTGAAAATCAACGCCGAAAGTATGGCGCTATTGGGGGTTGAGAGTTGCATGATGTTCAGCACGCGCAGCCCGGGAATGGCCAGGAGGAACATGGCCGGAATGATGGCAAAATACTTTGCGATGTCATTGGCGATGGAAAAAGTAGTCAGCGCGCCCCGGGTCATCAGCAACTGCTTGCCGATCTCGATAATCTCAATCAGTTTGGTCGGATCGCTGTCGAGATCGACCATGTTGCCCGCTTCCTTGGCGGCCTGTGTCCCTGAATTCATGGCCACTCCGATATCCGCCTGCGCAAGGGCCGGAGCATCGTTTGTACCATCGCCCATCATGGCGACAAGTCGTCCCGACTGCTGCTCATTGCGAATATACTGCAGTTTATCTTCGGGTTTCGCTTCGGCAATATAGTCGTCAACACCCGACTGCCTTGCGATTTCTGCCGCCGTAAGCGGATTATCACCGGTCACCATCACGACCCGCAGTCCCATTGAGCGCAACCGACTGAAGCGCTCGGTGATACCCGGCTTGAGCACATCGGACAACTCGACGACCCCAAGCGCCTTGTTTCCATCCGCGACAACGAGCGGAGTCATCCCTTTGCGGGCAACCGCATCGACAATTGCCTGAAGTTCACCGGGAAGGATCCCGCCCTGATCGGTAATGTATTTCCGAACCGCATCTCCGGATCCCTTGCGCAGTTGTCTTCCATCCGGCATATCCATCCCGCTCAGTCGGGTCTGGGCCGAAAAAGCGATCACTTCAGCTCTTGATGGTTCAGCGGGGGCTTCCTCCCCAAGAATCTTTTCGCCGAGTGTGACAATTGAGCGTCCTTCCGGTGTCTGGTCACCGAACGAGGACTCCATGGCGATCCTGGCAAGATGCCGGGAGTCTACTCCGTCGAGGGGAATGAAACTGGTGGCCTGGCGATTTCCCATGGTAATGGTGCCGGTTTTATCAAGAAGCAGGGTGTCGATATCACCGGCAAGCTCAACGGCCTTGCCGCTTTTGGCAAGCACATTGGCCGAGAGTGCCCTGTCCATTCCGGCAAGACCAATGGCGGAAAGCAATGCACCGATGGTAGTCGGAATGAGACATACCAGCAGGGCAACCAACGTGGGCACCGACAGGTTTATACCGAAATACCTGCCGATCGGCCAGAGCGTACCCGTCACCATAAGGAATGCGAGGGTCAACCCGGCAAGCGTAACCGTCAAAGCCAGTTCATTCGGAGTTTTCTGACGGACGGCCCCCTCGACCAGGGCGATCATCCGGTCGAGGAATGAGTTCCCGGCAGAGACGGTGATCTTCACCACAATCCGGTCGGAGATAACCCTGGTGCCGCCAACAACCCCGGAGCGGTCTCCACCGGCCTCTCTCACCACCGGTGCCGATTCGCCGGTGATGGCCGATTCGTCGACCATCGCCACACCTTCGGCGACCTCGCCGTCACCAGGAATGAGTTCACCGACCGAAACAACGACCAGATCACCTTCCTGAAGGTCATCAGAATTGACTTGCGTTACCCTGCCGTCACGAAGCCTGTTGGCAACCGTGTTCTGCCGCGTCCGTTTCAGGGTATCAGCCTGAGCCTTTCCGCGAGCCTCAGCAAGCGATTCAGCAAAGTTTGAAAACAGCACGGTCAGCCAGAGTACCAGCAGTACTGCCAGATTGTAGATCAGCCCGGCATTTCCGGTCAATGCGTCGTACACGGTAATCACTGTAGTCAGCACCGCGCCCACTTCAGTGATGAACATGACGGGATTTTTGGCCATGATCACGGGATTGAGCATCATGAACGACTGGCGCAGGGCAGCCCTGACCAGTGAGGCCTCGAAAATGGAAGCATTGCGTGCTTTTCTTCGTTCTGTTTTTCCCGCCAGACTCTCTCCAGGCACGCTGCCTGATGTACAAGTATTAGTGTAGTTCATCATGGTTGCAGGATTCATTTAATGAATTGATGTAGAAAGGTAGTCGGCCACCGGACCAAGTACGGCGACAGGCATAAAGAGCAGTGCGCCGATCAGGAGCACGCTGCCGAGAATGACGACGGCAAAGAGCGGAGTATCGATGCGCAGCGTACCGATGGTTTCCGGTACGGGTTTCTTTGCCGCCATGGAGCCGGCGATCGCCAACGGCAAAATAATAGGGATAAAACGTCCAAGGAGCATGACCAGACCGGTCGCCACATTCCACGGAACCGTATTGTCAGCAAGTCCTTCGAATCCGGAGCCATTGTTCGCTGCCGCAGAACTGAATTCGTAGAGAATTTCAGTGAACCCGTGAGCACCCTTGTTGAGCACGGTGCCTGCTCCCCATGAAGTGGAGGCGAAAACGGCTGTCCCGACAAGGATAAGCATCGGATGGACCAGCAACGCGAGCAATGCGAGCTTCATTTCATGAGTTTCCACCTTCCGGGCGCAGTATTCGGGCGTCCTGCCGACCATCATGCCGCAGATAAATACGCCGACGATGATGAAAATGAACATGTTGATGAATCCAACCCCCACACCGCCGAAAATGACATTCAGCCACATCCCTGCAAGCGGCACCAGGCCGGTCAGCGGGTTGAGGCTGTCGTGCATGCAGTTGACCGAGCCATTGCTGGTAGCCGTTGTGACGGCAGCCCATATTGCGGCAGTACCAGGCCCGAAACGCAGCTCTTTGCCTTCGAGATTCGACATGCTCTCGATTGGTAACCCCCTGAAAGCCATGGAAGGAGCGCTTTCAAGATTGAGTGCGATACCCGATTTCAGGATGAGCAGCAGCAGCATCACGGAAAAAATCACTGCGGCATGGCGCATCCGCCCGGTAATGCGTCCGAACATCCATACCGTTGCCATCGCAATCAGAGGAATGCTGATACATTCGATATAATTGGTCAGGAATGATGGGTTTTCGAAAGGATGCGTCGAGTTGGGGCCAAAAAATCCTCCGCCGTTTGTGCCGAGCTGTTTGATGGCCACCATGGCCGCCACCGGTCCTCGGGCGATGGTCTGCATCGCCCCTTCAAGCGTTCGGGCTGCGGCCGCCCCTTCAAATGTCATGGGCACGCCGCCAACTACGAGCAACAAGGCGACTACAACCGACAGCGGTAAAAGAATGAAGAAGGTTGAGCGAAGCATATCGCGATAAAAGTTGCCGAAAAGCGTATTGCCTCCGAGTGCCCTGGCCAAAGCGGTAAGGCAGGAAATGCCTGTCGCCGCAGAAACAAACTGCAACCATGTCAGGGCGAAAAGCTGGGAAAAATAGCTCATCGAAACTTCACCAGAGTAATGCTGCAGGTTGGTGTTGGTCACAAATGAAGCCGCAGTATTGAAAATCAGGCTGGCTTCAAGAGAGCCCTTGCCGTCCGGATTGAGCGGAAGCACATTCTGCAATGCGAGCATGAGAACGACAGCACAGAACATGACAGCATTGAAAAAGAGCATGGAGACCAGGTATCCTTTCCACTCCTGCTCCCTGTCGAGCATCCTTCCCCCGGTTTTTCTCAAAAGTATGGAGATGTTGCCATCACCGGATTTGGCCGAAGGATTCATGACCCGTGTCATGATCGAACCCAATGGCCATGAAAGCAGAACAGGCAAGGAAATAAAGAGCAACAGCATGAGTATCGGCATAAAAGACTCCGTTAAAATTTTTCAGGTGACACAACGGCGATCATCAGATAGACAGCACAGGCAAGCAGAACAGGTAAGACAAAATATTCCATTTCAACCTCCGGGTTATTGGTGAATTAAGGCCGCGAGGCCGAGTAACAGCAGAAAAATCAGTAGTCCCAGATACATGGCCTGATAAGCGTTTATCTTCATCCGACCTCTCCTTTCATAAGTATCGCAGTGGTATGATCCGATGTTTAACTCTTCTGCTGCAAATAGCGTGCCATACACAAAATCAAGGGAAATCGGATAGATCCGGGAGGCAATGAGGCTGTTCAGGTTTTAAAATGCACGCTCGAAGATCATGCAATAGTGCAAAATTCAACGCTGACCGGGAGCGGGCTGAGGATACATCGCTTATATCCCGAACTGCTTGCGCTTTCGCCAAAGAGTCGCCTTGTCGATGCCCAACACATCTGCCGCTTCATGAACGGAGGAAGTTGAAGCAAGTACCCTGCGAATATGAAGCTCATCGATGGTTTCCAGTTTTATTCTGTCGCCGATCCTGCTTGGGGGCTGCACTGCAGAAGCCATTGACTCAGGAAGAAGTTCCTCACTGATCATTGAGGTCGTACACAGGATCACCGCCCGTTCTACCACGTTTCGAAGCTCACGAATGTTTCCCGGCCAGCCATAGTCGCAAAAAATTCTGAGCACCGCAGGACTGAATCCCTGAATAGCCTTGTGATTCTGGGCATTGAAAAAAGCAAGCATGCTGCTGGCCAATGCTTCGATATCCTCAGTACGCTCGGCAAGAGATGGAAGTGTTATCTGAATGACGTTAAGGCGATAATAGAGATCTTCCCGGAAACGACCTGATGCGACCGCTGCCTTGAGTTCGGCATTGGTGGCGGCAATTATCCGCACATTCGCTTTCCGGGTGCGCTGATCGCCGACGCGTTCATACTCCCGCTCCTGTATGAATCGTAGAAGTTTCGATTGAATGGAAAGCGGAAGATCACCTATCTCATCAAGGAACAAAGTACCGCCTTCGCCACTCGCCACACGTCCAGGATTGTCCCTGAGGGCACCGGTAAAAGCCCCCTTGACGTGACCGAACAGCTCACTTTCCAGAAGTTCCTGATTCAGAGATGGACAGGAGATGACGCTGAATGGCTTGTCGGATCGATGGCTCCAGCGGTGGATGAGCCGGGCAAGCATGGTTTTTCCCGAACCGCTCGGCCCCAAAAGCATGACGACCGCATCGGAAGTCGAAACCTGCCTGGCAAGTTCTATCACCCTCTGCATGGGCGGATGACTGGAGCTCAGTGACACATCCGGGTCGTTACGGTCCAGATCGTCCTGGAGGAGATTGATACGCTGCTCCAGCATCCGAATTGCAGCCACTCTTTCAAGAACAAGCTTGAGCTGGCCTGGTATAAAAGGCTTGGGCAGATAGTCAACCGCACCGCGTCTCATCGCTTCAACCGCCGTATCAACCGATGCGAATGCTGTTATGACGACGATCTTCAGCCAGGGAGACTTGGCAAGAAGCGAAGTAACCAGATCAAGTCCATTCTCCAAACCTAACCTGAGATCCACGAAAGCAAGATCAAAAATCTGCATTCCCGCTTCGAGCAATGCATCTTTTGCATTTGAGACTGTCGTGACCTTGTGGTGCTCCAGATCGAAAAACATCTTCATCGTTTTTCTGATGTTGCTCTCATCATCCACGACCAGCACATTCATCGGGGAAAATGGCGTTATTTTTTCAACTTGATCCATGATGCTATTAGAACCCGGGATATGATGTGATTCTCTGCACGTCGTTATCATAATCCAGCAAAAACTGAAAAATGGGGGTAACATTCAACCGCCTTCAACTGAAAAACATAACGATTGAGTGCAAAAGAACATCTTGCAGAAAACAAGGGTATAGCAGAAAAAGTATTGAATTTTGCAAGGCAGCGGTGTTGTTCAGATGCCGTATTGCTTCCTTTTTCTCCATAGAGTTGCCTGATCGATACCGAGAATATCGGCGGCTTCCTGAAGAGATTTTGATGAGGCGAGAATCCGGCGGATATGAGTTTCTTCTATCACATCAAGGGTTATGTGATCACCAATTCGCACCGGATAAGTTTTGGAAACTATGGATTCCGGAAGAAGTTCAATGCCAATCTGACCTTTTTTACCAAGAATCACAGCGCGCTCCATCACATTGCGCAATTCCCGGATATTTCCCGGCCACGAATACATTCTTAGCGAAATACGTGCCGGTTCAGTCAATCCTTCAAGATTTTTCAGGTTCTGAACGGCAAAAAATTGCAGCATATTCAAGGCAAGATGTTCCACATCATCCGGCCGACCAGCAAGAGGTGGGAGATCGATCTGGATGCCGTTAAGCCGGTAGAAGAGGTCTTCCCGGAAATCTCCTTCTCTGACAGCCTGGTCAAGATTGGTATTGCTTGCCGCAATGATACGAACATCGGCTTTACGTGTTTGATGATCTCCAATCTGTTCATATTCACGATCCTGAATGAACCGAAGAAGTTTTGGCTGAATGGAAAGAGGAAGATCACCGATTTCATCAAGAAAAAGGGTACCCCCTTCGCAGAACGTTACTCTTCCTGGCTTATCCCTGACAGCTCCGGGAAACGAACCTTTGATATGGCCGAAAAGCTCGCTCTCAAGGAGTTCCGGACTCAACGAGGGACAGGAAACTACTCCAAAGGGACTCTCTTTTCTCTGACTCCAGTTATGAATTGAACGGGCAAGAACAGTTTTACCTGTACCACTTGGACCCCTCAAAAGCACAAGTGCATCGGATGTGGCAACCTGTCGAGAAAGTTCTATAGCACGCTGCATTGAGGGATACCTTGATGTAAAATAGACTTCAGGATGCATACGGTTCAAGTCTTCCTGCAAGGAGGCAAGACGCATTTCCATACCGCATACTTTCGCAAGACGTGCGGTAATCAGCTCAAGCTGAGCGGGAGTAAACGGCTTGGCAATATAGTCCGAGGCGCCCCGTTTCATCGCCTCAACAGCACTCTCTATTGATGCGTAAGCTGTAATAACGACTATTTTAATCCAGGGGCAGGCATTAAGAAGTGAAAGCACCAGGTCAAGACCGCTTTCGGTCCCTAATCGAATATCAACAAACGCAATATCAAACACCTGCTGTTCAGCTTCAGCATTCGCATCCCGTGAGTTACTGACCGCTTTGACGCGATGGCCACGCGATTCCATGAAAACCGTCAGCGTTTTTCGGATATTCGTTTCATCATCGACAATAAGAACATTGAGTGATTGCATGTAACGGCTGATATGGATTAAATACGCACGATTCCTTTGTGGAAGTATATATAAATATTGATGGATTTCGCGGCCTTCTTTGGAACCGTTACAATGGGCAGTTGAACCCTTTTCATAAAACAGTACAAGCCTGAAGTATATCTTTTATATCTATAACGTAACGATACTGCTCAGGAAAGAGTACCGGATTTTGGATAAAAAAGTCAAACCTGGCATAGCTTATTGAACGTAGACCTCAACCCGCTCTTTCAAAGCCTGGTCCATCATCTGATATCTCTTTCTGAACCTTGATTCCAGCAAAAAGAGCACCGCACCGGAGAAAATTCCGGAGAACTCTTCGGTATTGATAAAGCGGCTCTTCCCGGAACCCAGCTCCTCTATCTCAAAATAATGGTAAGCCTCAAAAATACCGTTCAGGAATATGGCATACCATCCAAGCTTGACTGGAGGGACAAGCTGCCTCCCGACTTCTGCCAATTAGTGCGGAAACTCAGGGTTCAAGAGTTGAATGAGTGTGCTGTTCGCCAATTTGCTGGTGTTCATGCGCACGGAGTGTACTTCTCCGGTTCGCTCATCATGGATATTT
>Ga0194060_10002237_pt1 | contig 13840 bp, 11 predicted proteins | sample SepL225m_MetaG_FD_163427 | JGI IMG/M metagenome (GOLD analysis project Ga0194060, IMG submission 163427) | Anoxic zone freshwater microbial communities from boreal shield lake in IISD Experimental Lakes Area, Ontario, Canada - Sep2016-L222-5m | ecosystem: Environmental > Aquatic > Freshwater >... | reverse complement strand
CGTGGCCATGGCCAAAGACATCCGGGTCATCCTGATAAAACTGGCCGACCGGCTGCACAACATGCGCACGCTTCAGTCGCTTCCTCCGGACAAACAAAAACGCATTGCCCAGGAAACACTGGATATTTACGCTCCGCTCGCCAATCGACTTGGTATTTCAAAGATAAAGACCGAGCTCGAAGACCTGTCCTTCAAGTTCCTGAATCCCGAGGCGTACCAGGATGTGGTGCAAAAGGTCACCCATCGCCGCATTGAGCGTGAATCCTATGTCAATGAACTGATGGCCGTGATGCGTGCGCAATTGGCGGAGAACGGATATCCGGGTGAGGTGAAGGGCCGTCCTAAACATTTTTACAGCATCTACCAGAAAATGCTGAAGCAGGGCATATCCTTCGACGACATCTACGACCTCATCGCAATCAGGATCATCACTGATACGAAGGTTAACTGCTATGCCATTCTGGGCCTGATTCACTCGCTCTGGACCCCGGTTCCCGGGCGGTTTAAGGACTTTATCGGCGTACCGAAATCCAACCTCTACCAGTCACTCCATACTACGGTCATCGGCCCCAAGGGTGAGCGCGTGGAGTTCCAGATCCGTACCGATGAAATGAACCGGCTGGCGGAAGAAGGAATAGCCGCGCACTGGCGTTACAAGGAGAAGTCAGTAGTCAGTCAGCGCGAGGAACAGCAGTTCGCGTGGCTCAGACAGCTTCTCGAGTGGCAGCGAGACCTTCCTGATGACAAAGAGTTCATGGAAACCGTAAAAGGGGACCTGTTTCCCGATGTTGTATATGTTTTCACGCCGCGGGGAGATGTACGGGAGCTTCCCCAGGGCTCCACCCCGGTAGATTTCGCTTATAGTGTTCATTCGGACATCGGCCATCAATGCGTGGGCGCCAAGGTGAACGGTAAGATCGTTCCGCTCAAACATCAGCTGCGCAACGGCGACAAGATCGAGATCATTACCCAGGCAGGCCATACGCCAAGCCGCGACTCGCTCAAGTTCGTCAAGACATCCAAGGCACGGACCAGAATCAAGGCATGGCTCAAGATCGAAGAACGCAGGAGAAGCATCCAACTCGGCAGGGAACTGCTCGAAAAAGAGCTCCGCAAGCACGAACTTAATCCGACAAAGATGTTGAAGTCAGATGAACTGCTTAAAGCTGCCAATGAGCTGTCGCACAATGCTGTGGAGGACCTGCTAGCCGCTATTGGCTATGGCAAGGTGTCCGCCCACATGGTGGCAAACAAGCTTGCGCCTGACCAGCCGCACCCTGAGCCGGTAAAAAAAGTCCCTCACAAGCCCGCAAAACCGTCTGGCGACAGCGGAAGCGGCATGAAGATCAGCGGTATGGACAACATGCTGATCCATTTATCAAAGTGCTGCAATCCTGTTCCAGGTGATAAAGTGGTGGGATTTATAACCCGGGGCAGGGGAGTATCCATCCATACGGTAGATTGCACGAACGTAGGCGAACTCACCTTTGACAAAGAGCGCCTGGTTGAGGTATCGTGGGGCGATTTCCAGCCGGGCGCGCATGCGGTGAAAATATCGGTACATACACAGGACCGGCCCGGAGTGCTGGCAAGCGTATCGTCTTCCATCAGTGCGTCCGAGGCGAATATCACCCATGCCGAAGTAACGGTTAATGAGAACAAGGAAGCGATGCTCCTTTTTACGATTGACATCAAGGACATTGAGCATCTCAACAAGGTTACCAAGAACATAGAAAACATTAAGGGAGTGCTTCGCGTTAAACGGGTGAAAACAGGGTAGCTGTTATCAAACAATGCAAATCTGAACATAATCATTTACTATATGTATTATAATTGCTATTAAATCATTGCGTTACAGGTTATATATGAATTCATAGAGGAGGTTGAAATGGCGGGCATAATCATCTCAACAAGCGATGCTCCACAGGCAATCGGGCCGTATTCTCAGGCAGTTAAGGCGGGCGGGTTCCTGTTCGTCTCCGGTCAGATCCCAATCGATCCAGTTACCGGTGTAGTGCTCCAGTCTGATATCAGAGAACAGGTAAAGCGGGTAATGGAGAATGCGCGGGCGATCATCTTTGCCGCCGGTGGAACCATGGCCGATGTAGTCAAAACAACGATCTATCTTAAGAGCATGGCAGATTTTGGCGCGGTCAACGAGGTTTACGGAAGCTATTTTTCCGGCGATAAACCTGCAAGGGCTACCGTGGAAGTGTCCCGGCTTCCAAAGGACGCAAACATTGAAATAGATTTTATTGCGGCATTGCCTTAGTGCGCGATATCGGGCAGGTTGGCATGGTTTAGAATCCTGATGTGTTGTAAAAGACCACAAAATTGAAATAATATTTGCAATTCCATCCCTCTTTGTTTATTATGCACGGATGAAAATTAACCTATTGACCCGCCATGTAACCCTTTTTTCGTTTCTCCTTCTATCCGGTTGTACTGCACAGATGACATCAGCATCAGGAACTCCGGTCACTGCCCTCTCTACGACCGTTCAGAATCAGGAAATCGTTGCTGTTCTCGCAAACGGAGCTTCCAAACCGGAGGAATTAGCAACCGTTTCAGAACCCGTAGCATCTTCGGAAGAAATAACGAGCGGCAAATCGGATGTCTTTGAAGACGACCAGAGCATAATAGACGATGCGCTTGAGTTCACGGAATCGGCGCAGGAGTACTGGGAAGAAGGGGACATAGAGCAATCGATCGAGTCTCTTGATCAGGCCTATGCGCTCATCCTGAAGGTTCCCGGCAGCAACCCGAAACTGATCCAGCAAAAGGAAGACATACGGTTCATGATCTCTCGCAGGATCATGGAGATCTATGCCTCGCGCGTCACCACGGTCAATGGCCACTCTGATGCCATTCCCCGGACCATGAACAGCCATGTGGAGCGCGAGATCAAGTCTTTTCAGACCGTAGAGCGCGCTTATTTCATCGAATCCTACCGGCGGTCAGGCAGATACCGGCCTGACATGGTCAAAGCCCTGAAGGAAGCGGGTATGCCTGAAGAACTTTCCTGGTTGCCGCTGATTGAAAGCGGTTACAAGATCAGGGCGCTGTCCCGCTCCCGCGCTTTCGGGCTCTGGCAGTTCATTCCTTCCACGGGCTACAAGTTCGGCCTTAAGAGAAATGCCTGGATCGATGAACGGCTTGACCCCGCTAAATCAACGGCAGCTGCCATCGCCTACATGAAAGAACTCCACCAGATGTTCGGCGACTGGGCAACGGTCTTGGCTGCATACAATTGCGGCGAGGGGTCGGTTGCGCGTGTGATCCGTAATCAGAGGGTCAATTATCTGGACAATTTCTGGGACTTCTACGAACGTCTGCCGCGTGAGACAGCCCGGTATTTCCCGCGCTTCCTTGCAGTGCTTGCCATCGTCAATGAACCTGCAAAATATGGATTTACGCTGAATGAGCTTGACAGCCCCCTGCCGTATGAAACGATTACCATTGAACGGCCGGTTCTGCTGAAAACCGTGGCGGATAAAGTGGGAATGGATATGGAAGAAATGGCAGCGCTCAATCCGGAATTGCGGCGCGATGCCACACCGGATACACGCTATACGCTCCGGGTCTCCCCGGGGAAGGCGGCGCTGGTGCAGGCGTCACTGGATAAACTGCCTAAATGGTCGCCGCCGAAAGTTGAATTCGTTGTGCACCGTGTACACCGAGGGGAAACGCTTTCGCTTATCGCACTCCGGTATCGGACAAGCATAGAGAAGATCCTGGAAGCGAACAACATTCGGCGAGGGAAACTTCTCCGCATCGGTCAACGGCTTAAAATTCCTATGCGAACTTCCACCTAACATTAAAATATCTAAAAAGGCAGGGTATGTATTTACCCTGCCTTTTTTTGTTTATGCTCATGATTGACAATATGATCTTTGCAGTACCCCAGCCCGCCACAGTCAGCGCAGTAACGGAACTCCATCCGGGGATCTGAAAGATCGGTAACACCGCAGGCCGAGCAGGTGTGAAAAGGCTCCTTTGTCCCGGCGTACCCGCGTGCCTGCGCGGCCATGCGCTTTTTCCCGGTCTTAACCCGCCAGTAGATATCCTTGCCAAAGAAAAATAGAAAATTACTGATCGATGCGAGCACAAGCAACCGTGTCTGGCCTGAGCCGGTTATTATCTGATAGGCATAGCTGATCCAGGTCAGGAGCGCCAGCCATTTTATTTTTACCGGCAGGATGAACAGGATATAGATCTGGAAGTCAGGGAAGAGAAACGCAAAAGCAAGAAAAACAGAGCCGCCGATGAACAGGTTCGTTGCCGGAAGGTACGGGAAAGTGAACGATACCGCGATCGTGACGAAATAACCGATAAAAAGAAATAGATTGTACCGAAACGCGCCCCAATGCTCCTCCAGAGCATTGCCCATGAGATAGAACATGTACCAGGCAAAGAATGCGAAGATCGGGTTAGTGATCGGAGGTATGAACAAAAAAGTGATCAGACGCCACCACTCACCGGCCAGAACAAGGTCGGGAATGAGCACAACGCGATCGAGAATGAACCGCCCTGCCAGGACGAACACAAAAAAGAGCGCCTGCCCGACGATCAGGTACAGGGTCATGTTCGGGATGGCATAACGCCGGAATTTCTTGTCCAGAGTGTCGAGCAGGTTCATTCTTGTTGCTCCTTTGCCGCAAAAGTTTACTGACAGGATGTCCCGTCCACTGATCGCAATGCGCCACCGGCTTCAAACACCATTCGCATCTCCTCGCCGGATTCAAGCGTGAAAATGATCATTCCGCCATCCTCGGAGAAAGGCAGTTTTTTCGAGCGAAGATAGGACCGGAGCGCATTCCTATGATTGAATTCGTACTGGGTGATCAGATCCTGAAACTTCCTGGTCAACACCATCCTGTCGAAAGAAGGCTGCGCATCGATCCTCCGGTCAAAGAGTAGAACAAATGCCGAGCCGCCTTCGTAGTTGTCACGGTAAAAACAGCTTGCTTTGCAGACCTCGGCTGCGATCGTGGCAATCATGTAACCGTCAGCACGATCGAGGTCAATGGAGGGGTTTGTAAATTCTGCAAGGCCTTCGTGCACACCCCAGTCCCGCAGTTTTAACGAAACATCGGCAATACTTTCCGGTATCTCCGTTTGTTCCTCAGCCCAGGCCCAGAGCCAGGTGAGCGTATTGTCGGATTGCGTTCCCAGCACCTGGAAGGGAAAGACCAGATCGTCGCTGCACCGCACCATTCCCTCATCAATATCGAGATACGACGGATGATCGCCGATCACGAGAGAGAGCTTTTCCTGTTTTTCGAGTGAGAGCAGAGCAAATTGCTCGAAGTAATCCGTAATGGTACTCATCGTATCTCCTGATCAGTGCTTATCCGAGTGAAACTACTCCCGCGCCCAGCACGGATTCTATTTCGCCAATGAGATCTTCAGACGGGTTTACCCTGATCTCCCTCCCAACCGAGATGAGAGAGTCAGGGCGTGACGGGTTCTGGAGCCGGAGATATACCGGGATATTTCCGTTGTAGCGCAGAAGAATGTCTTTTACTTTGATCAGATCATCCTGGGTCAGCCCGGTTGCATTGAATCTGATGTCCATTCTGGTCGTGCCTCTTTTTTTAACTTCTGTAAGCAGGTGGAGCCGCACTGCCTTGATCTTGTTGCCCTGTTCGCTCTTGTCCAGCGTGCCCGCGATGATCAGCGGGGTGTCTGTCAGTAGCACATTTTGCGAGGATTTGTACAAGTCCGGGAATACTACCACTTCCACCGTTCCATACAGGTCTTCCAGGTCCAGGATCGCAAACTTCTCCTGGCTCTTTTTGGTGATCTTGAGAGTCATGCCCGCTATGATTCCGCAGATAGTTACGTCTTTGCCATCGCCGATAGTCTCGAGCGTCTCGGTCGTGGCTGTTGCATATCGTGTCATATCGGCCTGAAATGCAGCGAGCGGATGTCCGCTCAGATAAAAACCAATGCTTTCTTTTTCAAAGGCGAGAAGCCGGCTTTCCTTCCATTCCGGTACATCCGGCAGAACGGGGCCTTGTTCGTCATCCAGTGAACCGAAAATGCTGAACTGGCCGATCGCCTCCTGTTCCTGATGTTTTCCCGCCTGATCAATGACCGTGTCGAGTGCGTCCATCATCTGTGAGCGATGAGCCCTGGTGAAATCAAAGGCTCCGCACTTGATAAGTGCTTCGATCACCCGCCTGTTCACCCTGCGTTGATCAGCCTTTTTACAAAAGTCAAAAAGAGAGGTGAACGCCCCTTTGGCTTGCCGCGCCTCGATGATCGCTTCAATTGCTGAAATGCCGACATTCTTGACCGCGGCGAGGCCGAAGCGGATAGCGCCGATGATACTGCCCGGCTCGATCACGTCCCGATCATGCGCCTCCACCACGGTAAAATCCTGCATGCTCTCGTTCGCATCAGGCGGCAAAATGGTGATGTTCATTTGACGTGTTTCATAAATGTACTTAACGACCTTGTCCGTTACCTGCACTTCGCTCGTCAGCAGTGCCGCCATATATTCCACAGGATAATGGGCTTTGAGATAAGCCGTTTGGTAGGAGATAAGGGCATAGGCGGCGCTGTGAGATTTGTTGAATCCGTATTCGGCAAATTTCGCCATCAGATCGAAGATCTTCTCTGCTTTCTTCGGATCAATGCCTTCTTTCTTTGCGCCATTGAGAAAGGGGACCTTCTCCTTTGCCATGACTTCCGGATCTTTTTTCCCCATGGCGCGCCGGAGCAGATCAGCGCCGCCAAGAGAGTAACCCGCTAGTGTGCGCGCGATCTGCATCACCTGTTCCTGGTACACGATCACGCCGTAGGTGTCTTTCAGGATCGGCTCCAACGCCGGCAGCTCATAGGTTATTCTGGTGGCTCCTTTTTTCCGCTTGATGAAGTCATCCACCATGCCGCTCTGGATCGGGCCGGGCCGGTAGAGGGCGACAAGCGCGATCAGATCCTCGAAACACTGGGGTTTCATCTTAATGACGATATCACGCATGCCGGCGGACTCAAGCTGGAATATGCCGGCCGTATCGCCATGCCCCAGCAGTTCGTAGGTTTTCGCATCATCCACCGGAAGCCGGTCAATGGCAAAAACATCGGCATGCTCAAGCGGCGCTTTTTGCAATCTCAGGTTGATCAATTCCACGGCCTTAAAGATCACGGTCAGCGTTTTAAGGCCGAGAAAGTCGAACTTGACAAGCCCGATCTTCTCGACACCCTTCATGTCGAACTGCGTGATGACCTCGTCCTTGGGGGTTTTATAGAGCGGCAAATATTCGGTAAGAGGCTCCTGGGATATCACCACGCCTGCGGCATGTTTGGACGCATGCCGCACCTGGCCCTCTAACTTTCGCGCGACCTCCATGAGCTCTGCCATGTGCGGTTGATTCGCCAGTTCCCTGAGTTTCGGCTCCTGCTTCAGCGCTTCATCGAGCTTGATGTTCAGCGTATTGGGCACGAGCTTGGCTGCCTTGTCCACTTCGGAGTAGGGGATGTCGAGCACGCGGCCTACGTCGCGGATCACGCCCTTTGCGAGCATGGTTCCGTAAGTGATAATCTGCGTCACATGATCGGCCCCGTACTTCTCCATCACATATTTAAAGACCTCATCACGGCGGTCCATGCAGAAGTCAACGTCGATGTCAGGCATGCTGATGCGTTCAGGGTTCAGAAAGCGCTCGAACAGAAGAGTATACGGCAGGGGATCGATATCCGTGATCCTGAGCGAGTATGCCACAAGGCTTCCCGCAGCCGATCCGCGGCCGGGGCCCACGGGAATCTTGCGATCCTTGGCATATCGAATGAAGTCCCAGACGATCAAAAAATATCCGGCAAACCCCATATGCTCGATCATCTGGATCTCGTATTCGAGTCGTTTCGCATAGGTTTCGCGATCAAAGTTGTCTTTACCGCGAACCGCTGCGAACTCCAGAAAACGAATTTCCAATCCTTCTCTGGCTTTTTGCGACATGTAGGTTTCACGAGTGAAGCCGTCCGGAACTGGGAAGTGGGGGAGGTGGTATTTACCGAGTTCGATCTCAAGGTTGCAGCGTTCGGCAATGGCGATCGTATTCGTTATTGCCTCGGGGGTAGCCGCAAAGAGCTGCTTCATCTCCTCGGGTGAGCGCATGTAGAACGTATCTGACGAGAAGTGCATCCGCTTTTCTTCTTTTACGGTCTTCCCGGTCTGGATGCAGAGCAAGGCATCGTGTGATTTGTGATCGCCTTTGTTGAGGTAGTGGCAATCGTTCGTGGCGATCAACGGCAATCCCGTGTCTTTTGACAAACGGATCAGCTCCTGGTTTACCTGCTTTTGCTCGGGTATGCCGTTTTCCTGAAGTTCAAGGTAAAAATTGCCGTGGCCGAGGATCTGCTGATACTCAAGGGCAACCTGTTTGGCATCTTCATATTTGTCCTGGAGCAAAAGGGTCGGCACTTCTCCGCCCAGGCATGCCGTCGAACCGATAAGCCCATCGCTATGTTTTCTGAGCAGGTCTTTGTCAATGCGGGGTTTATAGTAGAAACCTTCGAGATACGCTGCGGTGACGAGTTTTACGAGATTTTTATACCCCTGTTTGTCCCTGGCAAGCAGAATGAGGTGGTACGATGCCTCCTCGTCCTTGCCCCGGGGAGTATTTTTATCGAAACGAGAACCGGGCGCCACGTAAATCTCGCACCCGATGATCGGCTTGATCCCCGCCTTTACCGCCTTTTGATAGAAATCAATGGCGCCAAAGAGGTTCCCGTGATCGGTCACGGCAACAGCGGGCATGCGGTATTCAACCGCCTTTTTGATAAGGTTGTCGATACTGATGGCGCCATCGAGCAGGCTGTACTCAGTGTGGAGATGAAGGTGGACGAAATCGGCGTGATGCATAGGTTTGTTAGGCAAGCACTAAAATCAAAGTGCGAAATTATATAAAGTTCATTTTCCGGAAGTGTATGAGGGCTGATTGTATGTTCTTTCATTTCAATTGTCAAGCAGCGGGGTATATTTCCATTCTTTCCATGAACCTCTATAGAGCGCATTTATGTGCGGAAATCAGCCTTGCTTTTCGGGTATTTTCGGGTATGATTGCGGGTAGAGGGCAGCAGGATGATTAATTTTTCCTCAATTACCATTGATGCGTATGTGCTGAAGCTCATTGCCGAGATTGACGAGTTCAAGGGGCGCTGGGATGCGCTCGGCAGACTGGCACCGGAAAAGCTGATTTCCCTTCGCCGGGTTGCGACTATCGAGTCTGTCGGTTCATCCACACGCATTGAGGGGGCCAGGCTGTCTGACCATGAGGTGGAGACAATACTTGCCAATCTGGAGATGCGTTCGTTCCAGTCCAGGGATGAAGAAGAAGTGGCCGGTTATGCCGAGGCTATGAACACAATTTTCGACTCCTGGGAGCGTATCCCGTTCACGGAAAATTACATAAAACAGCTTCACGGTATCTTACTTAAATACAGTTCTAAAGACGTCGCTCACCGCGGGGACTTCAAAAAGTTCCCTAATAATGTGGAAGCCTTTGATGCCGATGGCAAAAGCATCGGCACTATCTTTGAGACCGCCTCACCGTTTGACACTCCGCGCCTCATGACTGAGTTGATTGACTGCACCACAAGCGCCCTCCGGGAGCGGGATATGCATCCGAGTCTGGTGATTGCGGCTTTCCTGGTCCACTTCCTTGCGATTCATCCTTTTCAAGACGGCAATGGGCGTCTGTCCAGGGTCCTTACTACACTTCTTCTGCTCAAGTGCGGGTATCGCTATGCGCCTTACTGTTCACTGGAACGGATAGTTGAGGAAAATAAAGATAGCTACTACCGGGCGCTGCGTTCTTCGCAGCGGGATATAAGGAGTACACGGGAAAATATTGATGATTGGGTCCGGTTCTTTCTCCAGACCATGAAAAAACAAAAGGACACACTGCTTCATAAAATTCAGCAGGAACAGCTGCTGTCTCAACTGCCGCCGCTTTCGGAACGCATCCTTGTTTTGGCAAAGGAGCGCGGAAGACTGACCGCCACCGAAACCGCGACGCTTCTGTCCATTAATCGCAACACGGCAAAACTGCACTTTCGGCAACTTGTGCACAAGGGACATTTGATTCAGCACGGCGCAGGGAAGTCAACCTGGTATTCTCCGGGACGCTGATCCTGCTCCAGATGCGATGGGCGGAGGTGCTCGCTATGTTGCGGTGAATTTGATCAGCATCTCAAATCACAAAGAGCGCTTCACTTGCGGTGCGGTTTTGTGTTATTATCATTAACAGTTCAACAGGGACGAAATATCCTGCGGGTAGTCCGTATAGGGTTGGAGGTGGAAGCATGGCGCAAACAGCAGCTAATATCAAGATGATAAAGAAACAGGAAAAGTTCATCCGGGAATTCGGTGATGATGATCTCATAACGAGCTCGATTTCCAAGATGATGGATTACAAACTGACGAAGTATGAAGAGCAGATAAAAAAACTGGATAAAGAACTCAAACAGTTTGAGCGATCCTATAAAATGGAGTCATCCTCTTTTATCAAAGAATTTACATCCGGGAGGCAGGGGGACGCGATGGATTTCGTTGAATGGGCGTCGCTCTACCGTATGCGGCAACGCCTTGCAGAGCGCAAAACCAAGCTGGAAGGCATGAGGTAATGATAGAGGCCTACCTCGAAGAAATAATTCGTGAACTTTTCATTCACCCGTCGATATCCACATTCAAAGTTGTGCGGCAGGAAGCAAGTGATGAAGAAGGATATATTCGCGTCAAGTGTTCTCTTTCAAACGGCGACACCCTTGAATTTTCGGAATATGTAGAGCAGAGCGCCGGGAGTATCCAGATCATCACCTACAACTACCATTGGCAAAATGCAAAGGGCGCCCTCGTCAAGCGATGGGATAATGTCGAACATCATAAAAAGATAAAAACGTTTCCTCATCATCTCCATCTATCGGATGAAAAGGTTGTGGATTCCAGCCCGATGAATTTGAAAAGAGTCCTGCAAGAGATTGAGAAACACCTTACAGTTTAAAGTGGATTTGCAGCACGGTCAGGTTATAGAAAACAGAGTGAACCTTTAGGGTCAGGTCTATATTGTTGACTTCCGTTAAAACTTCTGATAATCTCCCTTCATGGCCCGACCTCTCCGCATAGAATACCCCGGCGCAGTGTATCATATCACCAACCGTGGCAACGATAAGAAAGCCGTATTCAAAGACGACCAGGACCGAGAGACCTTTCTCAAAATCCTTACCTTTGTCAATAAACGCTACCACTGGCTTTGTCACGCCTATTGCCTCATGGATAATCATTACCACCTCATGATAGAAACGCCAGACGCTAATCTTTCCCTCGGCATGAGGCAACTAAACGGTGTCTATACTCAGGCGCGGAACAAACGCTACAACAAGACCGGCCACCTTTTTCAGGGCAGGTACAAGGCCATCGTCATTCAAAAGGACACGCATCTTCTGAAAGTCTGCCGCTACGTAGTTCTGAATCCGGTCCGTGCGAAGATGGTCGAGAAGCCTGAAGCCTGGAAATGGTCCAGCTACCGTGCCACCGAGGGGAGCGCAGCCCCTCATCCTTGTCTCACCGTAGAATGGCTCCTTGGTCAATTCAGCCGAACAAGAGTTAAGGCGGAGAAAAAATATCGCCAATTCGTGAAAGAGGGGATTGGCAGGGAGTCCGTCTGGAATGAGTTTAAGGGCCAAACACTTCTTGGCGAAGATGACTTTGTTGACAGTCTTGCCGATCATCTCCGGGCGCATAAAGATATCCCTGAAATACCCAAAAGTCAGCGCTACGCCAATAGGCCAACGCTTGAAAAAATATTCAACAAAAGCGTATTGGACGACAAGCGGAAGCGAGACAAAAAGATCGCCGATGCTGTTGAGAAGTACGGGTACACACAAAGAGCGATCGCCGATTATCTGGGAGTACACTTCACGTACGTGAGCAGGCTTTTGCGGGATCGCGGGGAAAGGTAAACAATATAGACCTGACCCTAAATGGTCCTAAATGGTCAACAATATAGACCTGACCCTAAATGGTCGTATTGACTTTGGCGGCCCATTAATCTATTTTTCTCCTTATGGTTGCGCGGCTTTATTGCGCATCCCGAATAATCAACGCCATGGGAGAGTTTAGTATGGTAACGAAAACTATCGACATAATCAAAGAACCGACAGAGCTAAAAGGCTTGTTGTCCCAAATAGGCGAGGATACGGAAATTGTCCTTACAGAAGACAATCATCCGGTAGCTCGCTTGTTGTCGATCAAAAAACGTGTGGCGGGGTTGCATACGGGGGCAATGCGGACTACCGAGGACTTTGATGAATCACTGCCCGAAGAATACTTGGCGGGAAGCATTTGAAGGCACAAATACTGCCCATCGTGCTTGAACATGTCCTGGCGTTGGACAGTTTGCCATCCCACCATAAAGATCCATTTGACCGCCTCTTGATTGCCCAGGCAAGATTTGAAGACGCCACTCTCATCACCAAAGATTCCATTTTTGCAAAATATCCAATTTCTGTGGCCTGGTAAACAGCAGGTCGGACACCGATATTGGTAACAGTTTAGCCCTTATTACTCCGCCCGTTCCCGACCTGCCGAATGGACAGCACGTCTATCTCTCTTCGTACTCGTTCACAGGAAGGCCGGAAGTCATCATAGCGCTATTGTATTGTTAGAAGAACCTTATAGGGTCCGCAAATCAATTCTTGCATTGGTCGTCGAGTTTAGTATAATTGGTCAAGAAATCTTCGATTGCATCGGCCATGGGGGCCTGGGATCCTGGATAACAACGATTTTGAAGGAGGTTTTATATGAAGGTATCTCTGAAGGGGTTATTGTTGTTGTGCATGATGGTGGCTGTCATGCCAGCCACCGTTTCATGGGGTGGGCCGAAAGGTCCGCAGTATGTTCCTCTCGAAATGTTGAGCGATGAAAAGAACCTTGCCAAGGCGGTTGATATTCTGACCGACGATACCAAGGGGAAGCAGTTTGGAAAGGTCAAGAAAGTAGTCATCCCGACCTACTATATAGAATTTCGGACTACCTCGAGCGGAGTGGTGGTAAAGAAAGGACTTCTGGGCCAGCACGGTGTTAAGGTTAAAGGGAACGTAATTTTCAGCAATCCCGATCCCGCTGTCATGCAGGCAATAGCCACCGCCGCGTTTGCCGATCTGAAGGAGCGGCTGACCGCTGCGGGCTATGAAATAGTGAATCCCGGAGATATCACAGCCCTCGATCCGTACAAGAAAGTGAAGCCATTCCCGAGCGGAACAGTGTCGGATTCCCTGGTAAAACAGGTCGGATTCTCCGACTTTAAATCGATGTATGCGGCCGCGGAAGGGATGCCGATCTATTTTGATGGAGTTGGGCAGGAACCTAATGTGCTGGTCTCTCCGAATTTCGACGGAAATGCCTTGAGCGGAGCCGTATGGGAAAAAGCGGGAGGCGACGTGGTGGGCGTGCTTCGGCCGAAGATCCTCGTCGATTTCGTCAGCTTCATCGGCGATACCGGCAGTACGACGAAACAGGATTATAATGTATGGGGAGACAAGATACAGGTCACGACCGATTACGCCAATATCAGTGCCGTCCCGCAGATAAAGATATATTCTTCATCCCTTACCCTGACACGCACCTATGTGAAAGCCATCGGCAATACCTACAGCGACAATGTCGGCTCCGTATATCTGCGGACGAGCAACGAATTGGCGCTTGCCTCCACCATGACCGGCGACACCCTCGGCAAGGTCGGGGGCGCAGACGGCAAGTGGACCTTCACTGCCGATAACGAGAAGTACAAAGAAGCAGCCATCAGCCAGCTGAAGGTGTTCAACGCCTTGATGG
>Ga0194060_10002236_pt1 | contig 13841 bp, 10 predicted proteins | sample SepL225m_MetaG_FD_163427 | JGI IMG/M metagenome (GOLD analysis project Ga0194060, IMG submission 163427) | Anoxic zone freshwater microbial communities from boreal shield lake in IISD Experimental Lakes Area, Ontario, Canada - Sep2016-L222-5m | ecosystem: Environmental > Aquatic > Freshwater >... | reverse complement strand
ATCCACCGGAGAACCGGCTTCGTGCCTTCTGCACGATAGGGACGATCCCCTACACGTACAATTGTATCACAGCCCTGCGCCGCTTCACGCGGCGTAGGGGAGCGTCTACCGCCAGGGTGAGGCCGTAAAACCGCCCGTAAACGGACGGGTTTCCTGAGGCTAATTCGATGAACCAGTCAAGCAGGAAGACGACCTGCCTTTCGCCGCGCCGCCATTGGATGCCACCCACGACCACGGAGAAGATAGCATTGATCACCTGGCGCGGATCGACCGTGCGCGGGCGACCGCCGGTCTTCGCGGGAGGAATGAGATCTTTGATACCATTCCACTGGCGGTTGGTGAGATCGGTCGGATAGGTTTGGTTCTTCATACCCCACGTGTACCCGAACCTTCCTCGTGACCGCCTTCACAATCCCTTTTCAGACAGCGTCAAAAGGCACGCTTTCAGCGAGTGTGCTATACTGGCTCAACGGTGACAATCCTATAATCCTAAAGTACATATGAATGTTCTACTGATCGGCTCAGGTGGCCGTGAACACGCTCTCGCCTGGAAGATCGCACAATCGCCCCAGATTGGAAAGCTGCTCTGCGTGCCCGGCAACACGGGTACGGCGCATCACGGCCATAATGTGCCCTTCCTACTCGATCATATGGACGCGCTGGTCGATCTTGCCCAGCGCGAGTCGATTGACTTGGTCGTCGTCGGGCCAGAAAAGCCTCTCGCCGATGGTATTGCCGACCGCTTTACGGCTGTCGGAATCCCGGTCTTTGGCCCGAGCGCCGCTGCCACGCAGATCGAGAGCAGCAAGGCATACGCGAAGGTGATCATGGCCGAGGCGGGCGTCCCAACAGCCATCGCCCATGTCTTCGACTCAGCCGAGGCCGCTGCTGCGTTTGTGCGCTCCAACGGCGGGGTGTGGGTGGTCAAGGTTGATGGTCTGGCCCAGGGCAAGGGCGTGGTGGTGCCTAACAACGTCGAGGAGACCCTGGCCGCCATTGAGCAACTCAACAGCGATCTGCCCGACCAGCACTTTTTGCTTGAGGAGCGCCTGGTGGGCCGCGAGGTTTCCGTGCTGGCCCTCTGTGATGGCAGTCGGCTGGTGGTGCTGCCGCCCGCCCGCGACCATAAGCGCCTTGGCGACGGCGATGTCGGGCCGAACACCGGCGGGATGGGTGTGGTCGCCCCGGTTGACGATGTTTCACCCGGTCAGCTTGACCAGATTGCGCTCACGTGTATCCAGCCGGTGGTGGACGCCCTGGCCGCACGTGGCACGCCTTTCCGTGGGGTGATCTACGCCGGGATTATGCTTACCGAGACAGGCCCGAAGGTGCTGGAGTATAACGCTCGCTTTGGCGACCCGGAGGCGCAGGCGCTGGTGCCACTCATCGAGGGCGATCTGCTGGAGGCGCTCTATGCCTGTGCCACCGGCAAACTCCAACCCGAGAAGTTGCGCCGCCGCAAGGGTTATGCGGTCTGCGTGGTACTCTGCGCGGCTGGCTACCCCGAGCAACCGCGCAAGGGCGACTCGATCCGTGGTGTCGAGGCGCTCGACGATGATAAGGTGATCATCTTCCACGCTGGCACGGCTCTGGGTTCCACCGGGCTCTGCACCGCCGGCGGGCGCGTCATGGGTGTCACGGGCATGGGATCCACTCTGCGCCAGGCTCGCGAGCGGGCCTATGAGGCCGCCGCAGGCATCCGCTTTGATGGCAAGCACCATCGCATGGACATTGGCAAGGAAAGCTCGTCGTAGCGGAATTGCGGATTGTGGATTGTAGATTGTGGATTGTGGATTGCGCATCAGACGCTCCATAATCCACAATCCACAATCCACAATCCACAATCCACAATCCACAATCCACAATCGTGGAGGCCACTGTGTACACCGTCGCAGTCCTGATCAGCGGCTCCGGTAGTAACCTTCAGGCGCTCTTTGATGCGCAGGACGCCGGGGGGCTCGGCGGTGCCGAAGTGAGTCTGGTCATCAGCGACCGGGGTGATGCCTACGGGCTTCAGCGGGCGCTGTCGCGGGGCGTGGCCGCCGCGCACGTCCCTCTTCCCGCCGCACCCAGCGGATCGGCCCGCCATGCCGCCCGCGCCGCATGGGAGCAACGCCTCGCCCGCGTCGTCGCTGCCTTCACGCCCGACCTGGTGGTACTCGCCGGGTTCATGCGGATTCTCTCACCGAATTTTCTGCAACACTTCTCCAACCGCGTGATCAACTTGCATCCCGCGTTGCTCCCCGCCGACGGCGGCGATACGGTGGTGACGAGTTCTGGCCTGATCATCCCGGCCCTGCGCGGTGCCCACGTCGTGACTGACGCCATGCGCCTCGGCATGCCTGTCACCGGCTGTACCATCCACCGCGTCACCCCCCGCGTCGATGACGGCCCCATCCTGGCGAGCGCCGAGATCCCCGTTCTCCCCGACGACGATGAGGCCAGCCTCCACGAGCGGATCAAGGCCCACGAGCGGCGTATGATCGTCCAGGTCGTGCGCGACCTGGCGACCTGATTCCTCATGGATCGCCCTCACCCCTCAGCCCCCTCTCCCTGAACGGGAGAGGGGGATTTTTCCGCACTAGGAAGGGATATACTCCCCTCTCCCCGTGGGGAGAGGGGCTGGGGGTGAGGGGGCGAGATCATGCCGCCAGCGGCGGCATCTTACCGCTGGTCGGCTCTTCCTCGCGACGGAACTGGCTCATGTACAGGTCGTAGTAGGCACCCTGGCGGGCCAGCAGCTCGGGGTGGGTGCCGCGCTCGACGATCTGGCCGTCCTTGACCATGAGAACCTGGTCGGCGTTGCGGATGGTACTCAGGCGGTGGGCAATGACGAAGCTGGTGCGGCCCTGGAGCAGGTGGTCGAAGGCCCGCTGGATCAGCCGTTCGGTGCGCGTGTCCACGCTGCTCGTGGCCTCGTCGAGGATGAGGATGCGCGGGTTAGCCAGGGCCGCACGGGCGATGGCGATCAACTGACGCTGGCCCTGGCTTAGACCACCGCCGCGCTCGCCCAGCACGGTCTGGTAGCCCTGGGGCAGCCGCTCGATGAAGGTGTCGGCGGAGGCCAGTTTGGCGGCCGCGATCACCTCCGCGTCGGTGGCGTCGAGCCGACCGTAGCGGATGTTGCTCATCACCGTGTCCGAGAAGAGGAACGAGTCCTGAAGGACGATGCCGATCTGCGAGCGCAGGCTGGCCGTCGTTACATCGCGCACGTCCACGCCGTCGATCAGCACTCGCCCGGCGGTCACGTCGTAGAAGCGCGGAATCAGGTTGATGATCGTCGTCTTGCCAGCCCCGGTCGGCCCGACAATCGCCACGGTCTGGCCGGGTTCGGCGGTAAAACTGACCCCGCGCAGCACCGGCTGGCCCTGCGTATACTCGGCAGCTACGCCCTCAAAGGTCACGCGGCCCGTGATTGGCGGCAGGGTTTGGGCATTCGGACAATCCAGCAGTTCGGGGGTCTCATCTAAAAGGCCGAAGATGCGTTCGCCCCCGGCAATCGCGCTCTGGATGTTCGTCCAGAGTACGGCGATCTGCTGGATGGGCTGGTTGAAACGCTGGACGTACTGCACGAAGGCGAAGATCGTGCCCAGCGAGATCACGGCACCACCGAGGAGCGGCTGGCCGCGCAGGGCGCTCAGGGCACCCACCACCACCACGACAGCGATAGCCACGTAGCCAAGAGCCTCCAGCACCGGGTTGAGGGCGCTGGTGAAGCTGGCCGCACGCACGTTGGCGTCACGGTTGGCCGCGTTGGTGCGCCGGAACTGCTCAATGCTCTCCTCCTCGCGGTTGAACGCCTGCACCTCACGCACCCCGGCGATGCTCTCCTGGAGCCCGGCGTTCACGCTGCCCATCTGGCGGCGACTGGCCCGGAACGCCTTGCGGGCCTGGTTTGAGAAGTAGAAGGTGGCCAGGGCCATGAACGGCACCACGCTCAGGCTAAGTAGGGCGTAAGTTACATTGAGCCGCAGCATTACGCCCATCGTCAGGATGATCTGGAGCGAGCCGCTGACCACGTTTAGCAAGGCGAAGCCAATCGCCTGCTGGATCGTGTCGGTATCGCTGGTGATCCGACTCATGACATTACCGGCCTCGTTGCGGGCGTAATAGCCGAGCGAGAGCCGGTGGATCTGGTCGAAAGTATCCTCGCGAATAGCCCGCAGAGCGTGCTGGCCCGACCAGTTCATGCAGTAGAAGGCCAATCCCTGGAGGAACGAGCCGCCGACGAACATGCCGACGAGTACGCCCACGAGGCCGCCCAGTCCGCTCAGGCGCACGGCGATACTGGCACCGGGCGGCACGGCGGCATACCAACACGCCCCGGCCTGCGGCACCAGGTAGCAGTCCACCGCCTGGCCGATCAGGTTGGGCGCGGCCACCTGCATCACCACGCTGGCGACGATCAGGATCACGGTGAGGGCGACGGCGTACCAGTAGGGTTGGAAGTAGTGCCAGAAGCGGGCCAGGGACGCGACCGCGTTTTTGGGCTTTTGGGTTTCGCTATTGAGCATGCGGCCAGGGCCGCCATGTCCCATCATCATAGGGGTGTCCTTATCTCCGTTGGGGCGCAGCAGCGCCGCGCTACTGCGCCCTCAGGGATGGTTCAATCCAGCGTGACAGTTCAGCGATGAAACGATGACGCGGTGAGGCGTTCCGTATCGCCTCATCGCCTCATCGCCTCATCGCCTCATCGCAAGACTGTAAAGCTGAATGTACCCATTTTGAAACATGCCTTACAGCCCATATCACGCGGCCTTCGGCTCCACATCACCGATCAGTTGCGAGTGGTAGATCTCAGCGTAGATCGGGCTCTCCTCCAGCAACTCCTCGTGGGTGCCACGGGCCACCACCTGGCCCTTGTCGAGTACCAGGATCTGGTCGGCGTTGAGCACGGTGCTGATGCGCTGAGCGATCACGAAGCTGGTGCGCCCCTGCATCAGACGGTCGAGAGCCTGCTGAATGTGGTACTCGGTCTGGAGATCCACGCTGCTGGTGCTGTCATCGAGGATGAGCAGGCGCGGGCTGAGCAGCAGGGCGCGGGCGATGGCGATGCGCTGCTTCTGGCCGCCCGAGAGGGTGGTGCCGCGCTCGCCGACCTTGGTGTTGTAACCGTCGGGGAAGCCCAGGATAAAGTCGTGGGCCGAGGCGGCCTGAGCCGCCGCGACCACCTGATCGTCGCTGGCGTCGGAGCGTCCGAAGGCGATGTTGTCGCGGATGCTGCCGCTAAACAGGTTCGTCTCCTGAAGCACAATCCCGATCTGCGAGCGCAGGCTGTCAATGGTTACATCGCGCACATCATGGCCGTCAATCAGGATCGCGCCCTCGACCGCATCATAGAAGCGCGGCAACAGGTTGATGATCGTGGTCTTGCCGCTACCCGTGGCCCCCAGCAGCGCGACCGTCTGCCCCGGCTCGGCCACAAAGCTGACATCCTTGAGTACCGGGTCGCTGCTGCCGAAGTAGCGAAAGGTGACTCGGCGGAACTCAACGCGACCGGTGATCTGCGGCAAACTCTTAGCGTCGGGGCTGTCGCTGATCTCGTTTTTGGCGTCAAGCACCTCAAAGACCCGCTTAGCTGACGCGGCGGCCTGGGCCATCATCGCGACGATGAAGCCGAGTTGGCCGAGCGGAAAGAAGATGTAGACCAGGTAGAGGCTAAACTTCTGGTACTCGCCCAGGTTGAGCGTGCCGCCCAAGATCTGTGCGCCGCCGAAGTAGAGGATGGCGGCCTGGCCGATCTGGGCCACCAGAAAGATCACCGGGAAGAGGAAAGAGAAAATCCGGTTGATCAGGAGTTGCTGCGCCATGAGATCAGTCGCCGTAGCGTCAAAGCGCCCCTTCTCGTAAGGCTCGCGGGCAAACGCCTTGACCACCTTAACCCCGGCCAAGTTCTCCTGGAGTACCGTGTTCAGGGCCGACAGCCGCACCTGGACGGTCATAAAGAGCGGCTGGCTGATCTTACCGAAGCCCATAAACAGCCCCAGGGCAATTGGCAGCAGCGGCAGCACCACCAAGGTCAGCCGCCAGTTGGTGAAGGCGAGCACCAGTAGCGCACCGATCAGCAGCATAAAAGACTGCGCGGTCAGCACGAGACCCTGAGCCACAAAGGTGCGCAGCCGCTCCACATCGTCAGTGGCGCGGATCATAAGCTGCCCGGTCTGGGTCTGGTCGTAGTAGCTAAACGAGAGCCGCTGGATCTTCGAGAAGATCGCATTGCGCATGTCGAAGGCCACGTCCTGCGAGGTTTTCTCCGACATAAACGCCTGGACAAACGAGAAGATGCCGCGCATAATCGCGAAGGCGACGATCAGCAGGGCGGCATTGATCACCAGGGACTCGGCATGTGCGAGGTCGGCCCCAGGGACGAAGCCCCGCGATGCCGCGTCGATCATGTTCTGCACCAGTTGCGGGACGGCCATCTGGGCCAGGGTGGCTACGGCCAAGGCACCGTAGGTAATAGCCACATTGCGGCGGTGCATCCCGAGGTAGCCGATGGCCCGCCCAAGGGCACCCGGCTGGCGCGGGCTGCGGTGTACGCCGGAGTTTATCTGTGCTTGCAAGAAGTTGACTCCTTAAAGGCGTGTTTCAGATCGGGTGATTTCAGCTTGATCGTCGGATGTCCCTCACCCCCCAGCCCCCTCTCCCCGTGAGGGAGAGGGGCAGGGGGTGAGGGCCATCCAACACAACCTTTTGATCGTACCACTATTATGGAGACCCATCGTGCTAAAATGACGGCGGTCGTCACCGAGATCAGCGAGGGAACACATGAGCGCGGGGATACATGAGCGACTCCCACGGACGGTGCTGATGGTCTGCACCGGAAACTACTACCGCAGCCGCTACGCCGAGCTGCTGTTTAACGCCTTGGCCCCTGCCAACCTCGGCTGGCGGGCCGACTCGCGAGGTTTTGCGCCCACGCCCTGGAACGTCGGGTCAATCGCCTCGGTGGTGCTGGATCGCCTCGCCGCTGCCGGGTTCGCCCCGCCCGCCGCGCCGCGCGCACCCCTCCGGCTCACCCTAGCCGACATTGAGTCCGCTGACATGCTGATCGCCCTCGACGAGAAGGAGCATCGGCCCTACGTCGCGGGTCTCGGCCAACCCTGGGCCAGTCGCTTTCGCCTCTGGGTGGTGCCCGACCTGCACGAGTGGCCGGTTGAGCGCGCCCTATCCGCCATCGATCACGAGGTGCGCGCTCTGATCGCCGAGATCTCCTCTGCTGACCACTAATCTGCCCTTATAGCAATCCTAAATTTGTTATGAAAAGGAGTCGAGCCTTTAGGCGGCCTTATCAGGGCATGAGCAAAGTCAGATCCGGCCCCCTCACCCCCTGCCCCTCTCCCTCACGGGGAGAGGGGGCTGGGGGGTGAGGGCTGTCCGGCGACCACACGACTTTGCACATGCCCTGGCGGCCTTATCCGGCTAAAGCCTTGACTCCACACAACAACCCCAAGAGGATTGCGATACCTGTCTACTGGCGAACCGTCACGTTGGTGTACGCATCATAGAGGTTGCCGTCCATGTCCTCGGCCTGCACGCCGAGGACGTAGCTACCGGCGGGCGCGGGCAGTTCCTCCATGGTGAACGGCTGGTCGCCGAAGGTGAGGGTGTCGCCCGCCTCGGTGACGTACTCCTTAACGCCGCCGCTATTGCTGTGCAGCCGGATGCGCTGGTTCGTGACGGTGAAGGTGTCGCCGGGCTGAGGGGTGATCACACGCGGGGCGCTGGCCTGACCCTGGCTGCTGAATCCCAGCACCTTGATTAGCGCGTTGTCCTTGAAGAAGAGCTGCGCCTGACGGGAGCCGCCATCCACAAAGGTGTAGTTGCCGTGTACCACATAGGTGGCGCTGTCGTTGGCGGCCCCGTAGTCCGATGGCGCGAAGAGCGCGAACTTTGTCGTCGTCCCGTCGCTGATCCCAAAGCGCACCGGCGTCCAGTCATACTCAAGGGCCACGGGCCGATCCGCGCCCCAGTCGGGGTAGAAGATCCCGTTCTCCTTGCGCGACTGCCCAGCATCCACGTAGTCGATGTCAGCCACCAGAACGCTGTCGTCGTCGGGGTTGTAGAAACCAGTGAAGAAATAGATAAAGCTGATCTGGTCGCCGTCCACGCTCGTTTTCACCGTGACCGTGCCATTTTGGGCGATTTTCTTGGCCGAGAGCTTCAGTTTGGCCACGCTGAGCGGGCTGGCGCCGGGGGCGAGGATCGCCAGCGTGTTGCCCGTCGGCGCGGTCGTATCCAGGGCCACGCCGTAGTAGTAGAAGTTGAGGTAGTTCTCCCAGGCGGCTTGGTCGGCAAAGCGGTTCGCCACCTGCGCGTAGACCTTCCGGCCCGCGTCGGCGGACTTGTAGAGCTTCGAGGTGGGGAAGTAGATCGAGAGGCCAGTGGCCCCGGAGCGCTCGTCGCCGTGCTTCTCGGCAATCACGGCCCGCTTGAGGGCGGCCAGCAGGGCGTCGGCGGCCTTGTCGATGCCCTTGGTGTTGCTCTTCTTGCGAACAAGCGTGGCGAAGCTACCAATGTCGATGTAGGGCGACGGGCCATCGTCGAAGGTATTTTCGAAGCGCTGGGCGTAGGTGCGCGCCGAGGCCACCGTCTTCTTGTTCAGCTTGCTCAGAGCAACGCTGAAATCATCCAGGGCGGCGAGCAGTTCGGGTAGGGCGGCGGTATCGTAGGCACTCAAGGTGACATCGTGGCTCATGTCGGTGGCCACTGCCCGCGCACTGCGCGTCTTGGTCGTGTCGAAGGTCTCCTTCACAAACTCAGCCCGCGCCGCATCATCAACAATCCGCTGATCCTGGTCAATATAGCTGTCCACAATCGCCTTGCTCAGCGCGGCGCCGTCCATCGCCGGGTTCGCGACGAGCTTCCCGAGGAATCCGGCGTAGGCCCAGCCCAGGGCTGGCTCCACCTCCTCAGAGGCGACCACATAGCGCGTATGGGGAGCGACGGCGGTAAGCACCTCGATCTGGCCCATCAGACAGGCGTCGAAGCCGATCAGGTCAAAGGACGTGATGCCCGTGTCGGTACGGATCGTACCGAGAGCCGCGTCGATCTCGTCGAGCAGCAACAAGTCGCCGTTGGAGGTAAGGCCAAGGCCATCGGGGCCGGGCTTTGTTTGGGATCCGTCGCTCCAGCCGCCAGGCCAGCCCATGCCGTGGTCAGAAAGAATGAGCGCATGGTGGGCGGCGGGGTACGTGGTGATCGCCCACTCAGCGAAATCCACCAGGGTCTGCCCGTCGGCCATATTCACCTCGCCAAGGTCGGATACCACCTCAGAATTCAGCTTCTTCAGGTCGTCGTCCTTGGTGATGTGCAGGCGGCGCGCACCCGTCCAGTTGCCATCGCCGCGAAACGCGCCCTTGTAGCGGTCAACCTGAGCAACAATCGTCACCTTATCCGACGAGCCGACCCGCTCGGCCTCATTGACATCGGTGAACATATCCTGCTCAAGCACCTGGTCGTCGGCGTCCTCGTAGAGCATGATCAGCCAGGTATCATCGGCGGATGCGGGCGCGGTCGTAGGTTTGGCTATGGCGGTAGGTTTGGTGAGAACGGTGGGTTTGATCAGAGCGGTGGGTTTGGTCGCAGCGGGCCGGGGCGCAGGCGTATCGGCGGCCTTGGAGCAGGCTGCGAGGGCAAGCGGAAGGACGAGCATGACAAGTAGCGTGCGCGGGCGCAGCCATGCTGGCGTGTGAATATGTCCACGGCGCAGGGCGATGCGCAGCAGCAGCAGGCTGGTCAGGATTGTTGCGATCAGCGCCACCAGCCCGGCCTCCGGCCCAAACGCGCCGCCAGTCCACAGATCCGGCCCGGCGGTGGTCGAAACCAGGATTCGACTCGTGTCGATCCCCGACACCGGTGCCCCGAAGATCGGCCCCTGGAAGAAGTTCCACGCCCAGTGGATACCCACCGCCACCCAGATAGTGCGCGTGGCCAAGTAGGCGCAACTCAGCAGCGTGCCAGCGCCGATGGTGATTGCGAGGCACGACCAGATCGTGGCCGACGGGTTGGCGAGGTGCGCAGCCCCGAACAGCACGCCGCCGATCACGAGAGACGCCCAAGAGCCAAGAACGCCCTCAATCTGCCGGAAGAGTACCCCGCGAAAAAGTAGCTCCTCGAACAGTCCCACTACCAGAAACAGGAGCAGGCTTTCGGTGAGCAAGAGCGGGTTGATCTCCACCCGATCCACGCGGTACCAGCCAGCCAGAGATAGCACCGCGAAGATTGCGACCATCAGGCCAACACCGATCAGGAAGCCTCGGCCCAGATCGGGGAGAGCGTCGCGTGGAGCAATTCCGCCCTCAGCAAGCGGGACAGCCTCGATTGCCTGTTCAAGCAGGAGCATCACGCCGACGGCCAGCAGGGCACCAACCCCGCGTGAGAGGATCATCCCCGAGAACGATCCGGTAAGGATGTCAAGGATGGCGATGACGACCAGTGTGGCGAACGCCAGCACAAAGCCTATGATCATGCGGACGAAAGGCAGCCGTACAATGTGGAGGAAGGTTGACATCAAGACGCTCCTCTATGATTGACACTCCTCACGGGCCTGTGGTACACTCTGGCGTCGGCGCGACAAGCGCCGATTTTTGCGCATGTGTGGCGCACCGTAAATGCGCGGTTATATATTATGTCAATAAGGAGTTTCACCCCATGGCTTCCGGAACAACAACCGATTTGCGCACGGGCGTCGTGCTGCGCTACAACAACGATCTCTATCAGGTGGTAGAGTTTCAGCACGTAGCGCCGGGCAACTGGCGGGCCTTCGTGCGTATTAAGCTAAAGAACCTAAACAACGGCAAGGTGATCGAGGATCGCGTGCGCGCCGGCTCGGACATCGAGATTGTCCGTATCGAGCGCCGACCTATGCAGTTCCTCTACCGCGAGGGCGAGGACTTTATCTTTATGGATAATAGCACCTACGACCAGATCCAGGTGAGCGAAAAGGCCGTGGGCGATGGCGCACGCTTCCTGAAAGAGAACGAGAGCGCCGACCTCGTGTACGACTCGGAGCGCGAGGTGCTGCTCGGCGTCGAACTGCCGATCTTCGTGACCCTGGCTGTGACCGAGACGACGATTGCCGTCCGTGGCGATACGGCAACCAACGTCACCAAGGCGGCCACCCTGGAGACGGGTACGATCATCCAGGTACCCGGCTTCGTCAACGAGGGCGATGTGCTGAAGATCGACACCCGCAGCGGAGATTATATCGAACGAGTGTAGCGGTCAATGCAAAATGCAGAATGCAAAATGCAAAATGCAGGATTTTTGCATTTTGCATTCAGCGCACCGTCTGTGGTGCCACCGGCAGCATCAACGCCTCAAGCATGTACTGCCGCATCCCCAGCGGCTCCAGCCGTACCGTGCCATCCCCAGCGTCGTAGGCCAGCACCGCTCGTTCAAAGTATTGCATCATCCGCGTCTGCCCATCGCTCGCACGCCCTGTGAACTCCTCGGAAATTGGCAGGCCAAACACATCTACGCCCCCACCGCGCCGCCAGAAGTCCAGAAACGCCTCTTTGATGCCGTGGCCCGTTTCGGGAAAGAAGACCGGCGCGCTCGCCGGGTCGCCCGGAGTACGCGCAGCGGCCCCACCAAAGGCCAGGGACTCGGCGGCACCCCGGCCCGTTGGCGCGGGCTGCACGTAATAGGGCGTGTCGGCCTGGTCGCCACGTAGCTGGAGTACGACGTTGGTGAAGACCTGCGTAACTCCATCGGCAGCGGTGCGGGCCGATTCCAGAGGCGGGCCGAATCGCTCGCGGCCACCGAGTGCGCGCCAGTAGCGGTAGATCGCCGCCGGCACCGCCACGCCCTCCACCGCGCCATCTTCAGGCAGCGGCAAGATCGTCTCGGCCCCGGCCAACACTGCCTGGAGACCGGCCAGGTTCTGCTCGTACTCACTGCTGTTGCCGGTCACTAGTTCAGGCGTAATTGCGGCGATGCCCATACTCCCCGCCCAGTCGCTCATCCCCCCGGTAATGTTGTAGTTCGGCCAGTAGCGGTGATAGGCGTAACCCGCGCCAGAGGCGTAGACCTGGGCCATGGTGATCGAGGGAGCGTACTCGCAGAAAGCCGGGAAGACCATGCCAGCGTTGGAGTGAATGAAGATCGCCCCCGCCGCATCCAGCAGGAAGGCCCGGATGATCCGGCTCTCCGTCTGCGAATCGGGGTAGGGACCGCCCGTATCCGAGACAATGCCGCGTGCGCCCTGCACCGTGAGGCTCCAGTCATTCTCGGTGCAGCTATCCAGATCTGTATTCATATTCCGATTTAGATCTATACTCTCCCCATCAAAGCGCGTCCCCAGAGCCAACCCATCAGGGTTGAGGCTCGGGATGAGATAGAGCCGCACGCCGGGCGGCACCGCATCAGGATGCGCCCGAAAATAGCCGATCAGCTCGATCACAAGCTGGTAGGTATTAGCCTCAGGTGCGCCATGCGTATCGCCCACCACCACCAGTTTACGCGGGCCATCACCCACCCGCACCACCTGGATGGGCCGTCCCTGGCCGGAGAAGCCGAGGGTAAACTCGCGCACCGTGGGCGCAGCGTGAGCGATCTGGCCGGGAGGAACGAAGGTGATGGAAACGGCGATGAGGAGAAGCAACAGGCAACTGCGGCCAATCGGCAATCGGCAATCGGCAATCGGCAATCGCACTACCCGATCCCTCTAGCCCGACGTTTAGCCGCCACAAAATGGCTATGGGTCAAGTTAATGCTGGCAGTGATCCGGCTGATCTCGTCACTCTCCTCGCGGGAAATCTCACCATCGGCGGCGGCCACGGCGAAGAGGGCATCGAGAATACGGATGCGCTCTTCCTCGCTGGCGTTCGCGGCAAACTCCCTGGTGAGATGGAAGTAATCGAGGTCGGCGGCAGACTCGGCCAGGGCCACCTCGGCCACCAGAGTGGCCCGCTCGCGGCTGATGCCCCAGCCTGACTCCAGCAAATCGGCCATGCGTGCGAACTCAGCGTCGGTCACGGTATTATCCACGCGGGCAACGCGGGCGAGCAGACCACCGGCGAGGGCCAAGGTATGGGCCTCCGCGACGGGGATGCCCAGGTCGTCCTCAGGGGCTTTACCGAGGCGCTGGCGCACCGCGTAGTAGATCCGGTTATTGAGAAACTCACCGAGATACTGCTCGCGGTTGGGAGCGACCGTGTGGCGGTGGAGTGACCCGCGCAGCAGCCGACCGATCTGAGCCAGCAGGCCAAGGTCAACTCGCTCCAGAGCCGTGTGAATCTCCTTGGACACAGCTCGCTCCTCAACGGTGATCACCCGGTCAGCGCGGAGCATCTGGTCGAGGGCAGCCAGGGCCAAGGCGCGGTCGCCGGGGCCATGCAGAGCTGCCGCCAGCGACTCCACCAGGCGGGCGCGCTCATCGGCAGCCACCGGCGAGTGCAGGTAGATCTCCAACTCGGCCCACTCGTTGACGGTCATCGCCGCCTCGCCAGAGCCGCCGGTCTGGCCAAGTTCGGCCAGGATGCTCTTGAGGCTGTTCACCTCATCATTAGCCAAGTGGCCGTCTGCCCAGGCAGCGGCGATAATTACTTTGGCCAGGGCCATCGCCAGGATGTTCTTGGGCATCGGTCAATCCTTCTGAATCCAATATTTTTTAAATAAGCCGATCTCGTACCGACCTTGCCCCCTCACCCCCTGCCTCTCTCCCTCAGACAAGGTTTCAGGTGCCAGGTTTCAGCTTTACAGTGTGGCGATGAGGCGAGGATGCGACGAGGCGATGCTATCGCATCCTCGCCTCATCGCGTCCCCGCCACACGGTAAAGCTGTTCTGAACCATGTCTCACAGGGAGAGGGGCTGGGGGTGAGGGCCGTCCAGGGCG
>Ga0194060_10002235_pt1 | contig 13843 bp, 12 predicted proteins | sample SepL225m_MetaG_FD_163427 | JGI IMG/M metagenome (GOLD analysis project Ga0194060, IMG submission 163427) | Anoxic zone freshwater microbial communities from boreal shield lake in IISD Experimental Lakes Area, Ontario, Canada - Sep2016-L222-5m | ecosystem: Environmental > Aquatic > Freshwater >... | reverse complement strand
ATTACAAGGAGTATAACAAATTTACCTTTTAGAATTGTCAGCTTAGAATAATCAGGAAGTAAGAAACTTCCGGCTGTTTATGTTTTTTGAACCGGCACGTTCATGGTATGCATATATTTATATAGCATCTTAAAAAGAAAACCCCTTATAAAGGCTAATTTATAAAGGGTTAAGTTGTGGAGCTAAGCGGGATCGAACCGCTGACCTCTTGAATGCCATTCAAGCGCTCTCCCAGCTGAGCTATAGCCCCAAAAATATACTGACAAAAAGAAATAAAATGCTGACTTTCAAAATGATTAACTTTTGAAAATGACGACCCCATTATTATATTCTATAAACTGTTTATACAAAAATGCAAATATATTTGTAAAGTTTCAAGCTTAACCAGCATTAGTTTATGATAAAAAGAATAAACAGGATAAAACAGCACCTGGAGATAAAGTCATTTGCAGGTACTAATCAGAATGCGATGCTAATACAGATTTGGACAGCAGTAATTTACACAAAATCCTTTACGATTCCCACGAATCACAATTTTGACAATTAACAGCATGTCATGTCAGGCAATGAATTATTTTGTCTCAAAATGAGAAATGATGCCGTGCAATGGATTATGACGGCAGGCATACGCGGGGTATAAGGCAGAGGTAAAGGTAAAGTAAAACACAATAGATGTCGCGGGGTTTTCTTTACCTTTATCTTTGCCTTTACCTGTTCAAGCCAAAGCATTCCCCCGCCCCATAAAAGCATCATATTTGTATTTTGGATAAAAAAAAATCCGTTCCGGCATAATAATTCTCTAAAAATTTGTAAAAAACAGCATGAAACAACACCAGCCACCGGATTTTTTGCGAACTGTTCGCATGGACTGTACAAAAGAAATAATATATATTTAACCGGTACTTCAACAGTAGAAAAACATTGAAAACCGGATAAAATCAAAGTTTTTATCTTCATTGATATTAAACCGACAACTGCGGAAAGGAGATGCCTGACAGAATAATCATATATATTGCTGACGGTCTTTAAGGGACTGCGCTGTTTACATTCTAATCAATATCGGCAAAATAATCAGAACTTACCTGAGGAGCGTTATGACCCCTGATAAACAAACTCTGGGTATAGCTGAAATTATGCTAAAATTACAGACGGAGCAGAATAAGTACGGATATACGTTTCAATCCACGCGCCCGTGCGGGGCGCGACACACCAAATTTTCGAAAGATGAAGCAACTATCTACGTTTCAATCCACGCGCCCGTGCGGGGCGCGACATTGATTCTTTATAATCATCAATTTCCGTCCAAGTTTCAATCCACGCGCCCGTGCGGGGCGCGACTCCGGTATCATGTTAAGATACCGGACTGGTTAAGTTTCAATCCACGCGCCCGTGCGGGGCGCGACTCTGATCTTGTTGACAGTCCTATTCTGATCTTGTTGTTTCAATCCACGCGCCCGTGCGGGGCGCGACAGTAATATATCAAGCTGTTAACGATCGTAGCTTAGTTTCAATCCACGCGCCCGTGCGGGGCGCGACAACGTCTCCATAACCTATCCCCATCGTAATCGTGTTTCAATCCACGCGCCCGTGCGGGGCGCGACATATTAAAGTAGGTAAGCAGTACAGCAGAGCAGCAGTTTCAATCCACGCGCCCGTGCGGGGCGCGACACTTATATAAAAAAATGTAGTAACTTTGATAAGTGTTTCAATCCACGCGCCCGTGCGGGGCGCGACATCTTCCGCATCGCATTACGATGTAGTTTGGAGGTTTCAATCCACGCGCCCGTGCGGGGCGCGACGTACCCCCCGCATTTGCGGCAATACTCAAAATCTGTTTCAATCCACGCGCCCGTGCGGGGCGCGACATAAGTCAATTAGTTATTTAATTATTTTTAAAAGGTTTCAATCCACGCGCCCGTGCGGGGCGCGACGTCGTCTGGATCAATATCAACTCCGTTTGAGATTGAGTTTCAATCCACGCGCCCGTGCGGGGCGCGACATATCATCACCAGTACATTTAAACGCACCTGCAGTTTCAATCCACGCGCCCGTGCGGGGCGCGACAATAATATATCACTTGTATATAGATCGTAGCTTAGTTTCAATCCACGCGCCCGTGCGGGGCGCGACTATCTTGACAATTAAAGTAATCTTGATTATACTTATTTCAACTCACGCGCCCATACAGGAAAGCGACTCAAAACAAGCTGAAAACTAATTATTTCAAAAATGTTTCAATCCGCACCCGTGCAAAGAGCGCAACTTTAACTGTTTTCTAAGTGCGTATAAGACTTAATTCCGCTAAATGATATTTCTGCTTATCCATTTTATTAAAAAAACGCAAAAATCTCCACAATTCACATTTTTCAAACATCAGTAATTTTGATGTTACTGATGTTTATTATAGGTTAGCGTAATCAAAAAAGAAGCGTATCCCCTATAGGATCAACGATTTTTTTGCTCCCGTAATGTTCAACTTTTCCTTTCCAGTTACTTCCTAAATGATAAAACCTTAATGAATCCTCATCAGGTTCATAAATGCCTAATAATTTATGTTTAAATTCTTCCCATAGCGCCGGATCAACATCGCATTCGAAAATTGAATACTGCACCCTCAGTCCAAAATTCTCACAGCATTTTGCAATCTTTGACAACCGCTTTCGACCGCTTGGTTTCCTTGTCGATATATCGTATGTTATCAGCATTTTCATTGTATCTATTTAATTAAAAATGGAGGATAACACTCCATATCACCGCGGATATATCTTGCCATTAATTGGGCCTGCACATACGGAATTAAGCCTATCTTTATTTTTTCTTCAAGATAAGGGTGCATGATTTCCTCGTGTTTCTTCTTTTGATATGTCTCGATAACAACGGCGCGCGTTTCCTTATCCATTAATACAGCTCCGGTATCTGATATTGTAAAACCATCGGGTTTAATCTGTTTTAAATTAATAAGCCCGATTACCTGGCGGTCCCCTGTGTAACCGCGCAGTTCTTCCATTATATCAAGAGCAAGACTTGAACGCCCCGGACGGTCTTTATGTAAAAAACCTACGGCAGGATCAAGTCCGACTCCCTCCAGAGCCGAACTAACATCATGGTATATAAGCATGTAAACAAAAGAAAGCAGAGCATTTATACGGTCCAGCGGAGGGCGGCGACTTCTTTGTACAAATCTAAATGCTTCTTTTTCTGTTGTTATCATAGAATTAAAACATGAGAAATACTGATTTGCCACATATCCCTCTATGCCTCTTATTTCATCGGTTGTGCCTGCATCTTTTAACTGATTAAGAAACTGCGCCATTTGAATAATCACTTTCTCAATATGTTCTCTATCCTGATTCTCAGGATAATTACGCAGACAGCGCTGAAGAATAGTCCTGCTGTTGGAAACCTTTGCACCTACTATCCAGCGCGCTATATCAGTACTCTGTTTACTCTCATCGGCCAGTCTGTATTGCCTGCGCCTTAATAAAACATTCCCTGACTGCGCCCCCTGAACGCGGGCGTAAAATTCTCCATTACCTCCATAAAAAGCAAGACCAATATTGTATTCACCCGTCAGTTGCATTAAACCGGGTGAAGCCATGATGCTATATCCAATACAAACTATGTTTTCAATATTAATGGCAGGAACTCTGAAAACATCTTTCTTCTCAAATTCTATTACTATAGTTTCCCGTTCCCGCCGTAAATACGAACCATCTTTTGTTACATAAAGCGTGTTAAGCAGTTTTCTCATTATCCGCCTCAAAAATAGATTCTACATATTTTCTGCTTTTCTTGTCTGCCAGTCCGGGCAGACATTCATCGACAAGCGAACAGGATTTACATTGTCTGCCCTTAACAATATGCGGAATGTTTGCCGAAGCTATCAACTCATGAGTATTATTTATGGTTTCTTCGGTAAGTTGCCGCAAATTTGAGTCGAATGACACTTCCTCTCTTCTGCGGTCATCGCCATGGTATATAATGCCGCAATCAACGTTCATGGAAAACATTTCTTCGAGACAAAGCCCCTGAGCGCATAACTGGACATTATTGGCAGACTGCTCCCGCGAACTTCCTTTCTTATACTCAACAGGCAATGGAATCCACCATCCGTTTTTGCCGCTGAGCCGGCAGACTTTCCCTGTGTTCTCCTTCTCTGAAAGACTGAACTCCACAACGTCCGTCTCACCGGTTATTCCATACTTCTTCGATACCAGCCGTAATCCGCACGCGATATAAAATCCCTTACGCTTTTCCGTTGTTATCGAATGTGCCTTTTCATGCAGGAATTTCCCTTTCATTGTCAGATAATTTTCACGCCAGACTTTTTCAACATGAATAAGATAGCATTGCCGCGGACAAAACAGATAATGTTGCAAAGCTGAAAGCATTATATAATCATCTTCGTTATATGTCATCGTATATTTCCCATCTTTATTCATTTATTTTATGGTCTGAAAAAGTCCGGCGTTTAACATTTTTTATACTAACTCAACTAACTCCACTTCCTGAGGAATTTTGTTTTTATCAATTGACACTTCATAATCCCCGAATGCTCTTGCCGGTTTAGCCTCATTGTTCCGCTTTATTTTTACAGCATCGAATAATTTATAAGCGGGAGAGTTGCCCAAAGCGCTGCTGTGTTTAAAGATTATTAACTTACGAACACTCATTAAACCGCGGGCGGCTGAATGGTCATGATCGAACATGTTTACTAAGGCATCCCAGAATAGTTTAAGATCCTCTTCGTTAAAACCGGTCTGAGAAGCAAGATTCGCTGAAATAAATCCGTAGGTGGAATACAAACCATAAGGTATTGTAAACTTGCGCCCCATAGTGCGGTTATCGCCGCTTTGTTTTTCCGCTTCCGCTTCTGTAGCTACAGCCATACGGGTAATGCTATGCTCAAGAGCAACGACAGGGTCAATTGACCGTCCAAAAGTTAATTGTACCGGACCCCGGACCTGACCGGCATTTTCTCCTGTGCTTAATACGGCTCCAAAAGTTCTGATATCATAATAATTTGCACACATCCATTTCCGCGCGGATTCTGTTTTATCTCCCTTTACTTTGTCTTTTACTTCGTCTTGTTCATGCGCTTCTTTAATAAGCGTATTTAGGACTGCCTTTTCCTTAATAAAAATATCGTAAGGTCTTTGTGCGCTCTTTACAATCTGAACATAGTTCCTGACCTTGCGTTTTAGGCATACGTCTGTTACTAATCCCATTCCTGTTTCGGCATCAACTCTTGGCAGGTTACCCGCATCCGGGTCTCCGTTAGGATTGCCGTCTGTTACATCGAATAATAAAATAAAGTCATAGCGGTTTTTGATTAATTCTGACATTGTAATATTCCTTGTTTTACTGATGATATGTTTTATAATTCTTTTTGTTCTTTACTTGTAAATAGATCTTGTCTCTGATGATAATAGCCAACTGCAAAGCGGGACTGGTCATCTAATGTTAAATGAGCGGGTAAACCATTGCTGTTTATTCCTGCCATTATTTTCTGTATCAGCTTTTCAAAATTTGTTTTCCTGCCCGGGTTCAACTTTGCCAGATGATGATTCTTAAGATTCAGCAGTCTGCTGAACACCGTTACCGGAGTGCTTGAAGCGGCGCCGTAATAGCGGTCTTTGATAGTAGCGTTAATTCCCGGCAGAGCTTCTTCCTGAATTTTTTCTAATACCGCAAACAATCGTCCGCATAAATAACCCTGGTTAATGTTTAATAAATCTAACGCCATTGTGATCTCCTTTTCATTAGTTTGATAAATCCTGTTTTTTCTGTTCAGATATGCTTTAAGAATCGCCGCACGAGTACGATTTATTTTTCGGTCAGCCTTTATGCGCCTTATACATTGCTGCTGTAAAGTTGCCGGATATATCGCTCCATCAAGGATGCTTGTAATAATACCAGCGGCAAGACTGGGCGGAAGATTATCTATTTTATAATCAAATGAAATACTTGTTAGTAACTTAAAAAGTGTAAAGTACTCTATTTCATCTTTGGGTTTCACTATATCCAAATCCAAAAAATGCAAAGCGATTTTTTCGGCGAAATATTTCACCGTGCCAGTTTTCCAGAATCTGACGGAAATACGCGCGGCATTCGGAGCCAATCCTAAAATATAAAACTGAGTTTCGCTTTCAGTATTTAAATTTCCTGAATGTATTGATTCAAATAAAGCTTTGACTTCCTGTGAATTTCTGTCAGGGTTGTCTTTTTCGGGATTTGTAAAAAAGAAACTAATTTTCTTTTCGAATTCTGTTTTCCTGCTTGCCCAGAAAATAATAGTGGTATCCGATATCCTGAATTTATTCTGTGAACCTTTTCCGAGAAGCACATTCAAAGCTGTTGTGTAGGCATCTTCCGCTTTCTTCGATACAGGAGCATTCAGCCCCTGTTCTTTATAATAGGAATCGTAACCGGAATTTTTTTGAAAGCCGACAAGTTTTCCGCCACTCTTTCCGCCTGGGACTGATGTTGCATGATGCAGTACTGCTATCTGACCCTGCTCGCCGGTAATAAGACAAGTCCCCTGACAACTCACGGCTGGTTCCTCTACAGTTTCCGAATCATCTTCAATAACCCTCTTATCGACTTCCGCATAATAAGTTAAATCTGAATGTTCAGCGGCTATTTCTTTCTTTCCAATTATCCTGAATGATAAATTGCAACCGGATATTTTGGAACAATTTTGCCATGATTCATGCTTAAATACACATTCTTTTCCATCCTCGCTTTCTAAGAAATACTTTATCGCTAAAAATTCTTCATTGTCAGGACGGGCTTGAACCAATTCATCAACCATCATTACAAAAGTTTTGTGTTGTTTATTAGCATCATCTTTTGCTTTATCAGTATCATCTTTTGGATGAGCCAGTACATATCCGTAATGATCCCATAAAACATTAGTTGTCAAATAACTATTTTTCCCGGAACGCCCTTTGGATTTTATTACAAGAAATCTTTTCGCTACTTTTTGCTTCCCCCCTCCCTCACGGGTATCTTCAAGATTAATAAACTTTCCATTCTTATCTATTACAATTATGAAAGGGATTTCTTTCCATTCATAGCCTGGCAGAGCAATATTGCTCTCAGGGTCCGAGGCTTTCCGCTGATAATATTCATATAATGCCTGCAGTATCATTTTCGCACCTCCGGACTTTCTTTAACTGGAATTATTACAACTCCCTGTTGCATTTCTGCGCGGAAGAACATTGGCTTCGGGTTTCCTATGTTTATAAAATCCATATCATAAAGCATGAAACCAAAATCTCTGTTCTCATTAATTGGCTGTTTTTCCTTCTTTGCGGGGTCTTCTATCAGTCTGAAATCCGCAGAAAATTCACGGCATCCTAAATATGGCTGATTAAAACATTGTCCCTTACGCGCTCTGCGCTCAAACATAGCGTTATACTTCCCCGGGTTTTCAGTCTGCCTTTCAATCTCCTGTTCTTCCGGATCGCTAAGAACCGGACTGACTGTTGACCTGGGTTGCTGCCTGTTTTTTGGATTAATGAATTCCAGTTCGGCATAAAGCCTGTAATGAACATCTCTAAGAAAAAGCCCTGCTTTCTGCTGACGATTCGACTCAATAAATAATTCATCCGAACGCGGACTCATGATTGCGCCAACTTCATTCCTGCGTACTGATATCCATTTAATGGGGTTGAGAACTTCAACTTTTGTAACATTCCATCTGACAGCCGGTTTCCAGAAAACAGCCTCAAAAATCGCACGTGCCGCCGAGGGAGTAATAATATCATAACTTACCCTCTCTACTTTCATTTCCGGCCTGGTAAAACAGGCGTAATCTCCCCATGCTTCGATACAGAATTCCCTGTTAAAATATTCCAAATTGCACCTCCATTTTATTTTACCAACATTAATTCTTCTATTCCCTCAAAATTAAACGCTAATCCGGCAGAACTGTCATAAAGGTACGGGTCGCTTTGAATATAGCAACCATGCACTTCCTCAACACATCCGGTCCGTTTTATATTTAAATAATCATTTTGATGAACGCTTACGGAAAACCTTTGCAACTTTTGCATTAACCATGGTTCGGGACCTTTTCGTTTTAGCAGTTCTATTAACTCTGCGCCTTCATTATACTTCACCAGAATATTAACAGTATCTTTATCATCAATCAGTCTGAAATTCCCGCCCGCTTTTGCAAACTGGAACGACATTTCCTGTGCGTTTAATGTTAATAAAGTTTTAATATCCGGCTTATCAAAAGTATTTATTGTACAATAAAATGATTCAAAATATTTTTTAAACATTTCCGGACTAAGAAAATCTTTTTCTTCCGCATTGCTCAGGAACTCTTTCATTGTATCTGCGCCCTTTCTCATTAAACCCGGCGGAACGGCAGTTGGAGGAATAAATACTTTAACCAGTCCGAGTTTTCCGATCGGCAGTTTACCCTCCCGGTTGCAACGTCCCCCGCTTTGCGCAATTGAATCAAGTCCGGCTAAAGCTCTGTAAACAACAGGGAAGTCAATATCTACCCCCGCCTCTATAAGCTGTGTGCTGATTACCCTTACCGGCTCCTTATCATTTAATATTTTTTTTATTTTAGCGATTGTATCAATAATATGGGCACCGCACATCATACGCGACAAATGGAAGGTTCCCTCAGGCATCATTTTATACAGCCGTCTGCAATCTTTACGCGTGTTAACAATACAAAGCGCCTGCTCATAATTTATTAATTCCGCAGCTATTTCGTCCCAACCAGAGACCTTATTGATATCCGGCATTTCAATATTTACGCGTTTTAATTGTTCGGCAAGTCGTTCATGATCAGGGATAATTTCTGTTATCTGCTCCTGCGGTATTCCGATAAATGAATTTGCTCTGCTTCCAATTTTGCCGGTTAATGCAGGCAGGGTAGCGGTACTTAATAATATTGTAGATCCAAAATGCGTAACAAGTCCTTTGATTACCGAAATAACAGGCTTAAGAAATTCAGAAGGCAGCATTTGAGCTTCGTCAAGAATAATAACGCTGTTAACTATATTGTGAAGTTTGCGGCAACGAGAGGTTCTGTTGGCATATAGGGATTCAAAAAATTGGACATTTGTGGTAACTATTATCGGAGCATCCCAGTTTTCCGAAGCTAGTTTATTTTGCTGGGTATTTGTGTCTTCGTCAATATTACTATGATGTTCAATAACATTTTCTTCGCCAAATATTTCTTTGTAAACCTGTGCGGTCTGCGTAATAATACTGGTGTATGGAATGACAAAAATTATACGCTGTTTATTATGGACTATTGCATGCTGGAGTGCGAAAGCCATCGAAGAAAGCGTTTTACCGCCTCCGGTAGGCACATTGAGCGAAAAATAACCGGGGGCTGCTTTACCTCCCGTCAGGATACACTGCTCTAAAACATTTTTTCTGACAGTATTTAATTCAGACCTCGTGGCTTCGTCTAACAGCGAACTCATATGACTATCAAAAAGTCCTTTTAATTCTCCGACTGATTTATATTTCCCGCGCTTTTCGAATAACTCAGGGTTCATAAATCTTTCAGTATCGAGAAAGTCAGCATCGACAAGACATGAGAACAGCATTCTGATCCACAGGTGCATATACTCCGAATCTATTCCTTTTCCGCATGGCGGATTAAGTTTACCAATATCCGGAACTTCATTTGGAATTGCCGGGCGAATGTTATCAAGCAGGTCTGTTTTCTTTAAGCGGCTTTGCAAATCACCGGAATTATTTAATTGATGAACCCAGTTTAATAACCCCGCGTGGTGTCCGGCTATGCAATATGCCAAAGGTTGCCATAATAAGTCAGGCAATCTTTCTTTTGAGTAAACAGCCCCCGCTGAAGTATGATCAACTTTTGCCATCTTTTGATCGTCCTCCTCATATCCGGAATTTACTCTGATATATTTTTGAAAATCGGCGGAGAACTTTCCCAGATCATGCCATAATCCAATTATTCTTCCCCATTCTCCGTTTTCAAAAGAGGCAGCAAATCTGCCCGCTAAGTCGGAAACATCCTTTAGATGATCTTCGAGATAATGTAATTCCTGTAAATTTTTGCTGACATGTGCGATATGTTTTTTTTCTTCAACCATTTTGGCTCCTTTTCCAATAGATTATGAATTTCAACCATCACATAAATTAAACAGATAAATAACTTCAAAGGCGGAACAAAGATGCAAAAAAATAGCTGTAACTGCCAACTAAAAATTAATAAAATTGAAATAACGATATAAATTGAGTTATACTAGCCGCAGTAAGCGCAATGCTGTCAGGTTAAGGTGCAGACCTTTTATTACGCCCCTTGCAGGGCTTTGGGGTTGTGGGGGATATTCATTTTTCACAGGGCGGTTGCCCTGTGCTGTTATATTCTGCCCATTCAGGGCAAAACTCATAAGATTGCAGGTTCGGCAGACTAACTGGTATCCGATAATATATTTGCTCTGAAGAAGCAGGATATGTCAGCGATGTGGCAGCGCCCGTTGAACTGTTAGTGGCTGGTTTTAATATCCAGAAATAAAAAGCCGGAAGCAAATCCCGGCCATATTATCCTCTATATTGTAGGAAATAATACCTTTCTAAAACAGCCCGAATTTGTGCATTATCTGTGCTAAATCGGGCTGTTTTTCAGAATATTCCTTAAGAACGGAAATCAGGCGGGAAACATTGCTCTGGTTCTCTTCTGTTTCCTGTCTTCTTAAATATACATAGACCGCATAAAGACCTGCAATCAGAATAAAGAATATTAAAGTAACAAGTTCTTTTGAGTTCATTTTTTACCTCTCTTTTTAACGTTAACAATATAGTCTGTCAAAAAATTAACTGCAATGCCATATATAAAAATCCGGAACAGGTCATATATCGTGCTAATGCTCAGGGTTATGTCTATTATTATGAAAATCAGACATAACAGGAATATAAGATATTTCACTTTTTGAGATTTTGACGGCTTCATAATATCTGCCTGCCCCGTTATTATAAAAATTAATTCACCAGCTTTACTGGTTCTAATATCCAAAAATAAAAAGTTGAAAGCAAATCACAACAGGAACATCATTCTTTATCCGAAAAAAGCAATGGAGTATAATTATTTTTACCAGAAACCGGTAATTATAATTGCCGCTAATCAGTCATTGGTTCTTTGTACTTCTTCTCTATTTCATTTACTCTGTGGCGCTTATAATCTGATACGCCAACCATTAGACCAAATGTTGTAACTACTGCTCCTGTTATCTGGTAAACAGTTACGTCCTGCCCGAAAAGAAACATTATAAATGGAATTATAGCAAGATAAATATTCGTATATGTTACCCAGTAATGCGCTGAAAAACGAGCCAGCTTAAAGAAGCCAAAACTATAGATATACCCTGACAACCCTGCCATCACTACAAATAATATCGGCAGCCAGTTATCAGGAAAAATATTCCCCTCGAATAATGAAAAAAATCTGTTATATCCGACTGATAAAAAAATAGCTTCAACATTTGCTTTATCTTCTTTTGAAAGATCTGGCTTTAAGACAAATTCATCATTCTGCTTTTCATAATAATTTGCAAGCTGCGACTTCTGAGCCACATCAGCTTTGGCAATTACTCTTGTTTCATATTCCGTGGCAGATACTTTTCCGGGAGTATGAACTTTTAACATGCCTCCAATCAAAGGGAAAATAAATAAGGCAATAGAAATGAAAAGCATTTTCCATATTTCACGCCAAATTACGAGTACATTTGGACCTGTGCCCGGTTTCACCATCTGTACTGTTTTATTATTTAGAACCTGCTGCGATAAAAGACAAAAATTAATTATCAGTATCCATATAATTGCAGTTGTATCAAGAATTGTCTTTGGAGCACCAGCAACACCTGCAAGTCCTGGTAAATAAGGTATTGCAAGACCGGTAATAACCAGAATTATACCTGTCCAATGTTCTTTCCGGATTTGAGCATTAAAAAGAAATTTTCCAAAAAATGGCAGAAAAGCTAAATAAACATTTACATACGGAGCATAAATATGCGGAGAATAATACCTTGGCAGATAGAAAAATCCAATATTTTCGATTACTCCTGTAAAGGCACAGATAATAATTGTCATAAGCGAAATAATTCCGGGCCAGAGAGATTTAATCTTCCTGCCACGGAATAACTCAATGGTAACAGCTATAAGCGCCCATACCAGCTTGGATAACTCACGCCACCATGTCATTACTCCAGATGACATACCTGCCGGCTGATTACCAACAAACTTTGGCTGATTCCCCATCCAGTTTAATATATACTGTCCGCCTAATGCGCTGTTAATAATTGAGAGCCATACTATAAGTATCATCCAGTCCATATAATGTATCCTGTCCTGTTATTCTTAGAATTAATATATTCTTCAGTTACGGAGATGATTCTGACTGATGTGTTCAGACTTACTTCAATTTATATTGTCAGTTTCATAAACATCTTAAATTCATTCCTTTGGACTAACTGTATTTTTCTTTTCTGAAAGCTTATTTTCATTTTCGGCAATCCTGTGTTCAACAGGAACCTTAAACTGATACTTCCCGGAAAGCACACAACCCTGACGGCCTGGGATACAGGGTTTATTTGTCCGTAAACAATCGTGTTCCTTCCCATTCAGATGCGGACAGGCAAATGAACTCATTCGTTTTTTCCTTTATTTTAATAAATTATTTAACTACTGCAGTTGCATTACAGAACACTATTATCGGGAATAAAAACAAGCGACAAAAGATAGAAAAGAAATCCATATAATTCAATTTACTTTACTTTTTTTTACTTTACTTCTTTATTTCACGCCGGGTAAAATATAAATGCCCCATAATTTACAGAACTTATTAAATGAAACTTTTCTGAAAATACCTCGTCATAATAACTGAACAAACAAAAAAATAAACAAAATCAATCAGGAGACACTATGAAACCGTTCTTAAAAAATCGCTCACTTTCGGCTATACTTACTTTTACAGCCGTTGTATTATTTGCCAGTTCATTAAGCTATGCTTCCCCGGATAACAATAAATCAACAAGTGAGTTAAACCCGGCTTTCAGCCAAATTGCAGATTTAATTCCTGAACCAGTCGGAGGTTATAGCTCATTGACAAAAAAGATTACATATCCTGTAATCGCTAAAAACGCAAAACTCGAAGGAGAAGTTCTTGCAAAAGTAACAGTAGATAAAAACGGCAGTGTAACGAATGTCTCAATCGTTAAGTCGCTTAGCGGTGGTTGTGATGAGGCAGTAAAAGAAGCTTTAAGCACTACGAAATTCAAAGTGTCTGTTTATGACGGCGTAGCTGTAAATTCACAGGTCTATATAACAATTAAATTCAGAATGAGTGATATTTAACAGGCAAATTCTACAGAGGCTGACTAAAAAGTAAGGTATTTGAGTTTTTGGTAATGTGAAACCCCAATAATGCTTTATTATATTAGATACTTGATGTTAAATATCTAATATAATAAGGTATTTTTGGTCTTTCTCCAACTCAAAATTACTTTTTAGTCAGCCTCAAACAGATTGATTTCTGTTAAATAGTAAGAATTATTATGGTTCCTTAATATCAAGTCAAAATAATAAGGGGAATACAAGGTAAAATCTTTTTTATATCTTTTCAACTTCAGATTTTACATGTTGCCTTTGTCTGTTATAAACTTTAAGCAACACTACGCTTTATGTTTCGGTATATCATCATCTCCATTTTCTTTTTTAATTTTAGTTAATATATCAATGGTCTGGTTTGTGTACAATTCCACTTCTTTCCAGATTTTTTCATCTATCCCTTTTTCAAAGAGTTCCTCTATATGGCTGCTAATTAGATTAAGCCGGT
>Ga0194060_10002234_pt1 | contig 13843 bp, 9 predicted proteins | sample SepL225m_MetaG_FD_163427 | JGI IMG/M metagenome (GOLD analysis project Ga0194060, IMG submission 163427) | Anoxic zone freshwater microbial communities from boreal shield lake in IISD Experimental Lakes Area, Ontario, Canada - Sep2016-L222-5m | ecosystem: Environmental > Aquatic > Freshwater >... | reverse complement strand
ATACCAAAGTGCAATTCAAAAAGAAATATTTAGATGGGGAAACAGAGTTAGTGAACGAAGAGCTTCTGCTGAGTTATTAAGGGCATCTAATTCATGTGCCAGTACATCAGTTAATGCTTCGATGGTGGCAAAGTTTTGATTTGCAATGCTGCTTTCTGTTTTTAGTTTCTTCCAAACAACTTCGACAGGGTTTACTTCAGGACTATACGCAGGCTGTGCAAGAAGCCTGATGTTTTCTGGTATTTGAAGATGCTTGGTAGTATGCCATCCTGCTTGGTCAATTTGCATAATGACAAAGTGGTCAGAAAAATCTTCACTCACTTGGTTGAGAAATAGTTGCATCATTGCTGTGTTTGCATAAGGAAGAATGAGTGATGTTGATTTACCGAGCACGGGACAAACAGCAGTATAGGCATACACATATTCCCGTTTAATCTGCCTAGCTACAACGGGGCGTGTTTTCTTTGGTGCCCAACACCGCTTTGGAGTAGCCATCAATCCAAATCGCCCCTCATCTTGCACTAAAATCTGCACCGGTCGTTTATCGTCTTTTGCTTTTGTTGCGAGAATTTCTTGTACGAGTTTGGGGAAGTTTTTTTTTGAACTCTGCTTGCTCCTGAAGGTTTTGTTTTGCATGTGCTGGACGCGGAACTATCTTTCGCCAACCATGACGTTTTAGCATTCGTTGTATTGTCGTACGATGAGGAGATATTCCAAAGGTCTGCTTGTAGGATTCCTGAATCTCTTGTGTAGTACACAAAAGACCACTGGAAGCCTTTTCTATGAATGGTGCAAAAAAAGCACTTTCTTCCTCAAGTGTGAGATACGCTTTCTGACGTTGACCTCTTCCCTTTGCTTCAATACCTGCTAGTCCATGATTGTTGTAGGAGGCTATTATATGATGCACTGTCTGCTTAGCAAAACCGATGTGATCACCAATTTCTTGTGCTGTTTGTGGACATTCTTGTGCATGTCGTATGACTAATAATCGTTTTACTCTCCAATAGCCAACGGTGTTTGCTAGTAATTTGTCGAGTTCTTCTGTGCTTTGATGAGGTAATACACGAGATACTTTTTTCATACTTTTCTCTTGAGGTACAGAAAAAGTATATAATATTATTTCATGAATTGCACTTTAGTATAAGAGAAGAATCCTAACTTTATATGTAGAATATGTCAAGCAAGCCATCTAGAGGACACATTTTTGGGGTTAAAAAATGGTTTTATCCGCAATGCATCACCTGCTATACTACAAATCACAAACAGTTATAAACCATCATGCCCCCAAAAACCAGCTCCGGCCTCCTCATGTACCGGATAAAACAAAACCAGCTTGAAGTCTTCCTCGTCCACCCAGGCGGGCCTTATTTTGTTAATAAAGACGACGGTTACTGGGGTATTCCCAAGGGGCAGATCGAAACCGAAGAAGACCTTCTCGCTACCGCAAAGCGCGAATTCGAAGAAGAAACCGGCATCAAGCCCGATGGTCATTTCCTACCACTTGGCTTTATAAAGCAAAAAAGCGGAAAGAAAGTCCACGCCTGGGCATTCCTCTGCGAACGGATAGAAGACCACTCCATCGAAAGCAACCTCTTCGAAATGGAATGGCCGCCGAACTCAGGAAAGATAGAATCCTTCCCCGAAGTCGACCTCGGAGAATTTTTCCCGCTAGATATGGCGAGACAGAAGATAGGAAAATCGCAAGAAGAGTTTTTGGATAGGTTGGAGTTTCACTTACGAGATAGTAAGTTAATAGAGTAGCGACTATGCAGCCATAGGGATTTTCGCTTGGTTATGCTCACAAGCACTATTCCATACCCTACCTAGAAGCGGTGAAACAACATTAGAAGTTGAGGAGTCAAGAAGATGGTGAGGGGGAACAGTGAGAACAGATTCCATATGTGCTCCTCGTAGTAGTGTGTTGAGCAAGGGACCCAGTACTGAATGTCGAGTTAGTCTGTGCGTGAGAACCCCTCTGGTAAAAAGCGCAACAGCTTGACGTTCGTGATGTTCCATAAAGACCTTGCTTTCATGAAGTTTTGTCGTAAGCTTGTCCTCTGGAACGCCATCGTAAGTGCACATATTATCTAGACGATCTGAAGTTTTGATAAGGCTGACCAACAATGCAGCTAGAACCCCAAGCTCGCCCTTTCTTCTTAACTTCCAACGTTTTGTCTGAAATGCAAAATACTTTTGAGCTTCTTCCTGAAATTTAGTTTCTGGAAACACTACTTCTGATGTTTCGGGATGGACTGCATGCAGGAGTGTTTTCACTACAGTTGTTGATTTTAGAGTAGAAATAAGTTTCGTACGATGCGGATTTGTGGCTTCATGATCATCTTTTGATGGATTGGTAAGAGCCTCTAACATTAACGGAAATAAATCAGCAACGTCTCGGTCAAGCTCAAAACTTACCTTGATTCGATTGTCTGAATTGAGATGGTCTTCTATCCAACTTGTGTAGAGTTGTACCTCTTCTTGCGGAGAGCGTCCTTGCGGAATTGTTTTGTGCTGGACAAAGTTATTTGGAATAGATAACGATACTCGAACTCTTTTCGCGTTATCTTCCATGTCTTCTAATTGAAGAGAGAAACCTTCCAGATCCTCTTTGCAATCATGGGCAATGGCAAGAATAAGAGCAGCTTTTCTCATATCTCTGCTAAGTAGTTTTCGAAATCGCGGCAACACTTCTTGCCGATTGAGCATCGTATCAAAGAAAATAAATACGCGCTCAAGGTGCTGCGAAAAACGTTCACCTGTTCTGCGGTATGGATCCTTTGACTGAAGCAGAAACGCTACATGGGTAAAGGTGAGGCATTCGTTAAGATCAGTTGCAGTCTCTTTCGAAAGATAGAGTGGATCTTGCTCAAGAAGAGTTGTACGAGCATGTAGGTACTCAGAGGTTCTTTTGCTAGAAAATAGTTCGAGATCTTTAATGACACCTGCTTTTTTTATGGCAAGATTTCTTGCAGTATCTTGTGTTAACTCGTAAGTTCTATTGATATCGGCAACTTCGTTTTCTATTTGAACCAGCCGCATTTCATGCTCAGTATGGGCAAGATGGAAACGTGTGAGTATCCAAGTGCGAGGAGTTAATGTCGTAGAGTGAGGACTACGCTCTAGAAGAGCTTCAGGTGAAACACCTCGGTAGACATTTTTTAGAAATTGTTCAAATGGATTTATTGGCCTCAAAGAACCACGACGAATAATAGAAAACGGAGTAGGTTTATCCTTACCCTGATAAAGAAAATAACTGTGATGCCTTCGCAAAATACTCTCTAACCTGCTGTAACAGGTTGTCCGTAACTTACAAGAAGTTATAACGAGTATGGTCTTAATTTGTTACATATATTTATTAGATAATTATTATCTATTGCGTAGAGATAGGGTGAATATTATTTAATGGAAAGGAGTTTGTGCTGGTAGTAGCTTAGGATTTGTAAAATTTTATTTAAAATATTGGTAATTGATTGTGGTTGAATTAAGCCAATCGCCAACTATTTCCACCTTTTAAATGAGCTTTTTTTCTAGTATTTCGTTTAAGAGCAAAGTTAATCACTGGCGCAACCATGTATGGTTCATCAGCGGCAGTTTCATCGTTCTTGTCGAGATTCCATTTTGTGGGCACAGGAGGTGTTGTGAATGTTTGCACTATAGGATCAAAAAAGTCGTCAAATCGTTTTCCCATGAGTAGAAATACTGCCGCAATACTGAGTTGCCATCGCGTTTCCCTAGTCTTTACGACCTCAAGTAGCTCATCAGGGTCACTCTGGAGAGAGCTAAGATAGTGTCTAACAAAGTGTTCATAACCAGTAATAAATAAGAGTGTTTCCAAAATTTTTTTTAGCCATTTGTGATTACTGTTGCTTTTTCCATCTTGCTCGGCCCGTTTTGGTGGAGGTTTATAGGTGTAAAAGTTATCATGCCGGTCAACTGTTTTAGTAGCCGCTACAACCAAAGCGGCCATCAATCCCTCAGTGCTCTGCGAGACCAATTTCTGCAGTCTGTCGGTAAAAGTAGCATATTTGAATGCTTCCGCCTTTAGTTCTTTGTCGCTAAACAACGAAACTGAAGAGTCTTTAAGTGAAAATTTCAAAAATGCTTGTGCGAGGCGTGAGCTCATGATTCCCCGCACATAGTCAGGTCTCGGGTCAAAAGGATTTGAAAGTTCAACGATGGTACAGCACTCTTCTGGCGCCGAAATGCAGTCAAGCATTTGCACAAAAAGCACTGCCATTTGTTTGGGAAGTACATGCTCGAAAGTGATTCTCCCTCGTTCGTCCTGATGTCTTTTTATCCAACTCTGCAGTTGTTTGACATCGTTTCTTGGTGAGCGCCCTCCGAAATCTTTATCAGAAATATTTTTTTCATCAGGCAGCGGGACTGAAGCCTCAAGTCTCACAAACGCATCATCGTCAGGAAATGCCACTAAGCGCATCTCAAACCCTTGTTTCGTTAAGTCTTCTCTCCAGTCATGTGAGATAGCTAATAGCAATGAAAGGCATTTGAAGTGCTCAGTATAGGCAGCTCGCAAAGAAGGTTGAAAGGGTTGAAGGCTAAGCAATAGGTCATCGAGAAGGGTAACAGCGCGTAGGGAATGCATCCATGTTCCTTCGCCGGTGCGTCGATAAGGAGTATCGGAAAGCAAGAAGGCCACTCTGGTGAATTCCATTGCATTTTCCAAAGCTCTCGATGTGAATTGTGAGAGGTAAAGAGGATTGTCAGCAGAAAGTTTCTGGCGTTCCATCCATTCATTTTTCTTCATCGAAAAAGCCAATTGCTCCAGCTCTGAATTCGACTTCTTTTCAAGACCATTTCCCGCTAAGTGAAAAGAAGTAAGTATCCTGACCGGCTCGGAATGTTCAGGAGGTAAGAGATACTCGCCCTGAAGCGCAGCTGGAAACGAATCCACTAACACATTCGCCATTCCATGGAAAGTCAGAACTCGCTTTCTCATTTGGCTCTGCACCCAGGAAAGAGGTGTGAAAAGTGGAGGGAATTTAAAATCGAAAAGCCTTCGTAGCGTGGATATTTCCGTAGAATCCAGTGTTGCCGGGCGTTTGCGAATTCTCGCAAATAGGTATTTTGCAGTGGCTCTAGGGAGGTCGCTGGATAGCCACCTCTCTGATTCAATTTGTTGTAGCGACATAAGCGACCGTATCATGGCTTATAATAGTAGCATAAAAATACCTGCCACCAGAACTTCATATGTTGTACAATGATCTTTAGCAGAAAACAGTTACTCCGCATGGGTAATTCACAGATGCGAAGGAGTGTTAGTGTTCACAGAAATGGTGCCAATAATTGAACAAACCAATAAACAGGACGAAGGTTTCCTCATCGACCTCCGCAATCTCGTAAAAATCTTCAAAACCCCCGCCGGTGCATTCCGCGCACTCGACGGCGTTGACCTCGAAGTCACCCACAGCGAATTTCTCGCCGTCATCGGCAAGTCCGGCAGTGGGAAATCAACCCTCATCAATATGATCACTGGAATTGACCGCCCCACTTCGGGTGAAGTATTTGTCTACGGCACACCCGTTCACAAACTCAACGAAGGGCAGGTTGCCGTCTGGCGCGGAAAAACCTTAGGCGTTGTATTTCAGTTCTTTCAACTCTTGCCCACACTATCCATCTTAGAAAACGTCATGCTCCCCATGGATTTCTGCAATATGTATCCTCGAAACGAGCGAGAGGAAAGGGCAATGCACCTCCTCGAGCAATTTGAACTTGGCGCTGACGCTCGAAAACTTCCCGCAGCCCTATCAGGTGGCCAACAACAACGCGCAGCGATTGCACGTTCCTTAGCCAATGACCCTCCCGTGATCGTTGCCGACGAACCCACTGGAAACCTCGATTCCAAAACAGCCAACGCAGTCTTTGAAATGTTCTGGAAGCTCGTAGACAGCGGGAAAACCATTGTGATGGTTACCCATGATAACGACCTTGCGCAAAGAGTTTCTCGCGCAGTGATTGTTGCAGATGGAAAGATTGTGGATGAGGTGAGGAATAAAAGAAAATAGGTTGGTGAAATGATAGGTTTATTTTTATGATTTATCTAAAAAATATTGTAGAGATTTAATTTTGAGAATTACAGTTGTTAACTGTATTTACTTGATAATGGGTTGTGATTCGTGTATGCTTTCGAACGTTATTATCAATTTTTATTCATGAACAAAGCCAAATCTATTCGCATTACCCAAACACTCATTTGCCTAAATTTTCTCTTTCTAGCCTTATTTCCTGCAATCTCACTGGCAGCTCAGTCGAGTACAAAACAATTTAATAAAAAAGTATTCGTTCTTGTTTTCGACCCTCAGTTGACCAATGGAAAAACGCTCACAGTTGATAAAGGCTGGAACGATCCTCAGAACCTTGCAAATCAGTATACTAGCTGGATCCAGTCAGTAAGTAACGGTCGTGTGAACTATACAATTACTGCCAATCAGACAGTAACCGACGCCAACGCATTTATGCCCAAGATGGATGGTTTTCGATATACCGAAGAATCACTTCAGTCCTGTCTCAGTGATAGCAGCAAATGCCACCCAGCTGATGGGGTTGATTACACCTGGATCGTCAATACATACGGCATTTGCGACAAAGTAAACGCCGGTACCGTAGATGAAGTATGGATGTTTGCGTATCCTTATGGTGGTTTTAATGAATCACGACTAATCGGGCCAAATGGCTACCTCTATAATTCCGGTCCTCTTGTAGGCACCTCATGCAACCGCTTGATTCCTGTCATGGGCTACAACTATGAACGAGGTCTTTCTGAAATGGTTGAGGATCTCGGCCACCGCACTGAAGCTAGCTTGACAAAGGCTTTTGGAAGTTGGGAAGAAAACAGAACTGCCCATGCTTGGGATAAGTTTGCATTAGTAAGCGCACAATCTCCAAGTTACAACTACAGTGGCTGCGGGAGTGTACACTACGCTCCAAACTCAGCGAAAGATTACGACTGGGGAAATACCAATCCTACAGAAACCACGTGCGACGACTTTGCAAATTATCCAGATTTGAGCATCAATCCTACAAAAAGAACAGTGACTTGCAGTGAGTGGGGATGCAATGGATTAGGGTATTTCACTTGGTGGTTTGGTCACATGCCTAAGAATGAAGGAGGCTCAACCGACGGGAAAGCAAACGACTGGTGGGAATATATCACTGATCCCAATGCCGTGTACCTTCGTTTCGGAAGCCAGTCCCCAACCCAAGTCCCAACAAACTATCCCACGGCAACCAACACTCCAGTCAGTAGCAGTACGGTAACAGTTACACCAGTTACAACTGCTTTGGTTGGCGCACCGCCGACACTCCCAGACAACAGCAAACCCTACGCAAACTTTTACGCTGCGGGCTTCAACGCCCAGTGGATCGCTCAATATACCGCTGCCGACCTTGAAGGTGCATCCAGTGATGGAGATGAGTATTTTGATGTCGCTCCTTGTACAGCTATAAATTTTTGGGCTGAGATGAGAAATATTGGTGACAAACCATGGTTGGCCAGTGGAAGTGAAGGTGCAACAGCCCAAAACGAATTCACATTTGCCACATACAAAGACCTTCGAGTAAAGTCCGCACCAGTATGGCTCGGTTACGATATTTGCCCAGGAGACTCTTGTGGAAAAAGTTATTTCAAGGACACATCGTGGGTGAGTGACTATCGCATAGGAACACTTACCAATCGGGCGGTTGCTCCCGGTAGCAACGGTCGGGTAAACATGCGATTCCAAGTCCCTTGCAACGCCGAAAAAGGGCGTTACCGTGAAGATATTTCCGCCGCATCAGGCTATTTCTGGGTCAACAACAACGTCAATGGTGATCCTCTCAAGGTGATGCATATTTGGGTTGGGTTTGATATAAAGTAGAGTGAATGATATTTGGCAAAATTCCCTGCTACAGCCGCTAATATTTTGTTAGTAGTATAAAAAATAAATAATTATCGCGACAACCTAGGTAGTTTCATTATGAACTTGAAGGTAAACAAAATCAGAGGAATAAAGGCACTAGTGTATCTCTTCATAATGTCCATCACGCTATTTGCGACCAATAGCAAAGTTGAAGCGATGCAGAGTCAAGATACCTTTACCCGCATCTGGAAAGATGGCTGGGGAGCAACCGATACTGGAGATATCTATAAATTTTACAGGGTAGGAATGATGTCAATCGATGGTTCTACCGGAAAGATGTTTGTACCATCGACAACAGACTCCCCTCGCACATATTTACCCAACATTTCGTTGGAAGATGTTGATGCAACCCTAGAATTTTCCTCCGATACACCAACCACCACTGGCAATCAATACACCAATGTATACGCTCGCTATTCCCCCACTGCAAATGGCACTGGTTATGGGTGTTACGTCCGTTTTACAACTGCGTCACAAGTACAGCTCATTGTAGTGGTGCGTTCTAATGGTGCAGAAACAGTCCTCAGTACAACAACGATTCCCGCACTTACGTTTACTCCTGGAACGTTTTACCACATTCGCTATCAGGTTAGTGGGAATACCCCAACAACAATCAAGGCAAAGCTTTGGCAGGATGGTTCTACTGAACCTATCGCCTGGGCTGTTACCAATACGGACAGCACTGCAGCATTTCAGGGGATAACAGGATTCGTAGCAATTAAAAACATGCTTGGCGGCGCAGGGAGCAACACAACGTTTACCTATGACAATTTGTTCATCACCGATACAATCACCTCGGGGTTATTGACTATTCCTTCCGTAACCGCAGTTCCGACGGATACCCCTGCATCACTTCCCTCACAACCTACCGTATTTACCTTTCCACCTGATACAACGTTGCTCTATACTTCAGCTCCTAGTGGAAATACAATGCCAGCCTATCTAACTCCAACACCCGATGCACTCTACGGAACAACAATACTGCGAATTGCTGATCAAGCAGCGTTTAACAGTAGTAAGCAATACCTCCGCAATTATTATGCAAAAAATCAGCCATGGAATGCCGATGGATCGCTTGTCATGTTGATGAGCAATCCTCGCACCATTCAGATTCTAGATGGGCACACCTACCAGTATCTTCGTACTATAACAATGGCTATAGGAGTATGGTCAAACAACTCAGATCCTATAGGGGTATGGTCAAACACCGATCCTATGACAATCTACTCCGTAACGGATAATCAATTGAAGAAAATCAACCCGGAAACAGGAGCTGAAAGTATCCTTCATACGTTCTCTGACTACAACTCCCTCACCATTGGAGATGGCGAGGGGAATGTAACGAATGATGACAGATTTGTAGCTTTTCAAGCAAAAAAAACTACTGGCAATGCACTCATTGTCTATGATATCGAACATGACAGTATTGTTTCTGAAGTAGCAATTGGCTCAACTTGGCCCGACTGGATTTCTCTATCCCAAACAGGGAATTATGTAGTTGTAAACTGGGGCATTGCAGGGTCTACGGAGGGGAGAGGTATAGACGTCTATGATAGAAATTTACACTTTCTAAGACACATCAACGATTACTCCGAACATGGAGACCTTGGTTTCGATGCTGAAGGACATGAAGTGTTCGTGATGGTAGATCCCAACAATTCCGGTAATATAATTGCCAATCGGCTGGATGGGGCAGGAATCTTAGGAATCCAAGATACCTACTACACATCAACACATATCTCTTGCCGCGCTTTGCAACGTCCAGGCTGGTGCTATGCCAGTGATGGTCAGAATCTTCGCACCAGCAAAGGAGCAAACGATATTTTTGCAGTAAAGATTGACGGAAGTCAAACCATCGAACAGTTTGCCGTAGAGCACCAGACACCAGGCACATCGTATTGGACCAATGCCCACGCTGTGCCAAACCGAACTGGCACTATTGTTATGTGGGGAAGTCTCTGGGAAGCCAGTGAAGCAAATCCTGTATACGCCTTTATAGCACTGTATCAGCCTACAACACTAACACCGACAGTTACCGCTTCTGCAACAACAACGGTAACCCCCAGCCCGCCCCTTAGTCCAACATCTACCGCATCTACTGGAGGAAACAGAGGTAGTGGAGGAGGTGGAAGTACCGGCGAAGCAACACTACCTGACAACACGAAATCTAAGAAAGACCTCTACGCATTAGGGTATAAAGCCGAGTGGATAGCACAATATACTGCATCAAGTTATGAAGGAACAGCCAATGATGGTGATGATTACTTTGATATTCCTTCCTGCACAGTGATTGATTTCTGGGCAGAACTGAAAAACACCGGTACAAAAGCCTGGTTTTCCAGTACATACGGCAAAGCGAATTCCAGCAACGAATTCACCTTCGCCACCTACAAAGATCCAAAAGTAAAATCCGCGCCCAGTTGGCTAGGCTACGACACTTGTCCAGGAGAATCCTGTGGAAAAAGTTACTTCAAGCACGATTCATGGGTAAGTAATTACCGTATCGGAACACTCCTTCAAAAGATCGTACTGCCAGGTGAAAACGGTACGGTTAAAATGAAATTCCAAGTCCCGTGCAACGCCGAAAAAGGGCGTTACCGCGAAGATATTTCAGCTGCATCAGGTTCCTATTGGGTTAGTAACACCATCAATGGCGATCCACTCAATATCATGCATATTTGGGTTGGTTTTGATATCAAATAACGTGAGTTTGATATAAGCAATGCTAGGAATGTAACAAAATTCTGCCTGTGTCATCCTGAGGCTTTTGCGAAGGATCTCTTCGTACTAGGGTAGGGTTTCTGTGTCACCCAATAAATGTTCGAAGAGATCCTTCGACACCGCAGAATTTGCTCAGGATGACACTCTGCTTACATGATTACATCGAACTCAAGGTGAATATAGTCCAAAACCTATTCTCCAAAACCTCCTACTAACTCTCTTGCACAAAATTGACTTTTTGTACATCACAGCTTGAAATTTAAGGCTTTTTATGGTACGATACTGAACTATTATGATGCCTTTAAGAAATGAAACAAAAAGCAAAAACAAAAAAAACAACATGGAAAAAACTCCTCTTGCTATGCAGTTTTTCCACCATTTTATTGATTAGTTTTCTGCTTATCCCCCTGATTTCTCAAGCTGCTTGGAGTTTTGTAAATCCTGCAAAGACTTCCACCAGCAGGGGGCTGGAAATAAGCACCAAGCAATTTAATAAAAAAGTATATTTACTAACATTCAACCCGACACTCAGTAACGGTCAAAGTCTTACAACATACAAAGGCTGGAATGACTCCGCAACCCTTGCCACCCAATACATCGACTGGGTAAAAACGACAAGCGGCAATCGAGTAAACTATGAAATAGCAAAAACAAGAACAGTCTCCGATGGCGATGCTTATATGCCAAAAGAAGACGGTTTTCGCTACACTCAAGCAACGCTCTTTGCCTGTCTCAACGATAGTTATCTCTGTCATTTCCCTGACACCGTAAACTACACCTGGATCGTGAACACCTACGGCCTTTGCGATAAATTAAACGCAGGACAAATCGATGAAGTTTGGCTTATGGCCTATCCTTATGGAGGATTTTACGAATCTCGTTTGGCTGGCCCAAACGGATACTTTTACAATTCCAATCCACTAACCGGTACATCCTGCAATAAATTACTACCAATTATGGGATTTAGTTACGAGCGTGGAGTGAGTGAAATGGTAGAAGACCTTGGGCATAGAACAGAAGCCACAATGACAAAAGTATATCAAACATGGGATTCAAATAGCATTTCACATACCTGGAATAGGTTTACACTTCAGAAAAACAGCGCGCCCTCGTTTAATTACGATTACTGTGGAAAAGTGCACTTTGCCCCAAATTCCGTGCATGATTACGATTGGGCAAATACTACTCCCGTAGAAAGTGCTTGCGATGATTTCTACAACTACCCCAATCTCAGCGAGAATCCAACAAAAAGAACCATGACCTGTAGTGAGTGGGGGTGTAGCAGTCTCGGCTTTTTTACTTGGTGGTACGACCACATGCCAAAGTACGCAGGCGCATCAGTCGATGGGAAATCAAACGACTGGTGGGAGTACATCATAGATCCCAACGCGGTATACACGCAGTTTACCAATGATCCTACCGTCACAGTTACCCCGACAGTAACAGCAACGCTTACTGCTACCAGTACCGAAACTCAGTCGTTCACACTGACGCCAACCTTGACTATTACTACTACGGAAACACCTACAGTTACCGATACCAGTACTCCAACGAGGACGGAAACTGCTACGGAGACTGCAACAGCAACTGCGACAGAAACATGGACAGTAACCGAAACAAGTACCTCAACTCCCGTACACACTGCAACAAATACAATCACTTCTACCCCAACAAACACTCAGACATCGACATCGTCAACTACTGCAACTGCAAGCGAAACTAATACAGAAACAGCTACTTCTACATCAACAAACACAGCCACTACCACTCAAGCAAGTACCCGAACAGCAACCCAAACAATGACCATATCGGCAACAGCAACGACAACAGCTTCAGTTACCGCTTCTCTAACAGCAACTCAAACAAAAACCAATACTCTCGTTGCCACCATCACAGCGACATCGATAAATACAGCAACGCCAACAAGCACGCCAACAAACTCTGCAACACTTATTGAAACAACAAGCACTAGCACCATAACACTGACAAACACCGCTCAAACAACAAGCACAAACACGATTACATCTAGTCCAACTCTAACTAATACCCCCACCCAAACTCCCCTATTTACCGTTACTGCAACCAACACAGTTCCATTCACTGCAACCCCAACCTCAACAACAATTATGACAACAACATTCACCGATACAGCCAGTCCCAGCGTAACACTGACAAGTACCCTTTCTCCAACCCCAACCCAAACAGTACAACTACCAAATAGTGGGACAGCAACGATAACAAGTACCAGAACACCAACAATGACTGCAACAGCGGTTCCACTTCAGTTCCTACGACTCACAAAATCTTGTCCAGCTTCATCTATCTGCGTGTTAATCTATGATCTTTCCACAAGAGGTGGCAAAGGCTCAGGGATCTATTCTTCTGGCGCATCCCTACGAATTCTTTCCCCAGGAAAGACGTTGTATGGAGAATCATCAAGTAGGCAAGTCAGCATTGGGCAAGAAGCCTTTCTCAACATATATCCATCAGCAAGTACACAAGGTATCTACCGCGGCTGGATAGAAAATTTAAACAGCAACTACACTGTCCTGAGCAGTTTGGAAGGAAAAAAAATCCCCCAATGGATTCTCGACACCCAGCAGTTAGACACCACAACCTACACAATCAATCAGTCCTACATCTGGCCAGAAACTCGCAATCGAATCAGTACAGAACTAGTGCCTGACAACATTCCCTCAACGTTGCCATCCACTCGCGGGATACGAGATTCGCAAGGACGCTTACAGGGACGATGGATGTTTTTCTTCGTGGATAGTAGTACAAATAGCGGAACGATGCCAGTGAAAAGTCAGTCAATTTTCTCCACACTGTTTTCGAGAGTGCTGTTTATTCCTTAGGGAAGTGCACCCCTACTCATGCGCCAATACTTCCCGCACCGTAATCCTCGTCGCATTCCACGCCGGATAGAAGCTCGCCAGCACGGAAATAACCAGCACAATTCCCAGCCACAACACCGCTCCTTGAAATGAATACGTCAGCCCCAACGGAGCTTTGAGAAATAAATTTCCCACCATGTTTGCCAATGCACTTCCAATTGGTACCGCAAACAACGCCCCAAGAAACCAACTCATCACCCCAATCAGCAACCCTTCAAAAATAAATACTGACAACACCGAACGATTCGAAGCTCCAATCGACCGCATGATGCCGATTTCCTTCACCCGTTCCAGCACATTGATACTCAT
>Ga0194060_10002233_pt1 | contig 13843 bp, 15 predicted proteins | sample SepL225m_MetaG_FD_163427 | JGI IMG/M metagenome (GOLD analysis project Ga0194060, IMG submission 163427) | Anoxic zone freshwater microbial communities from boreal shield lake in IISD Experimental Lakes Area, Ontario, Canada - Sep2016-L222-5m | ecosystem: Environmental > Aquatic > Freshwater >... | reverse complement strand
CGGGGGGGGGGCGTTCCATGATGATGGTGCTGACCAGGCCGTTTTTTCTGTCTGGACCGACATGATTGGGTTTTCCTTTGATCTAAAGTCTACCCCCAAAAGGGGAGGGAAAAGCAGCCACCCCGGCATAAAATGGTCTAAAATCGCGCCCTGTTTACAATACATCCAGCGAGATTGATGGCTACCACAAAGAGCACAATGCGCCGCCGCTTCGTCGTGCGAAATTCCGGCATTCATGGCAAGGGCGTATTCGCGGCCGCACATATTCCGAAAGGAACACGTTTGATCGAGTACAAGGGCGAGCGCCTGACCGAGAAGCAGGTGGACCGGCGCTATGCCAAAGACGACAACCCGCACACGTTTCTGTTTGCGCTGGATGACGGCATGGTCATCGATGCCACCACCGGGGGCAACAGCGCCCGCTGGATCAATCACAGTTGCGCGCCCAATTGCGAGGCCGTGGATGACGAGGACCGCATTTACATCGAGACCCTGCGCGCGATCCGCCCTGGAGAAGAGCTCAGCTACAATTACCGCATCGAACTTGAGGAGCGGCATACACCCGAGCTGAAGCGGCTGTATCAGTGTCGTTGCGGCGCGCGCCATTGCAAGGGAACCATCCTCAATGCGAAAAAAAAGAAAGCGGAAAAGGGAAAAAGTTAAGAGGCCGTTTCAGATTGACCGAAACGGTCCCCATTTTGCTATTGGTCGCAAGATCGCAGGAGGCGGCGTGCAGCAACTGAATCAGCTCAGCGCAAGCGAAGCCGCGCCGCGCCTCGCCGCGCGCGAGATCACCGCCGAGCAAATGGCCCGCGCCTGCCTGGCGCGCATCGAAGAGCGCGAAAGCGCGGTCCATGCGTGGATACATCTCGATCCGGATGCCGTCCTTGCCCAGGCGCGCCAGTTCGACCGGGGTCCGGTGCGCGGCCCATTGCACGGCTTGCCCCTGGGGGTGAAGGACCTTATCGACACGGCGGATATGCCGACCGCATATGGGTCCCCTGTGTATGCGGGGCATCGACCCCGTACCGACGCGGCCTGCGTGGCCCTCGCGCGTGCCGCGGGCGCGCTGGTGCTGGGCAAGACCGTCACCACTGAATTCGCCTGGTTCCACCCGGGAAAGACCGCCAATCCCCGCAATCCGTCGCATACCCCGGGCGGCGCCTCCAGCGGTTCAGCGGCGGCGGTTGCGGATTGCATGGTGCCGCTCGCGTTTGGCACCCAGACCGCCGGTTCGATCATTCGTCCTGCGAGTTACTGTGGCATCGTCGGCTACAAACCGACCCACGGGACGCTGCCGCGCGCCGGCATCAAACCGCTTTCCGACAGCCTCGATACGCTGGGCACGCTCACGCGCACCGTGGCCGATGCCGCGCTGCTTGTGTCCGCGCTGAGCGGCCGCGACCTGTTGCCCAGGCCGCTGCAGCACGTGCCGCGCATCGGCCTGTGCCGCACGCACGAGTGGAGCGCTGCACTGCCGGAAACTGCTGCTGCAATGGAAAACTTCGGCCAAGTGTTCGGTCGCGGCGCTGCGAAATTGAGCGAAATCGTTCTGCCGCCGGCTTTCGCCGGAGTCGCGCAGGCGCAAATCGACATCATGAATTATGAAATCCACGCGGCGTTGGCGTGCGAGCGCTTGCAGCACTACGCCGGACTGAGCGACAAGCTGAAGCAGCTGCTGGAGAACGCGCGGCAATGCGATGCGGCACGCTATGACGAGGCGCTGCGGCTGGTGGCTTCCTGCCGCAGCCAGCTTGAAGACGTCTTTGCCGGCGTGGATGTATTGCTTGCGCCCAGCGCACCGGGCGAGGCGCCGGCGGGGCTGGACGCCACCGGCGACCCGGTCTTTTGCCGCGTTTGGACGGTGCTGCATGTACCGGCAATCAGCCTGCCCTGCAGCCTGGGTCCGCACGGACTTCCGGTCGGGCTGCAGATCATCGGCCGCAGGGGTGACGATGCGCGCGCTCTGGCCGTCGCCGACTGGGTACATCAGCGAATTAGCTGAAAACGTCCGAGAATTCTGGCGGGACCGCTGTTCGTCTGAGAGGTGCGGCGGCAACGCAGCCGGGGCGGATGCTTACCGCTGTTTCTTCAGGATTTCGTCCAGCGTGGCCTGCGCCGCGGGCAGGCTCGCCCCGCCCAGGCTCACTGCTTTGCGCGCCGCTTCCAGCGCCGGCAAGAGCTTGCCCTGATCGACGAGCGTTTGCGCCAGATTATTGAATGCCGCCGCTTCAAGCGGATGTGCGGTAGTGGCCTGAAGAAACGCTGCTTCGGCTTCGGCCGGATTTCCCAGCGCATAGGCGGTATTGCCCTGTCCCATCAAACCGACAAGGTTGCTCGGCCAGCGTTGCAGCAAGGCGCCATAGGCCAGCCGCGCTTCGGCGGTGCGCCCGGATTTCTCCAGAGCCGCGGCGGCAACGGCCACGCTCGACTCGCGCGCGCTCGCCGGCAGGCGCCCCGGAGGCAGGGCAAGCATCGCCCAGCGCTTTCCGTCGATCCACAGGAATTCGAACAATCCGAACGGCATCGGGCGGTGCGCCCGCATTCCGGAGTGCAGCAGGATCTGATTCTTCTCCAGGTCATAGCCGATGACCACGGCATAGTGCCAGTAGGGATACCAGGACCACAAACCCTGGTTCTGCAGGACGATTACCGCATTGCCGGCGGCGACTTCGGCGAGCACATCCTTCAAGTCTGGCGCGAGTTCATACGCCAGCAGGCCGTGGCGTCGCGCACTCGCAAGCATCTCCACCTGCAGGCTTCCCTTGCGCTCCGGCAGAAAAACCTGATCGGTCAGGGCATCCGGCGTCACCTTTATGCCGGCGGCATTCAAGGCCATCGCCAGCGCAGCCGGTCCGCATTGATGCTCTTCCTGGGCGAAGAAGGGCACCTTATCCAGTTCCGCTCGCGGCGGCAGGCCTGCACCATGCTCTGCGCGCAGGGCGTCGGACTGCGGCAGGCTGACGCAGCCCGCCAAAACGGAAAGCACAAAAACAAAGCCCGCGATTAAGCGGGCTTTGGCTAAAGATCGACTGAGCTTCGCGGTCACTTGACCCAGTAGTACCAGATCAGACCGATGAGCAGCAGGCCGGCGGCGATTGCCCAGCCACTGGAACCACCCGCGGGCAGGCTGTCGATCTGGCCGGCGAGGCTGGCGACTTCCGCGTCGGTCATCGCATTGACGCGCTCTTGTGCAGCGCTGGCGCTGATGCCGAAATTCTGCAGTTGATTGCGCACGTCACTGCGGCTAACCAGATCACGCAAACGGTCACGCGTGCCCTGATTCTGCACTGCGGCGACGACTTGATCGGTGCTGACCATGCCGGCATAGGTGCTAAACGGGAATGCGGCCATGCAGACCATCAGAATGCGGCAAACACAGCGGACGAAACTATTTTTCATTTAAATCCCCTTTTATGTTGAGTGCAGAGTTTTGCGGCGAGCCAAGTATTACTGTAGAAGTGTTTGCCCGTGCAGGCGACAATTTAGACCTTGCCGGCAATCGGAGTCAAGCCCCTTTTTTCGGTCGTGCGGCTTTTTTTGCCTTTCTAATCGGTCCCGCTTTTTTCACCCTTTTCACCTTTTTGACCTTTTTGACCTTTTTGACCTTCGGCGTGACGACGGCGCGCGCATCCATGAGGCGCAGCCGGCGGGCCAGGGTCTTCATCAGTTGCAGCGCGAAAAAAGGCGTTTCCATCACCAGCGACTGGAAGCGTGCCTCGTCGATCGGAAACACGCGGCAATCGCTGCGGGCGCGCGCCGACGCGCTACGCGCTTCGTCGTCAATCAGCGCCATCTCTCCGATGAAGGAGCCTTGACCGGCGGTTTCAACCACCGTTTTGCCAAGCGACAGATCGACTTCGCCTTCGATGATCAGGTACATGACTTTGGCGGCTTCGCCCATCCGAAAAATATATTCTCCGGCGGCAACTGCAATGACTTCGGGCGCGTTGCGAAACAGGTGCAGAGTAGCCATGGTTTCCTCTCGATGGGATAATCAGATGCGGTGATGCGCTCGTGTCCCCTGCTCGGTCCGGCCGTGAAGCGCGATGGTGTCCCGCCTCCGGTGACTTCGGGTACAGGTACGCTATGATATTTAAGTTTCTGGAATACCGCCAGACAGAATGCGATAAACCTAAGGAGAAAGGTGCCAGCCATGACACAGCCAAAGAACGGAGAGGAAATTGCCACCCTCGGCGGCGGCTGCTTCTGGTGCCTGGAGGCGGTATTCGACGGCCTTAAGGGCGTGGCGTCGGTGGAATCGGGCTACATGGGAGGGCAGCTTGAAGCTCCCACTTACGCCGATGTGTGCGGCGGCCGTACCGGGCACGCCGAGGTGGTGCAAATCCGCTTCGACCCGGCAGTGATCAGCTTTCGCGAACTTCTCGAGGTGTTCTTCGTCATCCACGATCCGACCACGCCCAACCGCCAGGGCAACGATGCCGGGCCGCAATACCGTTCGGCGATTTTTTATCATTCGCCGCAGCAGAAAACCGCGGCCGAACAGGTGATAGCCCGGCTCGGCGCCGCCGGGTTATGGGGCCGTCCCATCGTCACCGAAGTCGCGCCGGCGAAGACCTTCTATATTGCCGAAACCGAGCACCAGGAGTACTTCCAGCGCAATCCCTATCAGCCGTATTGCATGATGGTGGTGGAGCCCAAGGTAGCCAAGTTCCGCAAGCATTTCACCGACAAGCTGAAAAAATAGCTTTCCCGGCGGAGCGGGATTCAGTCGCGGAATTTCGGCGCGCGCTTGTCCCGGCCCGCGGCCAGCGACTCGTCGAGGTCGGTGGACAAGAGCATCGCGGCGTTCCATGTGGCGACGTAGTTGAGGCCGTCCGCGACCGTGTGGTCGCGCGCATAGGTGATCATTTCCTTGCACCCGCGCAGGGCCAGGGGCGGTTTGGCCGCAAGCGTCGCGGCCAGCTCGCGCATCGCCGCCATCAGCGCTTCACGGTCGGCATAGCAATGGTTGACCAGGCGCAGTTCCTTCGCTTCGGCGCCCGCGACCTTGCGCCCGGTATAGGCGAGTTCGCGCGCGATACCTTCGCCGACAAGGCGCGGCAGGCGCTGCAAGGTGCCGACATCGGCGGTGAGGCCGACATCAATCTCCTTCACCGAGAAAAAGGCGTCGGCCGAGCAATAGCGCAGATCGCAGGCGCAGATCAGGTCGATGCCGCCGCCGACGCAGGCGCCGTGGATCGCGGCGATCACCGGCTTGCGGCAGCGCTCGATCGAACTGAGCGTGTCCTGCAGATCGAGGATCACGCGCCGCAGCTTCTCGCGCTCGCGGCCGTCGCAGTCGTCCGTGATCTGCGCGCGCATCCCGGCGAGCATGCCGAGGTCTATGCCTGCGGTGAAATGTTTCCCGTTGCCTGAAATCACGCCGACGCGCGCTTCGGCGGTTTCGTCCAGCCAGCGCATCGCATCGCGCAGTTCGGTCCACATGCGCAGTTCCATCGCGTTGGCGCGCTCCGGGCGGTTGAGTTCTATGGTCGCGACCTTGTCGGCGAGCGCGACCTTGAGCGTCTGGAATTCCATTTGGCGTTTCTCGAAGTAGAACGTTCGCCGCCGCTGTTTCGCAAGGCTCGAAACAGCCACAGCATCAGATGCACTCTTGCGCCTGGGGGCATCACCCCCGGGCGCAAGAGCCCATGTCAGGCTGCTTCCTTCACCGACGGCAGCCCGGCCAGCGCCATCGCCAGTTCGGCCTCGTCGTAATTCAGATCCTGCAGCTTGCCGCCGAAATAATCGATGTAGGCTTGCATGTCGAAATGGCCGTGGCCGCAGAGGTTGAACAGGATGGTGCGCGATTTGCCCTCCGCCTTGCACTTCAACGCCTCCTCGATCGCGCCTTTCACAGCATGGTTCGCCTCCGGTGCCGGCAGGATGCCCTCGGCGCGGGCGAACAGTACGCCCGCTTCGAAACAGGTGGTCTGGTGATAGGCGACCGCCTCGATCAGGCCTAGCTGCTTGATGTGGCTCACCAGCGGCGCCATGCCGTGGTATCTCAAACCGCCGGCGTGGAATCCGGGCGGAGTAAAGGTCGAGCCCAGGGTGTGCATCTTGGTGAGCGGCGTCAGGTGCGCGGTGTCGCCGAAGTCGTAGGCGTACTGGCCGCGCGTCAGACTGGGGCAGGCCGCGGGTTCGACCGCGACGATGCGCAACTTCTTGCCGCCGCGCAATTGCGCGCCCAGGAACGGGAACGCAATGCCGGCGAAGTTCGATCCGCCGCCGGTGCAGCCGACGATCACATCCGGATAATCCCCCGCCATTTCCAGTTGCGCCATCGCTTCCTGGCCGACCACCGTCTGGTGCAGCAGCACATGGTTCAGCACCGAGCCCAGCGCGTACTTGGTGTCGTCGCTTTGGGCCGCGATTTCGACCGCCTCGGAAATGGCGATGCCCAGGCTTCCCGGATGGTCTGCGCGTTGGGCGAGGATGGCGCGGCCGGACTGGGTCTCGTTCGACGGCGATGCGGTGCAGCTCGCGCCGTAGGTCTCCATCAGCGCGCGGCGGTAGGGTTTCTGGTCGTAGGAAACGCGCACCATGAACACCTTCACCTCCAGCCCGTACAGCGCGCCGGCGAAGGAGAGGGAGGAACCCCACTGCCCGGCGCCGGTTTCGGTGACGAGTTTTTTCACGCCGGCCTGCTTGTTGTAGAAGGCCTGCGGCACCGCGGTATTGGGTTTGTGGCTGCCCGCCGGGCTCACGCCTTCGTACTTGTAATAGATTTTTGCCGGCGTCTGCAGCACCTTTTCCAGGCGCCGTGCGCGGAACAGCGGCGACGGGCGCCATTGGCGATACACCTCGCGCACCGGCTCCGGAATCGGGACTTCACGCTCGGTCGTGACTTCCTGCATGATCAGTTCCATCGGAAACAGCGGCGCCAGATCGTCCGGGCCGACCGGCTGGTGCGTGCCCGGATGCAGCACCGGCGGCGGCGGCACCGGCAGATCGGCGACAAGGTTGTACCAGTACTTCGGAATGCGGGTTTCGTCGAGCAGGTATTTAACGGTATCAGTCATGGTTCCTCCTTTGGTGGTACTTCTGGTTTGGCGCAGTTACGGTGCGAGACGCTCGATTCTCCAACTGCCATCTTGTTCTTGTTTAACATAGCGAAGCCGGTCATGCAATCGGTCGGGGCGGCCCTGCCAGAACTCAATCGCATCTGGCCTCACGCGGTAGCCCCCCCAGTGCGGAGGCCGCGGCGGAGCGGTGCCGTAGCGCAGCATGACCGCAGCGACCTTGGAGGCGAGTGTCAGCCTGCTCGGCAGTGGCATGCTTTGCGGTGACGCCCAGGCGCCGAGTCGGCTGCCCAAGGGGCGGCTGTCGAAATATTCGTCCGATTCTTCGGCCGTCACTTTTTCGACCTTGCCTTCGACGCGAACCTGGCGCTCCATTTGCGTCCATAGAAACACCAGGCCGGCGTAGGGATTGACCGCGAGTTCGTGCGCCTTGCGGCTTTCGTAATTGGTATAGAAAACGAAGCCGCCCGCGTCCACACCCTTGAGCAGAACGACGCGCGCGGACGGCCTGCCGCCCGCGTCCGCGGTCGCAAGCGTCATGGCATTGGGCAAAGGCAGTTCCGCCCGCAGCGCATCGTCGAACCAGCGTGCAAACTGCTTGAGTGGGTCTGCCGCCGCGTCGCTTTCGACGAGTTCGGCGCTCCCGTATTCCTGGCGTAGGTCAGCGATGCTCATGGATGGGCGTGGATCCCGGGAAATCCCTGTCATTCATCTGTCATTCATTTTACTCCGCCCAGATCGCGCGCGCCGCCGCTGCTCCGGGCCCATGTAGAATGCGCCTGTCGCAGCAGCCATCAGGGACCATGCCCCAGGTCATCGATTTCGAGCACGGCATCAGCGCCATCGATTCCGGATACGTCAGACCCATGCTCGATGCCATCCATATGGTAGTCGAAGGCGGGCGGGTGGCTCTTATCGACACCGGCACCAACCGCTCGGTGCCGCTGGTGCTCGCGGCGATGCGGCAAAAGGGGCTCGCGCCCGAGCAGGTGGACTACGTGATCCTGACCCACGTCCACCTTGACCACGCAGGTGGCGCGGGCCTGTTCATGCGGAAATTTCCCAATGCGACGCTCACTGTGCATCCGCGCGGGGTGCGCCACGTATGCGACCCGGGAAAGCTGATGGCGGGGACCATCGCCGTGTACGGGGAGGGGCCGACGCGCGAGATGTACGGCGATGTCCTGCCGGTGCCCGCGGAACGCATACTGGAGACGCCGCACGGGTACTCGGTCCGCCTCGCCGGACGCGAGCTGCAGTTTCTGGACACGCCGGGCCACGCGCGCCACCACGTCGCCATCCTCGATACCGGATCCGGCCATGTCTTCGCCGGCGACGTGTTCGGCCTGTCTTACCGCGAAATGGACCAGGACGGCAGGCAATTCATCGTTCCGACCTCGAGTCCGGTGCAATTCGATCCGGAGCCCTACCATCGATCGATCGACCTCATCCTGCGGCTGGAACCCGAAGCGGTCTATGTCACTCACTACAGCCAAGTCCGGGATATTCAGGCCAAGGGAGCGGTGCTGCACCGGCTGGTGGATGCGCATGCCGAACTCGGCTTGCGCGAGAAGAATGCCGGCTCCGAACGGCCCGGGCGCCTGCGCGAAGGCGTAATGCGCATATTTCTCGAAGAAGCGCGGCGCTGGGGTTCGCGCCTGCCGGATGAGCGCATCCTAGATATCTATTCCCATGATCTCTGGCTTAACACCCAGGGCTTGGGCTCCTGGCTCGATAGTCTCCGGTAACCGCGACAAATCTAACCGCGTCTGGGCCTTCGGTTGACGAAATAGGCGCCGGCGCCGAACAGCGCAGCCATGGCCCAGAACACCGGGCCCATGCCGAGTGCCGTGCCCAGCGCTCCGAAGGTGAGCGGCAAGACGGTGCTGCTCGCATTCATTACCGTGGTGCGCACCCCCACCGCTTCGCCCTGGCGCCCGGGTGGCGAGGCATTGTAGAGCAGCGCCATCACCATGGGTTGGGAACAGCCCAGACCCAGACCCAGGGTGCAGGACAGCGCGACCAGCAGCGACACGCTGGTAAAAAACGGGAATGCGCAATAGACCGCGGACGAGACCAGCAGTGCGGAACTGATGACGCGCCAGGGCGTGACGCGCCGGATCACCAGCGGCAGCAGCAGGCGCACCGAAAAAATTGCGAGAGCGAAACTGCCCATGACAACGCCTATGGTCGAGGCCGAAAGGCCGATGCGCGAACCGTAAACCGGGATGACGAAAGTGTACAGATCCCAGGCCATGTTCAACAGCCCGCTGGCGATGAATACGCGGCGCAGCGCGCGATTGCGCAGGAGATCCATCACCTGGCTTGTCCCCGCGTCCGCGCGCCGCTTCTTTGCCCGCGGCAGCGCCGGCCGGTTCATCCACAGCACCGCAAGTGGCGCCAGCGGGAACAGAAACAACAGCAGGAAAGTGTACAGGTGCCCGATTGAATCGATGGCAAATCCCGTCACTAGAGGTCCGAGCGAGCTTGAGACCGAAAATCCCAGCGCCAGCCAGCTGAAATTGGCGGTACGGTCCGCGGCGCGTCCTATCGTGCCCACCACGTGGTTGACGGCGACGTGGAATGTCATGAAGCCGGTGCCGATCAGCGTGCTCGCGGCATAAAGCGTTTCCAGGCGCGGCCAGACGAACGGCAGCAGCACGCCCAGGGCCACGGCCACGGTTGCGGCGAACATCGGCCAGCGCGCGCCGGCACGATCGATCAGGCGGCCCGCGCCCACCGCGAGCACCATCGGCAGCAGCGCGAACGAGGACATCAGTGCGCCGACGGTGAAGGGGGAAGCATGCAGGTGGATCGCGTACAGCGACACCAGCATGCGGCTGCCGTTGAACGCGGAGTGCGTGAGGATGGTAAGCGTGATGATCTGCCACAGGCGCATGTCAGGCCGCCGCCCGGACGAAAGCGTTGTCGGTCCCGCGGCGCCGGGGGATATGCATTGGTGTATTCTAACTGCTGACGACTAAATCCAAGGGCGGAGGTGGCATGGCGGAAATCAGGATCATCAATCCGGAGTCCCTGGGCAAGCCCCTGGGGCAGTACTCGCAGATCACCCGCGTCAAGGCTACCGAATACCTGTTCATCGCCGGGCAGCTCGCCTGCGATCGTGCCGGCGCCATCGTCGGAGCCGACGATTTCGATGCGCAATGTGCGCAGGTGTTCGCCAACATCCGCGCTGCGCTTGAGTCCTGCGGTGCCGGCTGGGGCAACGTGGTGCAGTTCACCACCTACCTGGTGCATTCGCAGGACATCCAGAAATTCATGCAGTATCGCCTGCGCGAGTTTCCGCGCATGTTCGCAAACGGGGTTTATCCGCCCAACACGTTGCTAATGGTCGACCGGCTGGTGCAGGAACCGTTCCTGGTGGAGGTGCAGACCGTCGCCGCGCTCTAGCGCCGCTTCCCGGTTTCCAGTACCAGCGCCGTGGCGATGACGATCACGGCGCCGCCGGCGAGCGTGGCGAAGCCTACCGGCTCATCCAGGAATAGCGCGCCCCAAAGCGTACCGAACACCGGAATCAGGAAGGTGACGGTGAAGGTCCTGGTCGGGCCGACATCGGCGATCAGGCGGAAGTAGATGAGATAGGCCGCCGCGCTGCACAGCAACGAGATTCCGAGCACGGCTAGCGTGACCTGCCAGGTAAATGCGACGGCCGGTGGCGGCGCAGGCAGGAAGGGCATGACGACGACGCTGGCGGCGATCAGGCTGCCGACGGTCAGCGCGCGCGGCGGGATCTTTCCCGCCGCTTTTTTCACGTACACACCGGCCAGCGCATAGCAGGCGGTGGCGCCGATGCAGGCGAGCACGGCGAGCACCACCGTGGGGCTTGCCGCAATCGGACCGAAGCCGACCAGCAGCGCGACCCCCAGCATGCCCAGCGCGAGTCCGAGTACCTTGCGCCACGAGAGTTTTTCTCCGAGCCAGATCGCGCCGCAGATGGCGGCAAACCAGGGGGCGGCGGCGTTGAGGATGGCCATGTAGGAGGCGCCGATGTACTTGCCCGACCATGCGTAAAGTCCCCATGGCAGGGCGGTATTGAGCACGCCCAGCACCAGGTATGGCCGCCAGTCTCGCGCGAGGTTCAATTCGAAGCCGGCAGCGCGCGCGTAAATCAGCATGGCGATAGCGGCGAGGCCCACGCGCAGTTCGGTCAGCCACATCGGCCCGATCGCGCCCACCGCCATGCGCACGAACAAAAACGAGCCGCCCCAGATGGCGGCGAGCAGGACGAGGCGGGCGAGGTCGATGGGGCGCATGTTTGTCAGTTTGCTGTCGCAGATCGTCCTGCAGCAATTCGTCAGTCGAATACCGTCTGCGAGTAGTGCGCGCCATCAACGACAGCCTCGATGATCGTCGGGCCGCGCGCGGCAAATGCCTCGGCCAATTCGCGCTGCAATCCTGCCGGGCTGTCCACTCCGACCGCGGGCACGCCAAAGTAATGCGCCGGCGGCGAAGGGTAGTCCTCCGGCGACACCCGGGTACCGTAGCAGGGGAGGCCGCGCCGCTCCTGCTTGACCCTGATCAGAGACAGCCAGCGGTCGTCCAGCACCACGAACGGAATCGCCAGGCCTTCGCGCCTGGCGACGGCTACTTCGCCGCAACTCATCTGGAAACAGCCGTCTCCCAGCACGCAGACTACCGGCAGGTCCGGGCGCGCGAGTTTGGCGGCGAGCGCCGCCGGAATCGCGAATCCCATCGACGACCAGCCGTTGGTGATGAGAAAGGTGCGCGGGGCGAGCGCCGTCCATTGGCTGCCGATCTGGTGAGTGTGCGCGCCGATGTCGAACGCCAGCACGCCCTCGGGCGGAAGCGCCTTGCGCACGACATCGATCGCCTGGTGCGGAGCGAAACCGGTCACCGCCGGTCGCAGCGCAGTCTGGAATGCGTCGCGATGACGGCGCGCGGACTGCGCCGGCCAGTCGTTCCCCGTCGCAGGCAGCGCGGCCAGGTGCGCAAGCGCAGCGTCGAGGTCGCCTACCACTTCGTGCAGGACGCGCACGCTGGAATCGACATCGGCGCGCTCGACATCGATGTGCAGCACCGGCACCTTGCCGGCCCATGCCTCGTACTCCACCTCTACGGTATCGTAGCCCAGTCCGACCACCAGGTCTGCGCTCTGGATCAGGGTGCGCTGCAGCTTGCGCATGGCGCGCTCGATGCAGCCGAGCGACAACGGGTGGTCCTCGGCGATCATGCCCTTGGCCATCAGCGTCGACGCGAACGGCATGCGGTGCCGCTCGACGAATGCGCGCAGCGTTTGCGGATTCTTCATGCGCATGGCGCTTGCGCCGATTACCGCCACCGGACGTCTGGCAGCGCGCAGCAATTCGCCGGCGCGCACAATGGATGCCTCCGGAGCCGGCGTCAATCGGACGCGTCCAGGCATCGCCACCGCCTCACTGGCAGCCAGCTTCTCCGCGGCTGGCGCCTGCGCCTCCGTGACTGGCGCAAGCGTCTCAGTGGCTGGCGCAAGCGCCACGTCCTCGGGCAGATCCAGATGCACCGGACCCTGGGGTTCAGACAGGGCGAGCGCGAGTGCCTGCGACAGGGTCGCTACGATTTCGCCTGCGCGCAGGCGAAACGTAGCCTTGGTGATCGGCTTGAACAGCGCGTGATGGTCGATCCACATCTGCAGGCGTCGGCCCAGTCGCGCCTCGGCGAGCGTGCAGGTGATCGCGATCACGGGGGAGCGGTCCAGCCATGCGCTGCCCACGCCGGTGGCGAGATTGGTTGCGCCGGGGCCGAGCGTGGCGATGCACAGGCCCGGGACGCCGGTCACCCGGCCGGTGGCGTCCGCAGCAAATGCCGCGGACCCCTCGTGCGCAGTCAGCACAAAGCCGACGCCGCCGGAACGCATCGCCTCCATCAGCGGCAGCACGTTGCCGCTGGGCACCCCGAAGCCGTGCCGGATGCCGGCCTCCTTGAGGATGCGCACGATCAGATCGGCGTTATTCATTCGAGGTCTTCGCGCCGATCCGCGCAGGTATGAGGCGAGGTCGCTCCTTCTGCCTAAGCCGGGTTATCAGGGTTTGACGAACTTCAGCGCGAACGCGTCCACGCGGAAGGTGGCGCGCGATGAAGTCGCTTCGCGCGGATCGTCGGGATTGCGCAGGAAATCAGCGGCGGCGACGAACCTGAACCCGGCCGCTTCGACTTCCTGCCGCACCAGCGCCTCGTCGATGCGGTGCAGCGTCTTGCCTACGCCGACATCAGCGCCTCCCTTGGCTGCATGGTCGACGACGACGAAGTGGCCACCCGTCTTCAACGCGTCGAAAATGCGCCGGTTCATTTTGGCCCGGTCGACGCCAGCAGCCGGCGTGTCGTGGTACTCGTAGAGCATGGTCGCAAGGTCGAGGTCGCGCACGTCGGCCGGCACCGGGTCGTCGAATCCGCGCACCAGCTTGACCACGTTGTTCATGACCGGCTTGGCCGCGCGCTCATCGAAGCGCGTCTTGATGAAACGCGCGATCGCGTCCGGCGTATTTTGCGCGTACACCTTGCCCCGGGTGCCGACGCTGCGCGCCAGCAGTTCGGCGCTGTAGCCGGCACCGGCGCCGATCTCCAGCACTTTCATGTCTGGCTTGACGCCGGCAAACGCGAGCAGCATTTCCGGCTTGCGTCGCTCGTCGGCCTTGCGGTCCGCTTCGCTGCGATCCGGGCTGGCGACAACGGCGCGGATTTCCGGCGTTACTTCCCAGGCGTGCTGAGCCATGCCGGCGCAGCCGGCGAGCAAAGCGGCGGCGACTGCGGGCAACAGATGTCTTGCGTTCATTGCGTCCCCTCTCGGTGGTCGGTTT
>Ga0194060_10002232_pt1 | contig 13844 bp, 9 predicted proteins | sample SepL225m_MetaG_FD_163427 | JGI IMG/M metagenome (GOLD analysis project Ga0194060, IMG submission 163427) | Anoxic zone freshwater microbial communities from boreal shield lake in IISD Experimental Lakes Area, Ontario, Canada - Sep2016-L222-5m | ecosystem: Environmental > Aquatic > Freshwater >... | reverse complement strand
CCAGTGTTTCTCGTAGGCTTCAAACTTGGCATATTCCCCCAGCTTCGATTCCACCAGGCGATAGGGCCCGGAGCCGATCGGCTGCCGATTGGCCTTCTCCTCACCCACGGTCTCAATATATTTTTTGCAGAGAATCGGCATGGCACTGCTCTCGGCGGCATAGAATTTCAGCCACAAGGTGGGATCAGGAATTTTCTGATGGATAACGAGCGTGTAGCGGTCCACTACCTCCATGCTCTTAATCGCTTTATTGAGCTCCGTGCCTGATATGTTCGTCGATGCGGGCCTGCCGTTAAATTCGATGGTGAACTTGACGTCTTCCGCGGTCAGCTCTCCCCATCCCTCATGGAACTGAATACCCTTCCGCAACCGGAACGTTAAGGAGAGATAATCCTTCGAATACTCCCACCGTTCGGCCACCCCGGGTATCGGCTTGGCAACCGGACCGGAGCTGGCGTCATAAATGAGATAATCATACACACATTCCCACAAGGGGGTCGCGGCAGAACTATTGCGATCGGGGAGGAAACCCTCTTCGGCTATCGTGGGCAATGCTACCGTCAAGGTTCCCTCAGGCTTTGCCGCTGTCGCTGCCTCAACCGGTGACACACGCCAAAGGACACCAACAATCAAGAGCACCATGCCAATGAATACCATGAACAATACGCTGCCGGGCTTTGCTGTTGATTTCATTGCCTATCTCCTTTTTTAACCTCTGTTCCGTCGTAACCTTGTTGCCCGGTAGATCATGAAACCGCCTCGCTGTCGGCATTCTTCGCCGCTTCAGTAAGCGCCGGAACGATCCCGAAAAGATCGGCAACGACCCCGTAATGGGCGACCTGATAAATGGGCGCGTTGGGATCTTTGTTGATCGCGATAACCATTTTCGCATCGCTCATGCCCGTCAGGTGTTGGCTCGCGCCCGAGATTCCGCAGGCAATGTAGACTTTTGGCGCCACGATTTTTCCCGACGCGCCCACTTGCCGCTCACGCGGCAGGAACCCCAGATCCACCAAAGGACGAGAGCAGGCCATCAATCCCCCCAGCGCCTGCGCCAGATCTTCTATGATCGTGATCTTTTCCTTGTCTCCAATACCCCGGCCAATAGAAACCAGCAGCTCCGCCTTCACAATATCGACCTCGCTCGGAGGCTCTTCAATGAGTTCCAGCACCTCGCTGCGAACGGGAATTGCCTGCATGTCAACGGCGACCGATTGCACGGAAGCAGCTTTTGCCGCAAGCGGTTCGGTCGGGGTGGCTCCCCGCTGGAGCGCCACCACTGCGGGCACCCCTTGGTCCAAGGCAATCTTCGCATGAATGGTCCCATCGAAGAGCGGTCGAGTGACGACAAACTCGCCGTCCAGAATTTCTACGTTGACGCAGTTGGTCATAACCGTGGCGCCCAGCCTGCCGGCTATCGAGGGCGCCAGCTCCATTCCCACCAGACTGTAGCCGATAAGCACAAGTTCCGGGGCGGTTCGCCGCAGCGTATCCGCAATGATCGTGGCATACACCTCGGCCCCCGCCTTTTCCAAGGCCGGGTTATCAATGACCAACAGCGTGTCCATGCCCTTGTCTTTCAAAACTTCGACAGCATTTTCCAGCTTGTTGCCGACAATCAGGACCGACAATCCCACCCCCCGCTCGTCAGCGAGCTGTTTTCCTTTGGTAAGCAGCTGATAGGTGATGCCGTCGACCTGGCCTTGCCAGTGTTCCGCGATAACAAGAATATCTCGACTCATAGGGCTAGACAACCTCCTTAATCTTGGCCAGAAGTGTGGCGGCAACCTCTTGAGGGCTTCCCTCCAGAAATTGCACATGACCCGTCCGTTCAGGGGGAAAAACACGGAGGAAACGGTAGCCCTGCGGAACGATCTGATCTTCCGTCAAACCCAGGTCGCCGAGAGAACGTGAGCGAACCGGCTGCTGTCTCGCCCGGGTCATTCGTGCCGGCGGGACATAGGTAAGCGGCTGGATACCCGTCTGCACACACAGCAGCGCCGGCAGGGGGAGCTTCACATCGGCAGAACGCCCTCCCCCCAGCTCTTTGCGCACCTTGATCGACCGCTCGCCGTCCATCTCCACCTGGGTCACGGCAAAGGCAAACGGAATTCCCAGCCGTTCTGCGGTGGCAATCCCGGCAAGACCGGATAAGGTGTCGCGAGACTGCGTTCCCATCAGAACCAGGTCAAATTCAAGCGTTCGCAAGGCTGCAGCCAGGACAATGCTGGCAGCTTGGGAATCTTGAATTTGCGCATCAATGCGCAGAGCTTTATCCGCGCCCTTGGCCAGGGCAAGATAGAGGACGTTTTGCGTGGTAATTGATCCCATGGTCAAAACCGTCACCTCGCCCCCATAGGCGCGCTTCAAGGCAAGCGCCTCTTCCAGGGCATATTCGTCGCATTCATTGATGTTCAGAAGCTGACTCTGGTATTGGAGGGCTTTGCCCCCGGGAACAATTTTTACTTCGCTGACCTCCCCGGCCACTGCCTTGCATAAGACGGCAATCTTCACACTTTCCCCTCCTTTCAGGTTACTCCGATAAACGCTCGGAGCGGTTTTCGATTCGGTACGGCGCCAAACAGCAGCTGCTCAATTAACCGGCAGCATACCCTCCCGCAATCCGTCCCGTTACGGCGCCCCGCGTGAGCCCTGATCCACTGGGATAATTGTAATAGAAGAATCCGCCCACCAGTTCCCCCGCCGCATAGAGACCGGGAATCGGCCGATCCAGCCAGTTCAGCACCTGGCAATGGTTGTTGATCTTCAGCCCGCCGTAGGTGAAGGTCAGCCCGCCCGTTGCTGCATAGGCAATATAGGGGGGACTGTCAAGCTTCTGCGCCCAATTGGTTTTAGGCGGATAGATGCCTTTCGTGCCTTTCCCATCGCGGGTCAATTCATTAAACGGGACTTCATGCATAACGGCCGCATTGTACAGCTCCACCGTCTCTGCCAGCACATCGGGATTGATATCGAGCTTTTCTGCCAGCTCTCTGATCGAGTTGGCCTCCACGGCCACCGCCCCCGCGTAGAGATAGCGGTCTATCGCCTCCTTAAGCTTCCCATCGAAAATCTGATAGGCCATGCTGCCAGGCTGCTTGACGATCTCGCCGCCCGTCTTGGCGTAGGTATAAGCGTGGAAATCCTCGCCCTCGTCGAGAAAACGCTTTCCTTCAGTATTCACCAGGATGCCTAATGTCCATGCATAGCGGTGTGTCCGATACCGAAGATTGGCCGGATCAAGAAATCCCGCCTCATATTCACCGGCATCGGCATCGATGGGGCTTGCGTGTTTGCCTTCCCAGTGACCGAAGGGCTGGGCGCCGATGTCCAGAGCCATCTTTATCCCATCGCCCGTGTTGTACCGGGTGCCGCGTACCTTGCCCACGTCCCAGCCGCTTCCCAAATACTGTAAGCGCATCGCCGGATTGGACTCGAAACCGCCGCAGCCGAGCACTACCGCCTTGCAGCGGATCTCCGTCAGGCCCTCGGCGTTCTGCGCCACGATGCCGCAAACCCGGGATTTCTCATCCGTAAGCAGGCGGACCCCGGTGGTCGCAAAGCGGATCTCGATCCCCTTGCTCTGCAGAATCCGGTGCCACATCTGCACCAGACCCGCCCCTCCCTCCTTGGAGTGGATGAAGGTCAGGCCATGATGCCACCCAAACCGGCCGTTTTCCGGCACGGCCGCATCGTAACGGATCTCCCACTGGATGCCTGAATCCCGCATCCATTTCACGGTGGGGTAGGATTCACTCACTAACAGTTCCGCCAGTTCGGGAACCGCCCTGCCCCGCGTCACCCGCATCAAATCGGAGTAGAAATCATCCTTCGTATAGGGATCGAGATCGATTTTCTCCCATTCCTTTTCCGGGATATGGGGCAAGAGCGTCTTCTCATCGGGGATCCCGTTGTGGACATGGCGAAACTGCGCCCCGGAACTAAACCAGGTATTTCCCCCCTTCTTCGCCTCAGGCGCCTTTTCCAGGACGAGAACCTTCGCTCCTGCTTCGTAGGCGGAAAATGCCGCTGTTTGCGCTGCGTTGCCAAATCCCAAAACGACTACATCATAATCCTGCATCTTGATCTACCCTCCTGTTTTTTATAGTTGGCATGTATGTTTCCTGAGGCAATGAACCTCCATCAGGCGTTCTCCGGCAAACTTGACTTGGGCCAGCGGACGCGGCTGTGGCGTAAACCAAGCCCCACCAGCATCGCGGCAACCCGGATCGGCGCGCCAATCCCCTCGACCACGGGCACGCCGAGTTCTTTCGACAGCCAGTCGGGTTTGATGTGGATAGGGCACTGGCTGATGCCATTCGGGATTATGACGTCCGCCCCGTCCTCGTCGATGAGCGAACGCGCCTGGCGGATAAAGGTTTCGGTCATCTGATCACGGTTTGCCGCCATATCCTTGAGTTGCGTGCTGACGGTCCGATAGCCGGCAATCCAGCCCTCCATGCCGTAGGTGCGGACCTGCACACGGTGGCGGGGGATGGAGGATGGTTCGTAACAGATCAGCCCGAAGCGCTCGCCAAGCAATGCGGCGACGTGCAGGGTGGCCTGGGATGGCCCGATCACGGGGATATCAACGAGAGACCGGCCCCCGTCGACGCCAAGGTCCAGCATCCCGAGCGGCACTGCGGCATCGTACCCTTCGCGCTCGGCCCGAACAAAAGCCTCATGAAATATCGGCGCCACACCCTGAATTTCGGCGGGACCGAGGCCCTGATAAGGGCTTGCTCCCACGGAAATGATACCCACCTCGACTTCAGCCGACGAATAGGATAGCGCAACATCCTCGCGCCGCCGCCGTTCGACCTCCGGATAATCGCCAATGCAAAACGCTACACGGATCATGGTTATCTCCTCTTTTATTTCCGAACCTGCTGTCCGAACTCAATCGAGCCCCTTGACGACGATGACGCCGGTATTGCCCGAAATGTTCATCTCCGTTCCGAAGCGGCTCGACAGTCGCGCAATACGCTGCAGGATGCGCTGGGCAACATCACCCTCGGCCAGAACCGGCCTCCCCCGCTGCGCCCGCGGCCTCCCAAAGCCCTGATCAATCGGATAAATGCGTATTTCCGCAAGCGTCCCCTTGGTAAAGACGCACTGGGCAACGGAATTCTCCCAGAACCCCGCATGGGCGGGATGTCCTTTCTTGCCGCCATTGGTACGGGCATCCAGAAAATCGGCCGGCGTTGCATCGGGACCGAGGTCAAAGCGGCTGTAGGCTTCATCCGGAAAAAAGGGCACCGTCTCATTCTGAAAGATGAAATTGCCGAGGCTGTAAAAGATCGGGCGGCCCTTGTATATCTCTATTCCCAAGGGGATATGCGGTCCATGTCCGATGAAGATGTCGGCGCCCGCGTCGATGGCGGCTCGGGCAAATTCACCGACAAAAGCGGCAGGTTCTTCAATATCAGTCCGGTTCTTGGCCCGTTTGAGACTCTCGCCACCGGCCTGGTGATAGTGCAGCGAAGCAATGACCCAATCGGCCTGACGCCGTGCTTCCCGGATCCATTTGAGATTTTCCCCCCTGTCGTTACCGTCAAGAGCCGCTGTCTCTCCGAATCCATTCCCGCATACCAGATGGGTATCGAAAATGTCGATTGCATCATCTCTATCGGGCGGAAGTTCCTTGTCGCTATAGAAATGCCCGCGGGCACGGGTGCGCTCCTGCTCAAAACCCAGCTCCTGGCTCATCCGCCGGAGCTGGGCAAAAGCCTCCGCATCCACGCGATAGGTCGTCTTCGGGGTGATGGGATTGATACCGGGCCGGCCAGGCAAGTCTCTCCGTTGCGCCCCGGCGCTGTTCCAAGCTCGGAACATGGCTGTCGTCGCGATCAGGCCGATACGGCCATGGGGTGTATCAAGATAGCCCGGCGCGCGCGCGTGGTCCAGATTTTCACCACTTCCGGCATGGACAAGTCCGGCGTCATCAAGGTGACGGACCGTAGCCATCACACCGCCTTCGCCGTAATCGAACGCGTGGTTGTTGGCGCAGGACACCAGGTTGACTCCGAACCATTTAAGATCCGCCAGCAATTCAGGCGGCGTAGTCATGAAGGTGCCCCGGGTAATTCCCGGCGTTCCCTCATGCCAGTGGCGAACCGATCCTTCAAGATTGACAAAGCCGACATCGGCTCCGCGAAAGATATCAGCCAGCTGGGTGAATCCCTGCTCGCTGAAAACGGACAGGCGGCGCGTGAGCATGGCGTCACCGGCAAGCGTTACTAATAAATCACCCGATTCAGAATCGTAGATCATTGTCCCCCCCCTTTTTTTCAACAGCGTCACTTCGTTTAAGAACGTGATAATCCGGCCCCCCCGAGCCCTGGATTACCTCGTTTCACTGCCCACCCCCATTCAGGTATTCTGCATCTTCAAGCCTATACCCATGGAGGGATTTCATTTTTTCAGAGAAACAGCCTCTGAACTACTTCCGGGAAGCCCAGACAACGGCGTCAGCCGCCGCGATCCGACCTCCGACAGCCCCCTTCAAAAGCCCGGCGCCGCTCGGATAGTTGTGGTAGAACAGGCCCCCCGACATTTCGCCAATGCAGTAGAGACCGGCTATAGGAATTTCCCGGGTGTCCATAACCTGACATTTATTGTTTATCTTCAAGCCACCGTAGGTGAAGGTGATTCCACAGACCACGGCGAAGGCCTTATATGGCGGCGTATCAATGGGCTGAGCCCAGTTTGTCTTGTCCGGTTTTAGCCCCTGCGTTCTGAGACCATCCCGCTGTAACGGGTCAAAGCTTCCATCCTGCGCAATTGCCGCGTTGTATTCCTCCACCGTCTGCACGAAGGTGTCCGGATCGACCCCGATGTCTTCTGCGAGCATTTCGAGGGTTTTACTCTGGGCATGGAGCGCATTATCGTACTCCGATCTGAGCAGGGGAAAAGCTTTCGCATCGAATATCTGATACGCCACCGCTCCCGGTTGTTTCGCAATCTGCCTGCCCAGCTTTGCATAGGTGTAGCCGATAAAGTTTTCCCCCTCGTCGACGAACCGCTTGCCCTCCGTATTGACCATAATGCCGAAAAGATAGGAATAGCGGATGGAACCAACCGCTTCGCACTGCGGCGAGTCCTCGCTCACGACGGAAGCATGGGCGCCCCCCCAGTGACCGCAGGTCTGGGCACCTACGGCACGGGCCAGAGGGAAGCCGTCACCCGTGTTGTACCGGGTTCCCCGGAGCTTCACGAGATCCCATCCCTCCCCCAAATAGTTGCGGCGCATCTCCGGGTTGCCTTCGAAGCCGCCGCAGGCAAGGATCACCGCCTTTGCGTCGACCTGAATCATCCCTTCCCTCGATTTCGCAATGAGACCAATGATCTCCCCATCAGCGTTCGTCAGCAGGGACTGGGCTGCCGTTTCGTACATGATGTCCGTATTCTTCGCCTCCGCAATGCCGAAGAGGCCCTCCACCAATGTTTCTCCCGAACTGCCCGCAGTAAGTACCACATCGCCCGACGGCCAGAAGAGTTTTCCCCCATCCTGCTTGATCTGCGTGCCCGGGTTTAAGCTCCAGGCCATTAAGCCCTGGTCTTTCATCCAGCGCACCACGTTCATTGATTCGCTGACGATCGTCTCGGTCCATTGCTGTTCTGCAAGTCCCTCGGTTACCCTCATGAGGTCCCCATAGAAATCATCCTTGGTGTAAGGCTCAATCTCGATCTCGCCTTTCGGCAGGACGGAATCCTTCAGAAGATACTCGAAGTCGGGCAGTCCTCTGTCAAAGGCAATCCGGAAGTGTCCGCCGGAAAGCCTGCTGTTGCCGCCTCTTCTTTCCCGGGGCCCTTTCTCGAGGAGCAGCACGCGGGCGCCGCCGTTTCTCGCCTCAATCGCAGCCACGAGCCCGGCGTTGCCGGCGCCGACGATTACCACATCATAATCGACCCGCTTTTTGACATCCATATCAACCATCCTCGCCTCTTCTGTACTCCATCATTAGGGATATGCCGGGATATATCCACAACGCATACGGCCGCCTGCGGGGTAATGCGCCAGTGATAGCGCTTTCAACGCCATCGGGGATTGCTTCCTTATATCGGACTGCCGGTTATGTTAGGTGTAGCTGAAATCTGTACGGTGACGACAAGCAAGCATCCGGCTATCCAACTAAAGATAAAAAGCAAATAATTCAGCAGGATAGACACATCGCCGGAAGATCTTGTGGCGGAATAATAGATAAGTTGTTTCTCAATGTCAAGACATAAAATTGAGGATCGTTTTACATCTTTTTTTTCTTAGCTTGCGCTGTCGGCTTTGCTGCGCGGGGATCGTCCGGCCAGTAATGGCGTGGGTAACGGCCCATGAGTTCCTTTTTTACTGCGGGATAAGAACGCCCCCAGAATCCATCGAGATCCTGCGTGATCTGAACAGGACGTCCAGCCGGACTAAGCAAATGGAGCATCAATGACTGACCGCAAAGCCGCGGCGTTTCCCCGCAACCGAAGAATTCCTGGAGCCGGGCAGCAAGAACGGGGACATCACCTGCCTCGTAATCAATCCGTTTTCTTGTTCCCGAGGGAAGCAACCATGCCTCAGGAGCGACTTCATCAAGGGTGCGGCGGTTTTCCCATCCCAAGCGGCTAGAGAGGGCATGAAGGAGGGTTTCGCCGGTAAACACGGCTGCCACCCCTTCCCAGTTACCGAAGGGGAGAAGCCACTGGTCAAGATCGTCCAGCAACGCGCCTGGAGAAAAATCAGGCCACTGCTTCTGGCGGTCGCACCTGCCCGCGAACAGGCAGCGGGAGTGGAAGCGCCGTGCGGCATCGTTCCAGGGAAGAGACTCCAATCCCTCACTGGAAAGGCGTTCACACACGGCCTGGCGGATATCGTCCTGCGACGGAGCGTGTCCCCGCTCCTCTCCGAGCAGCAACCGCCCCACACGCATTTCCTTACGCATCCTGAGAACCCAACCCTCCCAGGTAAAATGGAGGGCCGTCATTACCGGCCCTGCCAGGCCGCGTTCAATGTCGGTACGGGTAAGCGGGGCTGCCAGGAATATACGAGCCTCCGTCTCACCGCCGTCCAGTTCCGCAGCAACCAGGAATTCCTCATTCCTGAGCGCTCCTTTTATCCTGGCGCCCCGGCCCGTTACGAGTACCAAGCGCGCCGCGTTTGACGCGTTGCCGACTCCGACACGCTGCGCGGCGCGGTCGGGATAGGCCTGGATGAGCAGTTTTCCGGCGAGCAACGGATCGATATCTTCGCCGCGGATAGTCTGTTCTCCGGGACAGACTATCCGCATTATCCGCTGTGCCTCCCGCGTAATACGCCGCCCGGAATCTTGACGCAGATCGTTTTGTGCTCCCTTGGCCCAGGTGCTCCATGCGGAGAGTCGGTCGCGGAAATCAGGATCATCGCCACCCAGCGGATCACCCTCCTCCAGGATGGCGGCGGTAAGTGCGGCGGTGGCAAGCCATCCTCGTTCCTTGGCTTTCATGACCATGCGGCCGAGCCGTGGATGAAGGCCAACTGCCGCCGCCAGTCGGCCTGAGGCGGTGATTCGCCCTTGGCTGTCGATCAGCTCCAATAGTGCAAGGAGTGCGGTCGCCTGTTTCAGGGCTCCCGAGGGGGGCGGTGTGAGCCACGTAAGGTCCAGCGGCGAGTCAGCGCCCCAGAGTGTTGTCTCCAGAATAAGCGGCGCCAAGTCCGCCTCCATAATTTCCGGGAGCGAAAAACTTCTGCGTTGTTCCGTAGAGCTATACCAGCGCAGACAAATACCGGGCCCCAAACGTCCGGCTCTCCCCTGGCGCTGCAGGGCTGATGCCTCGGAAATATCCACTGTCTCCCAGTGGTCCATTCCCGTGCGGGGGTGAAAACGCACACGCCGCTCGAGTCCGGAATCAACCACCGCCCGTACTCCCGGTATCGTGAGGCTCGTCTCGGCAATGTTTGTTGCGAGGATAATCCGGTACGACGGCCCCGTTTGGGCTGCGAGTACCTCGCGCTGTGCCTCAGGGGGAAGTCGACCGTGCAGGATGGTGATGTCCGGACCGAGACTCAACCGCATCCGCACTATTTCATCCTGTGCCTGCCGGATTTCACGAAATCCCGGCAGGAAAACGAGCACGTCTCCGCCTCCTTCCCGATCGAGCATCTCCCGTGCCTCGACCGCCAATCGTGCCGCACCGGTCCCGGGCATCTCGCCCTTAAGTTGAGGCCGATCAAATATACGAACAGGCCATGAGCGTCCGGCAATGGACATGGCGGGAAGCTCACCGATTGCACGCCGCAGCTCTGCCATGGGGGGTGTCGCGGACATGAAGAGGAGTCTCAGATCGTGACGAAACACCTCACGGCACTCCCAGGTAAAGGCCAAAGCCATGTCCCCCTGGAGGCTCCGCTCGTGGAATTCATCAAAGATCACGAGCCCATATCCTGTCAGAGCGGGGTCGTTCTGGATGATCCGTGTAAGCACCCCTTCGGTAACGACTTCGAGCCGCGTCATCGGACCCACCATTGTCTCCAGCCTGGTCCGAAGCCCCACCGTCTGGCCTAACCGTTCCCCAAGCAGCGCCGCAATTCTTTCGGCAGCTGCCCGCGCAGCTATCCGGCGGGGTTGGAGCAGGAGGAACTTTGTCCCCCTGAAGGACTGGTGCGCAAGAAGGCGCCAGGGGACGAGCGTTGTTTTGCCGGCCCCCGGTTCGGCATGGAGCATTAATAGATTACGAGTCGCAAGTGTCCCGGTGATCTCATCGAGATGGGGATAGAGCGGCAGGGTGCTGACTTCATCATGTATCACGAGATTTTATTCATGATGGGACCCAATTCGGAAAGCAAAGTATTAGAGACGGTTCGGTTTATAAAGGAGGGATGATGGCGTGTCAAGATATTTGACCCACCCCGGCTGCCCTGCAGGCGTTACGCTTGTGCTCTGCGGCCTGCTGCATTTTGTGGCAGAGTCCTCTGAATTATGATTGACTTTTTGTTGGTCATTGATCATAAAAGTAACCGTCAACTTCGCCGATTCTTTTTCATGCCCGATTCTCTTTGACAAATAGCCATCAGGCAATTTGCACGGGTTCTATCAATAGGGGAGAAAAAATGAAAGCAGAATGGTATTTTCTTGTTGTAGTAATAGTCGCCGTTTTGGCGTGCCCGGGTAATGCACTTTCAGCAGCAAATAAACCCGCCTCCGTGGCCGAGTTGGCTCTTTACAAAGGGCCCGATCGGCAACGGATATTGGAGGAAGGGGCAAAGAGAGAAGGTAAGCTCACCTTTTACACCACCCATGTTGCCAACGCGCCTTTGGTGGCCGCTTTCCAAAAAAAATATCCCTTCCTGAAAGTAGAGGTATGGCGGGCGGACACGAATGTCATCGCTTCCCGGGTGATCGAGGAAAACAAAATGGCCAGGAATGGTGCCGATGCCATCGAAGGCACGCAAATGGTTAATCAGACGCTGCAGAAGCTGGGGCTTGTCCAATCCTATTACTCTCCGCATATAGCCGTAATCGAAGAGGACGCGATCACGCGGGCGCCCGACGGAAATGCTTTTTCCGTATCTTTTCGGGAAGGCTATATCGGCCTGGGCTACAATACGAAGCTGATCCCCAAGGGACAAATTCCCAAGACTTACGAGGACCTCCTTGACCCGAAGTGGAAGGGAATAATGCCGATCGCCGGCAGCAGCACGGGCAGCGATTGGATGGGCACGATGTTAACCGTAAAAGGCGAGGATTTTGTAAAACGAGTAGCGGCGCAGGACTTTAAAATTCATATGGTATCGGCTCGGGCGATTCTCGATATGATCATTAACGGGGAGTACCGGTTTTCACCCACCATCTATGAATCGCATATCATAGACAGCAAGAAGAAGGGGGCGCCGGTGGACTGGATACCGATCGAACCGGTTCATGTCAACTCGGGGCAGATAGCCTTATCCAGGAATGCGCCCAACCCCCATGCCGCCCTCCTCTTGATCGACTTTGAGCTTTCTAAGGAAGCGGCGGAAATGAACAAGGCTACGGGCTTCACGTCTGCTCGGAAAGATATGCCCGATGAGGCAACCTACAAGAAGTTCTACGGGATTCGCTCGGTGGAAGAGGGGAGGCAATGGACCAACCTCTTCAACCAATTGTTCTTGAAACGGTAGATAAGTAGTGCACCCTGCGGTTTCTGCCGCAGGGCACTCTCTGACAGCAAAGTATGCAAAATATCCCTTGACAAGCAAAAACTGCCCCCCTATACTTCGCCCCGTTGCAAGCAATGCCGTATCCAATCCCCAAAATATGTTTTCGCACTACAAGGGCAACCCCGGCTAAACTAGTGCCCTTGCTTGAATAAACTTTGCAGAGAGAAACTTTAGAGGAGGCAGGGAAAATGAAGAGATGGTCTACTTTGTACGCAATATGCATGGTTGTCCTTTTGGCAGGCCTTTGGGCAACCGATAGCGCCATTGCGGAATCAGCGCCGCAGATGACGGCACTGGAAAAAAAGCTCTACGAAGCTGCCAAGAAGGAAGGAAAGGTTTTCTGGTGGGACTCACAAAGCTTGAAAGAAGCATCGCTTTTTATTAATGCCTTTACCAAGAGATACCCCGGCGTTGATGTATCCTTCTGGGAGGGCAATTCCTACCAGGTTGATGAGAAATACTTTGCTGAGCGGCAAGGCGGCAGGAATCCCGTAGATGTCATGCAGATTGAGTGGTATGATAAGTACAAGAAGGAAGGACTCCTCACCGACCTGGGCGATATAGTGAAAGATAGCGGCTTTTCCCGCGAATTTACTACCAAGGAAGGCGATGCCGTGTCTATCGAGCACACCATCAGAGGAGTGGCTTATAACACCAAATTGGTGTCTCCCAAGGACTCACTCCGGTCTTGGGAAGATCTCCTTAACCCCAAATGGAAAAACAAGATCGCGGTAGAAACGAATATGAGTGTTTTCGTGTCTCTCACCCCATCTTGGGGCGAGGAGAAGATCATCGCTTATCTGAAGAAGCTCGCGGAGCAGAAGCCCATTTTCACCGAAGGGGTCACCCACTTAATGACCCTGCTCGGCGCAGGAGAGTTTCCCATTGCCGTAAACGTGCTTCTCCACAGGACGCTCGATATGCAAAGCAAGGGAACTCCTGTTGCCTGGATGCCCATAAGCCCGATAGTGGATAGATTCGCTCCCTATGTGATAGCGCGGGATGCTCCCCACCCCAATGCCGCTAAGCTCTATGTACGCTGGCTCATGAGTCCCGAGGGGCAATCGCTGGTGGACAAAGTCAGGAAGAAGGGGAATCCTCTCCCCGGCTCCGGAACAATTCAAGCCAAAGCAGTTGAACAATTGGGAATTAAAGTAACGGTTGTCCAGCACTGAGGGCTCGACTTTAAGAGACTGGAAGACATTTACCGGAAAGCCGCTGGCGGCAGATAGCATAGCCGGTCACCACACAGCAGTAACCCCAAAATAAGGAAGGGCTTACATTGATATGGGGAAAAGCATCAACTGGCAGCGGGTAATACTCTGTTTCGTGGCCGGGCTGGTGGTATATTTGGTGGCATTTCCGTTGGGCATGCTCCTGTTCACCAGCTTTAAAACGGCGGGACCGGGTGAACCGGGACCATTCACGATCATCAACTACGTCAACGCTTACCTCGATAAAGAAACCTATCACCTGCTCTACAATACAGCCATGTTCGCGGCCGTATCGCTGGGCTTCGGCGTGACCTTGGGCGTCTTGCTCGCCTGGCTGGTGGAACGGACGAATGCCCCCTTGAGAAATGTCGCCTTTGCCTTGATACCGCTTACCATCGCCATGCCGTCCATGTTATATGCTATTGCCTGGCTTCTCCTGCTCAGCCCGAATATGGGCATCATCAATGTTGCGC